>Ga0193752_1003039_pt1 | contig 11871 bp, 11 predicted proteins | sample H1c1metaG_FD_144924 | JGI IMG/M metagenome (GOLD analysis project Ga0193752, IMG submission 144924) | Soil microbial communities from a riparian zone of the East river system, Colorado, United States - H1c1 | ecosystem: Environmental > Terrestrial > Soil > Riparian zone | place: USA: East River... | reverse complement strand
TGGCAATGCCGGCATGCTGCGTGCTTAGGGATTGCGGCAGGCGGGCTACACTGTCGGTGGCGTCCAGGACGCCGTTGAGGTAAAGCTTCCACCGAATACCATCGTAGGTAGCCGCACCGTGATACCAGACAGAGTCTTTCAGCACGGTGGTACCATATACCGGATGGTTAAGGCCCGGGCTTGGCTGCCCGGTACCTTCCTCAAAATCGGCGCAAAGCTTTCCGCCGGAAATGCCAAAGAGGTAATTCATGTCTACAATCGAGCCATCTGACTCGCCCCGGCCTTTGGAGATGATCGGAATCACGCTGGCAATGCCACCCGTACCCGAGGTGGTAGTAACGCCGCCGGCATCTTTCCAGAACCAGGCTTCAAGCGTAAAGGTGTTGCTGCCCAGGCCAGCGGCAGTTCCGAAAGTCACATAGCTGTTTGTTCCGTTAAAGCGGAAGGCATCCTGAGCAAAGAGCGGTACACTGCAGAGCAGTGGCATTAAGAGTAAAAGGCGCTTCATAATTGGATTGGTTTGCGATGCAAAGTTTTGCCCGCAATAAGACCGCAGTGTTATGATTTTGTGGTCTTCTTGTTTCCTTCACCGCTAAGCGGCATCGTCAGTGTATCTGAGAATCCGGCTGTGCGAAAAAGCAGGAAGGATTGCCTGGATACCTGATCCCGGCAGCCCTGCTCCTTGCAAAGCATGGCTTTCACCAAGATTGAGCCGAACAGTAGTAAATACGCTACCATAGCGTTGTTGTGATGTGCGAATGCATCAAAATGCAGCAAACGCAAGCCCGGTTACCTGCGGCCATTCCTGCCAAAATCTTTGACCGCATTGCTCACCAGCCCCCGCGAAAATCCATCCCGTGGCCTTGCGCGACATCCTTTATCATCTGCGTTTGGGATTGAGGCCGCAGCCACACTTTTTTTCGTGCGCCGTCAACTGCCGTTTTATCAGGCGACTCCAGACCAAAAGGAAGATTATACCTGATCTTAAAATGCTTAGTATCCACCGGAATCCTGGAGGTATAAAGAATGCTTGTCCGGGTTTGATTGAAGCTATAGAGGTACATCAGGCTCAGGGGCTGTGCCTCGCCCCTGTGCAAAGAAGCCCATAAGTAATCGTGAAGCAAAACATAGGCATAGGGATAATGCAGCAGGGTCGGAAGGACGAAGCCGTTTTCCAGCGCGTCGTTTACCCCAATTAATTGCTCACCCGGGAAGCGTCCCTGCTTTGAAAGCTCCAGGATACGATTGAAATTGTCGGTGCATATCTCCTCAAAATTGCTGTTGCCTTTATTGCCCTGCTCCAGCTTGTATCGTCGCTGCATTTCCGCTCTCAGTGCCGTGTCAGTTCGTCGCAGGTAAACAGCATTGCCTTTGGCAAAGAGCTCATGGAAACGTTTGTCCTTACCTGCATAGGCAGCATGCACAAGCGGATTTTTGCTGAGCACATAATCCGGTACTCCTGATTTTGCGCAAAGGGTAAGCAAGGCATCCTGTTGCGCCTGCTTCCCGGTAAGGATAGCGAGCTGCAGGGCGTTGTACGCATCGCGTGCAAAGACAAAATCAAATTTCGGGAACAGAGATGCATACGCATCAAGCGCGGCGCGCAGGTCATCGTTTGCGAGCTTATGCTCTGCACTCAATATGCCCGCGAAATATGTTGCATAATCAATGTTCTTTTTCGCGACTGAGTGATGCCCGGAACAGAGTAGGATCAAACCCAAAAGCAGCATCGTGGGCTTCATTGCGAAGTAATTAATTGCCATAGTAAGCTACATCTCATCGGGCGTTTTTCAATCATCATTACAGCCGCGAATAAAGTTGGGTTGCGCTTAGACCCCAGTCTAAGCGCATGCCGGTGTGGCCAATTACAGTTGACCTTCATAGGTGCATTGTTCCGTTTACAGCCCTCGTGTGTTTAGGCAGAGGGCGCCGGCGGCGACAAGACATACTTTTTTCATGTTTGATTGATTGATTGATTTTTGGCGATTGAATAAGATGAAGCCTCAGCAAGGATGCTTAACGCGCGGACAAGATATATCTTAGAATCAAAATCTAATAGCCTTGCCGGTACACTCCGAGTTGGGTGTCTACGGGCAAAACGGGCGTCAGCATAGGCTGCCAATTGGCCAATTGCCTATTGCAAACTGCCCATTGCAAACCGCCTGCCCACAAACAACGTATTATTATAATACCTTTGATCATTCCATCTTTTTTGGATAAAGTAGCGGAAAATGGATATAACATCTGTCCTTCGGCAACGGGACCGGCAGTCATTTGATTGGCTTTATGGTCAGTATGCAGGTATGCTCTTTGGTATTCTCCGCAAGATCGTGGAAGAAAATACCATAGCCGAGCGCTTATTGCACGAAACTTTTGTGGAAGCGTGGAAATCCCTGGATAAGTTCGACGGAAAAACAGGCGACCTTTTTATCTGGATGTTGCGGATAGCACGAGCAAAAGCGGCCGGATATGTCAGACCTGGAGACCAGCAGAACCAACTGCGTGGGAAAAATAAAATTGGGGCTCGGACGAGATCGGCCCAGCAGCGGCCGACCGGACAGAAACAATATTCTATTTGACAGAAAATAACGGGCAGCATGAATATTCAGGAATATATTGACACCGGCATATTAGAGCAGTATTGCCTGTGTATTCTTGCCGATGATGAGATGCGGGAAGTAGAAAGCTTACGCAGTAAATACCCGTCGATCGGAACCGAAATACGCAACATAGAAGCGTCTCTCGAACAATATGCCACCGCATTTACACTGGCGCCTCCCCGCGAACTGGAAGAAGAGATCTGGGGTACCCTTGAAAATCTGAATAAGGAGCGGCATATCGACTTAACGGACCTTCCGGTCATCAATAAGTTTACCGATCATAAAGCCTGGCTCGGTGTCGTGAGGCCATTGATACCACCGCAGCTTAAGCAAGACCGGATCGTGCACGTACTCCGGGAATCGGACAAGATCATCCAGATGCTGATCATTTCAAAAACGCATTTTGAGGATGAGGTGCATCTGGAGGAGCTTGAGAGCTTTATTATCCTGGAAGGTGAATGTGAATGCACCGTGGGCGATAACGTATTCCGCCTTCAGCCCGGCGGCTATACGGAAATACCCTTGCATACCAGCCATGATGTACGGGTTCTATCCCCCTATGTAACGGCGATTGTACAGCGCATTGCGGTGTAAGGCACCTGGAAACGAAAGGCGGCAGCACAGGAAGATGAGCAGGATTGACGGCGGAGGTTTCCGCTTTTCGCAGGACCTCTTATCGCCGTCCATAGTCTGCTGCTTTCATGCATGCAACCGCTGGGTCCTTTCCCATTATCAGAACGCGCCTCCAGGCGCGTTCCTACAGGCGCGTCACCCGGGAACACGTACGCAGGAACGCGCCTGGAGGCGCGTTCTGCCATTTGTGCGGAGGGCCCGCTAGTCAATTGCCCACCCTATGTGGGCTGCCTCCTTCGTCGGCATGACACCCTGTAGTAAATACACTGTAGTAAATGCCCTGAAGTAAATACGCGGTAGCAAATACTCTGTAGTAAATACTCTGACGCAAATATTCTGCGCAAGAAACGGGTTTCAGCCGCCTGCCCCCTGGTCTAAATTTGCATTATAGAATACCTGCCATGGAAACGCAACAAACAATAGACTACAACAGAATAGCCCTTGCCATTGACTTTATAAGAGCAAACTTTAAGCAGCAGCCTTCGCTCGACGCAATCGCCGCAGAGGTGCACCTTAGCCCATTTCATTTTCAACGAATGTTCAGAGATTGGGCCGGTGTGACACCTAAACAGTTCATTCAATACCTGAGCGTAGAACACGCCAAGAGTCTGCTGAAGGAGGCTGGAACAACATTATTCGATGCCGCTTACGAAACCGGACTCTCCGGCACAGGAAGACTGCATGATATGTTCATCAGGATTGAAGGAATGACACCTGGCGAGTATAAAAACGGTGGTGAGCAGCTCAGTATCAACTACAACTTTTCAGAGAGTCCTTTTGGCAGCATTATTATAGCCTCTACGACGAAAGGGATTTGCTACATGGCCTTTGTCACGGAGGATAAGCCAATGGCTACGGCTTTGCTTCAGGCGAGCTTTCCGAATGCACATTATACTGTCCTGCAAGACGAGATACAGCTTGCGGCATTACAGGTCTTCAGCCGGGACTGGAGCAGGCTGGACGAAGTGAAGCTGCATCTTAAGGGAACCCCATTCCAATTGAAGGTTTGGGAGACATTGCTCAAAGTACCCCTCGGCGGCCTTACCACTTACGCACAACTAGCCGGGAAACTAAACAATGCCAAAGCCTACCGTGCAGTTGGCACTGCTGTGGGCGACAATCCCGTAGCATTTCTCATTCCCTGCCACCGCGTGATAAAATCTACGGGTGAAACAGGCCAGTATCACTGGGGCAGCAACCGCAAACATGCGATAATTGGCTGGGAAGCATCACGCACATTCGGTGCTACGCTATGATCAGCCATTTGAGCTTAGGCCAAACTGCCATCGCACGGCGCAGGAAGCTCATTGCGCTGATAAGGAAAGGCGAAGTAACACTCGGCGGATATGGGAAAGGTAAAATCTATGGAACGCTGGATTGTAGTGCAGGTAAAAGAATGAATGTCGACAACCGTATGTTTTTTGAAGACGAGGCAGAAGCAATAAAGGAAGGTTTTCGTCCTTGCGCCCGCTGCCTGCCAGGGGCCTACAAATCGTGGAAAGCTTCGGTAAAAAATAAAGCCGCAATGATTAGCATTACAGATCGCCTGAACGCTAAAGCGTGGAACGTCATCACGGAAGCACTGGCCGGAAACGGCTTTACACTTATTAATGGTGTGCTTTCAGATGAAGAGTGCGATGAGCTGATCGCAGACTACAATCAGGATGATGCTTATCGCAAAGTAATAAGCATGGAGCGTTATCGCTTCGGCTTGGGCGAGTACAAATATTTCCAGTATCCGCTGCCGCCTTTGATTACAAACATTCGCCAGGCCGTATATGAAATGATTGCGCCCGTTGCCAACAATTGGATGCAGGCACTGAACATTCAGAAAGTATTTCCAAAGACGCTGGAAGAATTTCAACGCATTTGCCACGCATCCGGCCAGACAAAACCCACCATCCTCATACTGAAATATGGCGAGGGCGGCTTTAATACCCTACACCAGGACTTATATGGCGATATCTATTTTCCGCTACAGGCGGTATTATTCCTGAGCGAGCCAGGCGAAGACTACACCGGTGGTGAGTTTGTATTAACGGAGCAAATACCAAGAGCACAATCCAAAGTCAATGTGCTGACCCCAAAGCGCGGCGACATGATCATCTTCACCACGGCTTTTCGCCCGGTGAAAGGCACTAAGGGTTTTTATCGTGTGAACATGAAGCATGGCGTAAGCCCATTGCACAGCGGCTCTCGTTATACGCTTGGTATCATCTTCCACGATGCGCTCAGCTAAGCGGCTGCACCAATATCCATGCGCGACTATCCGGGATCGGACAGGCTTCTCCAAAGATAAAATACCAGATAGCTCTCCCATCCGGCGAACCGGTCAAAGAGCTGTTGCATAGCCTCTGTTTCAGTCTTGTCTTTGATGATGCCGTGTGCTTTGAGCGCATTGTGCAGCCCTGCATCACCATAGGGGATGCAGGAAGGCTCACGCAGGCATTTCATCAGCGCATAGTTGGCGGTCCATGTGCCGATCCCTTTTATCGCCTTCAGTTTTTCCTGCCGGCTGGCTAAGTCCGGTAACTCATGGAGAAGTCCTGCGCTCAACTCACCACACTCAAATGCCTTTGCAATGCCGATCAGGTACGCCGCTTTGCCTGCAGAAAACTGCATTCCCCTTAATTCATCAGCATCCGCTTTAGCAATGACATCCGGCGACGGGAAGCTTAAGTAAGGCTCGCTATCATAAACCATCGCAGAGCAGTATCGCTCTACCAGGCGCCGCTTAAGCTTGCAGGCAAATACAAGATTGATCTGCTGCCCGATGACGGCCCAGGCAAGCGTCTCAAAAAGATCCGGCATTGCTATAAGTCGCAGCCCGCTGAATGCTGTGGTCATGTACGCAAGTGGAGGATAATTGTTGAGTAGCTCATAAAACGGCTGAAGGTCGCGGTCTGCATCAAACCAATAGCGAACAATATTTTCCACAACTTCTGCTTCGCTCTTCTCAAATGCCCCATTCAGACTACGTACAGTTAAGCCCTGCGCGTCGCCGGATACTTCAACCAAATGGGGCTTGTCTTCAATTATCAAAACCTTGCGGATGGCATCGCCTTTTATCCGGTGCATGCAGTCGTCCAGGTTCCGATGGAGGAACCAGAGACATTCGGCAAAATGGAAAGGTGGAGTAGCCTTAATGCTTAATACCGCGTCTATCACAGCTACAATATCCGAAGTAGCGTCTAATGAGCAATCCGATAACGCGAAAAATGGAAAATTCCGATTAGGAATGGCTTTATATCAAAGCCTTGTATTAGCCAAAATATCGTGGGTCGACAAGATAGGTGTAGCGGTTATTGCTATCCAGTAGCTTGGGGGAAAGCTGTAAGATCGTTGCCTCAGACTCCGGCAATTCTTTCATTGGTATTGCCACTACATAAATTGAATCAGACTGATTAGGTCTGTTCCCATACAGGGGCGAAGATTCGACTAAGTATTGAAACCCAAGCGTTCTGAGCCGCTCCACATTTCTCAAGTCGTCCAGGTGGATATATTTAGCAAGCATAAGAAAAACAAGGAATTATACTAGCCAGGATGGATTCCAGCCGTCTTGCTGCTGTTTAGCCGTAACAAACTTAGTAAGGTCTGCAAGTTTTCAATATTATGTTATTGTTACTCAGAAAACAGATCGGGCAGTTACACTTTCAATCGACCTGTTTCCGAGAGGCTTAACCCTCGTAACTGCCTGATGCCGGCTACTGGCAGCAGGATTTTATAGCAGCTATAAAATGGGTGACCTCGCCGACACCATAACTATTGCTTTCGGAGGTAAACTGATCGGCGTACACCCCGGATCCTATCGCAAAATGCATGGTTGACAAGTTGCATCAGCAACGGTTCCTACATCGCGAAGGAGCGCCGCTCTCTCGCCTCAATTCCCTTTAAGGAAATACCGCAGTTTTTTAGCAAAGAATTTAGCGTCTGAATGAGGTTTGACAAATCACCTGCGTTCAATATCCTCTTCAAAGACTTGTTCAGTCGATCCCGCATCCGACTCTTTCTGAATTAGATAATCGAAGCCCGCTTCAAGTTCTTGGTTGCCTTGATCCTCCTTCGTTGCGACTATAATGTATTCTTCAGGATTACCGAGCTTCATCACGATATCTCCGGTGAAATATTTCATTGCCTGTTGATTTTTCATAAGTCCAGATTTAGTACCGATTATTTCTAAACAAAGCTGCCGAGACTAATGTTATGATTGAATACCAAAGTGGGCTTATATACCAGGTGACAACAACAGCATGACATGATTGACGTCTTTATGTGATGCCTTGAGCATTCGACATAAAATCAATGCCGCTATCCACACCACTATTGAAAGTTGTGACGCCAGGTCTCCGGGCAGTTCCCGGCTTCATAATTAAACCTTAGTTTCTTAACCCTGCCGTAATGTGTTGATTTTCATAAGCGTCTACTTTGCAGCCCCGTAAACAAACACATTATCAATGATTAAAAAGTTCCTCCTCGCAGCCGGTATTTTGCTCCTCTTTGCCGGCGGTTGCAAGAAATCAGAAGACAACGTAGTACAGCATGACAGCACGATCACCAGGATCAACCCGCTGCACAATGCCAAAGCTGTTTACGGCAACTTTCCGGAGACATTTGAATCGGGTAGCAAGACGGCCTATGCCGCCGCCAATGTAACCCTTTCGACGGGCAGCTGGAACCTGGACAATACGCTGATCGGCACCTCGACAGCTGATCACAAGACCGGCAATGCCGCGCTGCGCATCGCCAGCACGGGCAAGGCTACTATGAACTTTAACGTGATCAACGGCGCAAGCGAAGTAAATATTGGCCATGCGCTTTACGGCACTGATCCGAGCGCGACCTGGCAGCTCTGGTATTCTACGAATAGTGGCAGCAGTTGGAGCCAGGCCGGTAGCACAGTGACGACATATTCAATAACGCTCAATACAGCAACTTTTGTTCTCAATCTAAATGGCAATGTGCGGTTCCAGATTCGCAAGCTGACAGGCACCCGCATCAACGTTGACAATTTCAGCATTACTGATAATGTGACGGGCGGTGGCTCTGCTACACGCGACGACAATATGGGTATGGGCAATCCAAGCGGAGCAGGAACCACGAACAACAATAATTACCTGTTGGTAAAAAGCCAGTATGCACTTTCGTACAACAACAGTAAGGGAACGGCCAACTGGGTAAGCTGGCACCTGAGCACTGCCTGGAAGGGGACGGCCACCCGCTGCGACTGCTTTACATCAGACAATACTCTTCCGGCAGGATTTTTCAAAGCAACAACCAGCAACTATACAAATACCGGCTTTGACCGTGGGCACATGTGCCCCTCGGACGACAGGGACGGCAGCGCTACAGACAATGCTGCGACGTTCCAGATGACGAACATCATGCCGCAGGCTCCTGTACTCAATCAGCAGCCCTGGGCCGCGCTTGAGACTTATTGCCGCACGCTGATTACGCAGGGCAATGAGGTGTACATCATCTCCGGCGGCTACGGGCAGGGCGGAACCGGAAGCCTCGGTGGCACAACAAACACCATCGCTTCCGGCGCTATCCAGGTTCCTTCGCACTACTGGAAAGTGGTTGTCGTGCTCCCAATCGGCACAAGTGATGCATCACGGGTTTCCACATCAACGCGTGTAATTGCAGTTGATATGCCGAACCTTCAAACAGTAAACAACCACACCTGGGGTTACTACCGCACAACCGTAAATGCAATTGAAACATCTACCGGCTATGACTTCCTCAGTGCCGTTTCTACTTCTGTTCAATCAACAGTAGAGGCACAGGTTGACAATGGACCCACTCAGTAATCACGCGTATCATTAGCGTAAATACAAAGAAGGTCGCCTTAGCTGGGGGCCTTTTTTGTGTGCCCGCGTCGGTTATCCGGTGCTTTAGGTCTGTATCGCAATCGTATGCAGCACGATGCCTTTATGCTCTTCCGGCGTGAATCCGGTGATAAAAACATGGACTTCTATTTCGCCGGTTTTAACCATGTTCAGTGCGAGAAGATTGTTTTCGAGGAAGTCTCGTAATGCGGAATAATGTCCTGCATACTCCATCATTGCTTCATCGGCCGGATCAGCCATGCGCTGTATACTTTCAAAGAAGGCTGCAACCCCGGTCTGAATTAGCGCGCTTTCCGGCTGGCCTGTAAATGCTGCGATTTGTGACCGGAGCTCCTCATCATTGTTGACCTTTCGGACTCGCTAACATAGTAGAGCCCATCTACAAGGTCATGCAGAGTTGCCATAATGCTTGCCTGTTTCATGTGTCTATTTTCTTTTAAATAATTTCCGAACCTCGGCCTCGCTGCTTTCTGCAGGTTATGGATCAAAATTGAACTGGTCGTGTTACTGCATCATTATGCAGGTGTGATATTTCGGAGTGCTTGCAGTTTTTTCTAAAAACCAGGATTCAATCTTTAGACAATATCAGTGGGTCACCGCAGGCTTCGAAGACCATTCGGAAACAGCGAACTGATGGATTAAATCGCAGAGCAACTGTCCGGAAGAAATTCAATTTTCTCCCGGACAGCTGTTGCTGAAAACATAGATAAACTGGCAATTATTCCTTTATCCACCGAACAGGCGCAATAGCCTGCCCCTCACTGCGCAGGCTGATCAGATACATTCCGGAACTCACCAGGTCGACAGGCAGGCTGACGGTATTCAAGCCTGCTTTTCCGTCACGGGCTGTTTGCCAGATCAGCCTTCCGCTCATATCACGAAGCTCCAGGCTGAAATTCCCGGCAACAGGAAGAGTCAGTTGCGCAACGCATGCTTCTGGAGAAGGATTAGGCAACACGATAAGCTCCGGAAGGTGCCTTGGATTCAGGGAAACGCCTGTGTTGTTTGCCAGGACAATAACCGAGTCTTCCAGCACATTGACGTCCGCAATCATGGTACCATTGCTATCGACAATTTTTACCTGATCAAAGTAGAGTCGCAGTTGTTGCCCCTGTATGCTTGCCGGGAGTGTAAAGGTGATCCAGGCGAGGATGCCTGAGCCGCTATTGTTACGCTGATCGGTACGTGCGTAAGCCCAATCCAGACGGTTGTTGCTGATTGTTTTGGAGAAGCGCAGGGTATTGCCGGATGTACCCAGCCAACTGGAGGAATAAGACAATGAAGGCGTATCTGCCGGTGTCACCCCATCTATGATCACTCTGGCTGCAAGACCCGCTATGTTTGACATGGCAGTAACGGATGTGCCCAGTTTAATAGGAACAGTAACGGTCATACCTGCCCTTGGTGTAATGCCTGTAAGATCAAAAAACAGATCGGGATTGCCGGCCGTTTGCTTTGCATTTGCACGAGTACCTTTTGGGTGAGTGAGACCATAGTTAACAGATACAGCCAGTGTGTCCCCGTACGCTACAGTACCGTCGCCGTCACAGTCGGCATGCTTACGGTTGATGTTAGTATCACTCGGAAGTACGGTGGCCCAGTCTCTGCCATGTTCAGGCTGCCATAATATTGAAGTCATCGCACGTGCAGGACCTGTGCTGCCCATGGTTAAGGCAATTTCCAGGGCATCGAGGTTATCTACCAGTTTATCATAATTGACATCGCCCGCCCAGATAGAATCCAAACATGAGATAACGACGACCACCGAATCATGCGCAGAGACACATCCATTTGCTGTGATGGTCACGCGGTAGATGCCACCTGTTGCAATGCTTGTGCCGGATATGAACGGATTCTGAAGCGGGCTGGAAAACCCTGGACCTGTCCAGCTGAATACGGCTCCTGTTACTGATGAGCTAGCAAACAGGAAAAGCGTATCGCCAATACATACGGTCGCGTTTCCGGAAGCAACGGGCGTAGACGGTGTCGCAGTCACGTTGACCGTGATCTGCGCCCGTGGACCTTCGCAGCCGCTGATGTTGGTCTGACTGACCCAATGGCTGCTTGCACCTGCACTTACAGTAGCGGGCGTAGGTACAGTAGTCGACGCAGTACCGCCGATGGCGGAAGTATACCATTTCAGATTGGTGCCGGTAGCCGCCAGAGGCGAGGCCACGGCATTCTGGCAATAGGTAACCGGCGTGGTAATCGCCGGCGCGGCAGGCAGCGGATTGACCGTCATGAACTGTGCTGTGCTCGTAACGCTTACCGGCGATACGCATAGGGCCGAGGATGCAATTGTCAATGTAATGCTGTCGCCGTTGGCAAGACTGCTGCTGGTGTAGCTTGTACCGGTGCCCGCCGCGGCGCCATTGAGGCGCCAGGTATAGACGGGGGATGAACCGCCATTGGTGATCGTCGGATTAAACGTTACCGATGAGCCGGCACAAATGGTGTTGCCGCCGGTGGCTGCTATGCTCACCATAGGTGGAACCGTCGTAGTCGTGGTTACAGCAAGGCTGCTTACCGGACCGGTACCGCAGGCATTGGTGCCCGATATGCTGATGGGGCCGCTGGCAGTGCCAGTCGTAGCCGTTATGGCATTTGTTGTGGAAGTACCAAACCAGCCCGCTGGAATCGTCCAGTTATAGCTTACAACATTAGGATCCGAAGCTACACTATAAATATGCGAGGCGCCGGAACAGACAGAGGCCGATCCGGTTATAGTCGAAGGCGCAGCGGGGACGGTCGTTGAATTAACTGCCAGCGTCCGGACGGCGCTGGTGCCGCAG
>Ga0193752_1003038_pt1 | contig 11875 bp, 9 predicted proteins | sample H1c1metaG_FD_144924 | JGI IMG/M metagenome (GOLD analysis project Ga0193752, IMG submission 144924) | Soil microbial communities from a riparian zone of the East river system, Colorado, United States - H1c1 | ecosystem: Environmental > Terrestrial > Soil > Riparian zone | place: USA: East River... | reverse complement strand
GAGCAGCATGCGACGGCCGACGTGATAGTCAACTGCATCGGCTCCGAAAGTAAGTTTGACCAGCTCGATTCCACGCTCGTTCATAATTTGATCGACGCGGGCCGCATTCGCTGCGACGAACTAAGCTTCGGCCTCGACGCGACACCTGCGGGCGAGCTTATCGGCTCCGATGGCGAAACCGGCGAAGTATTGTACACTTTGGGAACGGCACTTAAAGGCATCTTGTGGGAATCGACGGCGATCCCGGAGATACGCACACAAGCCCGCGACCTTGCCAAACTTTTGGTCTCCGATTGATGTCAGATTCATTTTGCAAACGCTTCATTGATTCCTTCGAATCGCGCGCCGATAAAACGGCGATGCGTATCGTCGGCGACGACACGCAGGTTTATACCTTCGGCGAAACTCTTTCGCAGATCCGCTCGGTTGCTTGCCGGCTTGGGCAGGAGAAGATCGAATTCGGCGACCGAGTCGCGCTCATCGGCGAAAATCATCCGTCGTGGGCCGTCGCGTATCTTGCCACGCTCTATCACGGCGCCGTGTGCGTTCCGATGGATCCGCATGGCGAGATCGAAACGCTCACCAATTTTCTCGAAAACTCCGAAGCAAAACTCGCCTTTATCGGCCCCGACATCGTCGAACGATTCAAGGAGATAGAAAAGCGTCTGGAACGAACTGTCCCTTCAGTGGTCTGGAGTACGTCAGAACCTCATGAGAAGGAGAATGGCAGTTTCTCCGATTGGGCCTCTACCGAATATCCCGACTCTTACACTCACGAAATCCCAAAAGCCTCCGGAGACGACACTGCTTTGCTGATGTACACCAGCGGCACGACCGGAACGCCCAAAGGCGTACCTCTTACACACGGCAACATCCTCGCCGAATTGAGCGGAGTTAATGAGGTGCTCGCTCTCGATGACCAGGTAAAGATCCTTAGCCTGCTGCCACTTTTTCACGCCTATCTGCAGATAATAAATCTTTGGGTCGCAACCACTTACGGTTGCGAGGTCGGCTATCTGAAGGAATTGACGCCAGCCGAATTGAGCTCGGCGATGAAGGAATTTAAGCCTACGATGCTGACGACGGTTCCGCGTCTTTGGTATCTATTCCACAAAAAGATCTTCGACGCCGTCGAGGCAAAATCCGGCCCGGTGCAGACGCTTTTCAAAGCGATGCTTGCTGTTAATGGAACACTGCGGAACACGATCGGCGTTAATCTCGGCGCCAGGCTTTTCAGCCAGGTTCACGAATCATTTGGCGGAAAGCTACGGATCGCCATCTCGGCCGGCTCACGTTTTGATGAGAAGGTGGCGCGGGATTTTCACAACTTGGGCTTCACGATCATCCAGGGTTACGGCCTGACCGAAACCAGCGGCGCGGCGACCGCAACATTTGAGAGCGACAATCGCGTCGGCTCGGTCGGCAAGGGCATGAGCGGCACAGAGATCAAGATCGGCGACCCGGACAAGGACGGCGTCGGCGAAGTGTTGATTCGCGGCGGCGTTGTTTTCAAGGGCTATTACCGCAACGAAGAGGCCACCGCAGAGGCCTTTACCGAAGACGGCTGGTTCCGCTCCGGCGATCTCGGGCGGCTCGACAAAGACGGACACCTGTTCATCGTCGGCCGGGCCAAGGATGTGATCGTTCTGCCATCCGGCAAGAATGTGCATCCCGAAGATCTCGAGGTCCATTACCTGAAGACGCCCGAGGTCGAAGAACTTGCGATCATCGGCATCAATGACGAAAGCGAATCGCGTGCCGGTGCCGAAAAACTCATTGCCGTAGTCGTGCCCGATTTTGAATATCTAAAACAGGCGAAGCAGTCCAATTCCAGAGAGGCCGTGCGGTATGCTCTCGATAATCTCGGCCGCCAGTTGCCGGAGTATCAGCGCGTTCGCGACTACATCGTCCGCACCGAGCCGCTGCCGCGAACCGCTACGCGTAAAATAAAACGATTTGCTCTGAAGAAAGAGATTGAAAGCGGCGAGATAGCCATTGGCCTTCCTGAGAAAAAGGCGTGGGAATTGACGGCCGCAGACACAAGCTTGTTGTCCTCCAATGTCGCAAAGACGGTCGTCGCGACCATAAAACAAAACGCGAAAGACGTTGAGGTAATTCATCCGCAGATGAATCTGGAGATCGATCTCGGCCTCGATTCCCTCGCCCGTGCCGAGGTTTTTGCGGCATTAGAAAATGCGTTCGAAACAGAATTCACACCTGATGAAGCGGCGAATGCATTAACTGTTGCAAGCGTGGTCGATCTCGTAAGGGTGACGCCCACAGGCGTTAAACTCGACAGCGAAGAACGGTCCAAAGACGCCACGCTTACCGCCGATCTCAACTGGTCAAAGATCCTGAAAGAAGCCGACGATGACCTGCCCGAGGTTCAGGCTATACTTCGTCCAAGCCCGATCTTTGTCACGTTGGCGTTTATCGTGTATCGCTGTTTCAATCTGTTCTGCCGCGTCTTCATGCGTCTCGAGGTCTCTGGCCTTAAAAATCTAACTCAGGCCGCCGCCCAGTCAGTAGCGGGTGGTTTAATACGACCTGCAAAAACATTTGATTCTCAAGAAATCTATCCAGCCAATGACAGTCAGGAAGGCGGGTTCACCCCCGCTCTTCAGACGTCGGAAAAAAGAAGCGGGGGCAAGCCCGCGTTCCCGACTGCGAGCAGTAACGTCGCTGCCCAAGAGCCGTCTAAAGGCGGGACTCAGAACGCATTTTTGATCTGCCCTAATCACCAAAGTTTTCTCGATCCGTTCGTGCTGACCTCAAATTTCCCGTACGCGATATTCAAGAACATTTTCCACGTCGGTGCGAGTATGTTTTTCAAGAGCCGTTTTATGCGCTTCGTCGCGGCGATGTTAAAGGTGGTGCCGATCGATCAGGACACGCAGCTTTTGCGGGCAATGAAAGCCGGTGCGATCGGTTTGAAAAGCGGACGAATATTGAATATTTACCCCGAGGGCGAACGTGCATTCGACGGCCACCTGCACGACTTCAAAAAAGGCGCCGCCATTCTCGCCACCGAACTCGATCTGCCGATCGTCCCGGTCGCTCTCGACGGCCTCCAAAACGTCTGGGCCCGCCAATCCTGGCGCATCCGTCCGGCCAAAGTAAAGATCCGCATCGGCAAACCCTTCTATCCGAAAGACCTGCTTTCAGCCATTCAACGGGACGAAAACAGCGATCAAACCTACGAGATCGTCACCGATCATCTAAAGCAAACTATCGCGGACATGATCGCCGAAATGCGGAAATAGCGATTCAGATACCTTTAGAATTTAACGAATGAGCGAATTAGTTCGAACAGAGATTGAATGGACATATACACCGACCAACTTTTTCGACGCCCCGTACATTCAGACAACGCCCGAGTATACTCTTAGTTTCGATAACGGAACCGCTTTGCTCATCCTTCAATCGCCGCAACATCCAGTCGAAGTTGAATTGTTAAAAACGCTCACGGAAGAGATACGCCAAATATTAAACATGCGTGCCATTCAGATACATGAAAAGTTCGCATTCGCTGCTCGGGGCGAAACCCACACATTTTCCGATGGAGATCGCAAGTCATTAATACAGGGTTGGGCTACTTTTAAGGGAGCTAGTCATATGTCTGCCGAACTTGCTGAGTATGACAAGGACGGAAATCTGTTAACTATGACTAAGGAGCAGCAAGCTCAGAAAGATAGAGAATTTTTAGAAGTCGCTGCTCAAAAAATACCAGAATCCGAAGCCTTATTGTCGGTCATTAGGAGCTATAACGCGGCTATAAGAGATCCGGCTGATGAATTGATTCACCTTTATGAAATCCGGGATAGGATTGTCAAAGAATTTAAAAGCAGCAGCGAAGCACAAAAAGAGATGAGATTCAACAAACTCAGATGGTCACGTTTCGGAAGCCTGTGCAATGAATTACCGTTACGACAAGGTAGGCATCGAGGGCGAAATGCCGGCGCTCTTCGTGATGCGACATTTGGCGAATTAAAAGCAGCCCGTAAAATTGCCCGTGATTTGATCTACGCCTATTTGGAATATATTTCAAGGTAGTATTTCTACACTCTAGCCGTCCCGTAGAGGTACAGGAAATCAAAATTCCAGATAACAATCCTGCAAGCGGAACATCTCCGTTCGTTCTTTGTCTAAGTTCCATTATTACAAAAAGCTGAATACGGAGAAACCAATGAACAACACACTGTACAAGGTTATTGCGCTGGGGTTATTTCTTGTATTGCTGGCAACGGCGATATATGTTTTCAGGCCGGTCGAGAGCAGATTGACACGGGTGACGGTGCTCGGCGATTCGCAGGCAAAGGTCGCTCCGGATACTGCCGTGATCACATTCGCGGTAGTGACGCAGGGCAAGCAGGCGGTCGATGCTCAGCAGGAAAACGCGAAAAGAAGCGAGGCGGTTAAAAAAGCCATCGAGGCAATATCGGCCGATGCCAAGGCCGAGATCAGGACAAGTAATTACAGCCTTAACCCTGAGCAGGACTATTACTCCGGCAAGATGCCGAAGATTCTCGGCTATGAGGTCAAGAACACTGTCACTATTTCCATCGATAAAATGGACCGAGTCGGGGCCATAATCGATGCCGCAACCACCGCCGGTGCCAACAGCGTCGAGGGCATTCAGTTCGTTGTCGGCGAAACAAGCCCGGCCCAAGGCGATGCGCTCGCTCTTGCGACCAAACAGGCAATGGCAAAAGCCGAGTCAATCGCCGCTTCGCTAAACGGCAAGATCGTCCGTGTCGTCCAATCAAGCGAAGGTGGCGCTCCGTTCGTGCCAATGCAGACCGACTTATATTCCGCTTCCGCAAACGCATCGATGAATGTAGACCGGAAACCTATGATTTCCACTCCGGTTCAACCCGGCTCACTCAACGTGCGTTCACAGGTGATCCTTGTGGTGGACATAGCGATTTAAGGCGTCGCTTGTCTTAACTGCTTTCTTAAGAGAAAATTAGGCTGTTCCACCAGCTTTTTTTCTTTTTGGGAGACGACATGCAATATCGATTCGCCAGACTTACTGTCCTGCTATTTCTGTTTGCCGCATCGGCCTTCGCTCAGGCACCGGCGGCGGTTCCGAACGAGCTTGCCGAGTACATAAAAGCCAACTATACAAAACGCGAGGTATCGATCCCGGTCCGCGACGGCGTGAAGCTTTTCACAGCCATTTACGAGCCGAAGGACAAGTCGCAAAAATATCCGATCCTGATGAGCCGCACGCCTTACACCGTATCACCATACGGCGCGGATAAATTTAAGACCGGGCTTGGCCCCGACGCTCTTTTTGCAAAGGAAGGTTACATCTTTGTTTATCAGGATGTGCGCGGGCGTTGGATGAGCGAGGGCAAGTTCGAAGACGTTCGTCCCGATATTGAAAACAAGACATCAAAGGATATAGACGAATCGACCGACACATACGACACGATCGATTGGCTGATAAAGAACGTCGATAACAACAATGGGCGTGTCGGCCTTTATGGTATTTCATATCCCGGTTTTTATACTTCGGCGAGTTCGATCGATTCGCATCCCGCGTTGAAAGCATGTTCGCCTCAGGCTCCCGTGTCGGATTGGTTCAGCGGCGATGATATGCATCACAACGGTGCATTGTTCCTCGCTCAAAATTACTCGTTCTTTACCGGATTCGGGCAGGACAGGCCGACGCCGACAAATAATGGCGACTATATGAAGCCGTGGAAGGGCCGCGACACACAGGACGGCTACGATTTTTATCTAAAGCTCGGCGGACTGAAGGAAGTTGCCGATTACTATCAGACGGCTCTCGGAACGCGCATAAAATTTTGGGACGAAATGATGGCACATCCCAACTACGATCAGTATTGGAAGGACCGCAGCATTCTACCGAAGCTAAAGAACATAAAATGCGCAACGATGACCGTCGGCGGCTGGTATGACAACGAAGACCTCTACGGCGCGCTGAAAACCTACGAGTATATCGAACGGCAAAATCCCGGCATTTTCAATGTGCTTGTGGTCGGTCCGTGGGATCACGGCGGCTGGTCGAGAAACGACGGCGATTGGCTGGGTACGGCTTATTTCGGACAGAAAACGGGTGAGTATTATCGAACGAATCTCGAAGTGCCTTTCTTTAACCACTTCCTCAAGGATAAAGGCGATATCGCCTCTCTGAAAGAAGTGAATCTGTACGACACCGGTTCGCATGAATGGCGGGCGTTCGATAATTACGAACCGACAACCGGAACTGACACTGCTCTATATCTGATCGCAGATGGAGGCCTGTCCTTCACCGGACCAAAGGCCGCAGGCCATAACGAATACGTTTCCGACCCGATGCATCCGGTGCCGTACACTCAGAAGATCACGCGCAATTACCCGCGAGATTTTATGACCGAAGATCAACGTTTTGTCTCAACCAGACCTGACGTTCTCGTTTATCAGACCGAACCCTTAACCGAAGACGTGACCGTCGCAGGTGACATTAAGCCGTCGCTTTACGTATCCTCGACTGGTACCGATTCCGATTTTATCGTAAAGCTGATCGATGTTTTTCCGGACGATTACCAATATCCGGAAACCGGAAATAAGCTGCCGAATGGCCAGCCAGAGAGAGTAAAACCGCCGCAAAATTCGGCTTGGACTGTGTTTCAACCCGGCGGTTACCAAATGCTGCTTCGCGGCGAACCGATGCCCGCAAGATTTAGAACAAGCTTTGAAAAGCCAGTCGCTCTCGTTCCTAATCAACCGACATACCTGCCGTTCAAAATGCCGGGCGTCATGCATACATTCAAAAAAGGCCATAGGATAATGGTCCAGATACAAAGCACATGGTTTCCGCTGGTTGCGCGTAATCCGCAAAAGTTTATGGAGAACTATAAGTTGGGCACGGCGGCTGATTTTCAGAAGGCAACACAGCGGGTCTATTTTGGCGGAAAGAATGATTCGGCGATCGTATTGCCGATCCAGAAAAAACCATAGAGAGATGAATATCGTATAATTAACCTATGCCAGCTACAGCTATTATTTGCGGAATACTTTTGGTCCTGATCGGTGCCGTTGGTTATGCACACGGAATGTCCACCGGGCATCCGAGTCCAACCGCCCTGATACCCGCGATCTTTGGTTTGGCCTTAGTCATTCTGGGTCTCGTTGCCAGATCGAAGGAATTTGTGCGAAAGCATCTGATGCACGCTGCGGTCGTGGTTGCCCTGCTTGGATTTATCGCGACGGCGGTGCGGGTCGTTCCCAGATTGGGTGACGCTACTTTCTCGGCAGCCGTAATTGCCCAGATCTCAATGGCGATCGTATGTCTGCTGTTCGTGGTTCTGGCCGTCAGGTCGTTTGCGGCCGCCCGACGAAACCGGACAACCGAATAGCCTAGACCAGTTTTCCGTTGGGCTCGGTTCCGACGCAATTCAAGATCAATTCCACGACAAGACCGTCGTCTGCGTTTCGTGCGGATATGGTTCCGTCATGGGCGAGTACCGCCTGCTCTGCTATAGCCAGACCGAGTCCGGTGCCGCCGGAACCGCGGTCGCGAGCTTCGCCGACGCGATAGAAAGGCTTAAAAAGATTTTCTAACTCTGCTTCCGGCACGCCGCTGCCGTGATCTACGATCTTTACGACCGCTCGACCATTTCCATTCGTCAACGAAACCTCAACGGCTGTTCCCTCTTTCGTATAACGCACGGCGTTTCGCAGCACATTTTCGACCGCGCTTCTAATAAGACTGTCGCTGCCCATAACGCGGCAATTGTCGGCACGAACGACCTGAACGCTCTTATTCTTTGCATTAGCCTCGAAATCAGCATCGGCCGAAACCTGCTCAACAAGCGTTTTGAGATTTAGTTCTCTGCGATCAAAATCCTTAGACCCGGTCTCGAGTTTAGACAGGGTCAGCAATCTTGAGATCATGTCGTTCAGTCGCTGCGATTCGGTCTCGATCCGCTGCAATACGGGCGATGTTTCGCCATTCGATTTTTGTTTGGCTATCTCAAGCGCGACATTCATGCGGGCAAGCGGCGATCTAAGTTCGTGCGAAACATCGCGCGAAAGTCGCTTTTGCGAAGTTATGAGAGTCTCGATCCGCTCGGCCATAACGTCAAAATCTTTAGCAAGAGATGCAAGCTCGTCACGCCGCCGTCCGACCTGGCCGGCCACACGCGAGGAAAGGTCGCCGTCCGCCAGCTTTTGCGTAGCCTGTCTCAGTTTGCCGATTGGGGAAGCAAGATATCTGGCCAGGGCCCAACACAGCAAAAAAGCCGTTAGCAGCAACGCTCCGTATCGAAAGTACCGCCACGGCGAATCGCCGAAGAAAGGTGTAAATTTCGGCCTTTCCCATCTGACAATAAAAACATATCTTTCGCCGTTCGAGAGCCTGATCTGACGCGCCGACAGCGCGGTTTCATCTTGAGATTCGATCTCGACGCCGTCGCTCGCGAGAGCTTTGGCAACGAGGTCGTGATGGTCGTCTGCGTTTACGCCCTCCGAAAGATAGGTCGCTCCATTCTCTCCGATCAGGTCGACTTCGCTCACCGATTGCGGCCGTCGTACCCTGCTCAGGAACTCTGTCATCCCTGCTTCACCCTGTGAGGCATAGATCTGAGCCGCGGTTTCGGCCCAAATATTGGTGTTGTTGGTTACGCTTACTCGCCAGCGGCTGACGACCGGTTCGGTTTGAACCGTCCAGTTTAAAAACACCATCACGCCGACCATCAAAGCGAGGGCCGCGAGAAACCAAAGGAAGATCTTTACAAACAAATTCATACCAACGTATAGATGTAGCCGACCGAACGTACGGTCTTAATTCTTTCGCTGCCGTCGTCGCGAAGCCCTAGTTTCTTTCGCAGATTAGAGATATGCATATCAAGGCTGCGGTCGTAGGGCGAAAGTTCGCGGTCAAGTACGCGTAAGCTGAGGTCTTCTTTTTTAATGATCTTGCCTGCCTGCAGCAGCAGATGCTTCAAGAGATCAAACTCTACCGATGTCAGGATCACTTCTTCGCCATTTAGTTTTGCCGACCGCGAAGCATCGGAAAGTTCGATGTCGTCGATATTTATCTTTTCGCCCAGGCCGTCGCTGTCTCCGTTAACCCGGCGCATTATTGCCCGCAGGCGTGCCGCCAATTCACGCGGATTGAAAGGTTTTGGCAGATAATCGTCGGCGCCTGTCTCGAGCCCGACAATACGTTCCATATCATCGCCGCGGGCCGTCAACATCAGCACGGGCAGCGACGAATCGCTGCGAAGATTTTTTAAAACCTCGAATCCGTTCATCTTCGGCAGCATCACGTCCAGGATCGCCAGGTCATATTTACCGGAACGCGCCGCATCCAGTCCGCTTGCACCATCATGAACGACCGCCGTCTCAAACCCCTCGACCGTTAAATATTCCGAGACGAGTTCGCATAGCTCTTCGTCATCATCAATGATCAACACCTTGCTCATACCGTATTGATTCTACGTCAAAAAAGAGCCATAAACACGGCGTTTACATTTATTTACACAAGTTCACAAAAGTCCTACATTCGAACACTCACAATATTCGTCTAACGTCTTGTGCGTCGTCATTTCGGCGCGAACACAAGGGGTAGAACAAGGAGAAAAAATGAAAAAGTTTGTAATTGGATTTATAGCGTTGGCAATTTTAGCAACAGGTGCTTTGTTCGTTTTCGGCCAGACCGCAGCGAAAGTTGACGGCAAGGAACACGGCAAGCGTTTTGGTAAAGGCGGACATCATCGCGGCGGAGGCCGTGGAATGGGTATGGGTATGGCGTTCAAAGGCCTGGACCTTACCGATGCACAAAAAACCCAGGCAAAGGAGATCGCCGGTGCCAGCCGTACAAAGCTCAGTTCCGTTTTCGAAGCAGTGAAGGCAAACCGCGGCAAGATGCAGGCAGCCACCGCCAATGGTGCGTTTGACGAAGCATCTGTGACGGCTCTGGCAAATGAACAGGCCGCATTGTCGGCTCAGATGATAGTAGAACGTGCTCGCGTGAAGTCACAGATGTTCGCGATACTGACCGACGAACAAAAGGCAAAACTAGCAGAGATGAAGGCAAAACGTGGCGAGCGTTTCAAGGCCCGCAAGGCTATGAAAGCTGAAAAGGTTAGCGAATGACCAGCGTTCGCCGACAGAACAAGGGGGAAGAAAAAGGCTGTCCGAAGTGGCGGCCTTTTTTACTTTCGCACGACGATCTCTCCGGCGATCATCACTAATTTCACATCGCCGTCAGCATCGATGCCAACAATATCCGCTCGCTTACCGGTCGCCAACGAGCCTCTGGAATCCTCAAGTCCAAGCAGCCGGGCCGGATTAGCGGATGCCATTTTTGAGACCTCATCCGGCGTAAAACTTAGAGAAAGCATCATCTTTACCGCGTCCAGCATCGAGATTACCGAACCGGCTATGCTGCCGCGTTCGTTTTTCGTTCGTCCGTTCTCGACAGTTATCGTTTCGCCCCAAAGCGAAAAACTGCCATCACCCAAGCCGGTCGGAGCGACGGAATCGCTGATGAGCAATGTCCTTTCAGGCGATTTACGTCGGCACGCAAATTCCAGCATATTCGGATTGACGTGAATGCCATCGGCAATAATGTCGAACGTAACCTCATCATTCGTTAACGCCCAGCCCGCAACACCGACATCGCGGTGATGAATGCCAGTCATCGCATTAAAAAAATGTGTTACATGTTTAGCGCCCGCCGCAAACGTCCGGTCAAGCGTCTCGACATCCGCTCGCGTATGCCCGATCGACGCTATCCAGCCATGCCTGGTCAGTTCCCTCGCCAAATCAACACCGCCCTCGATCTCAGGCGCAAATGTCGTCATATGCACGCCTATCATTAACGTCGGCAGACCGAAAATAAATGATAGATCATCGGGAATGTTTTTTGTTTGATCTTTAACCACTAAATCGCGCGAATTAACACGGAACGACTTGAAGTATTCCGGCCGCAGTGCCCCGCACATTTTCTCGTTCGCAAAGACACCCTCGTAATGAACACCGACGATTTGAGCTATCGGCAATTCGGACTGAACCTCCATCAACCAGTCAATGGCAGCTATCACACGGCTATAGTTCTCGTCCGAATCCGGCACCAGCGTCGGCACCCAAGCGGTCACGCCTTGTGCTGCAAGATACGTCCCGATCTCGATCAACCCATCCGCATCAGCCTCATTCACATCAACCCCAACCGCTCCGTGATTGTGAACATCTATAAACCCGGGAAACAGATTCAACCCCGAACAATTCACCACCTCACCGCCCACAGTTCCGCCCGCCGCGATCACGCCGCCATCAACAAAAACATCTCCACCAACCGCATTCTGCAAGATCATCAAACCCATATACACATCAAGATTACCAAACAAAAAAGCCCGCGTCGCTTACTACAGCAACGCGGGGCAGATAATCTCCGATTCCATTCTTAAAAATAGAACTTGATACCCAACTGCAGTACGCGCGGGTCCCGGAAACTCGTAACCTGTCCAAAAGTTGCCGAAGTACGACCCAAGTTCGGGGTAGATCCTATTCTGTAATTCGTGATATTGAACACATTAAAGGCTTCGGCCCTTAGCTGAAGGCTCATGTCTTCGCTAAAACGAATTTTCTTTGAAAGCGTAAAATCGACCTTTGTAGTTGGAGGGCCGACGATAATTCCGCGTCCGGCGTTACCTTCCCTGTTTTCAATTCCGGTAAGGGCCTGCGGCGAAAAGCATGCGGTGTTAAACCACTCGCCTATTGTATGGGGAGCTCCTTCATTCGGGTCGCACAGCAGATCGGGCCTTCCGCCAGCGATGATCGAGGGAATGAATCCAATACCGGCCGGATCGTATGTTGCACTCGTAACGGTATAAGGCGATCCTGTCTGGTAGCTATAAAT
>Ga0193752_1003037_pt1 | contig 11880 bp, 7 predicted proteins | sample H1c1metaG_FD_144924 | JGI IMG/M metagenome (GOLD analysis project Ga0193752, IMG submission 144924) | Soil microbial communities from a riparian zone of the East river system, Colorado, United States - H1c1 | ecosystem: Environmental > Terrestrial > Soil > Riparian zone | place: USA: East River... | reverse complement strand
GTAAACTGGTATTCAAATGGACGTGTCGGATGAAAGTCCCGCCAGATCTTTTGGAGATGTTCGACGCCTGCCTGTGTGTTACTGCCTGCTATTTTCACGGTAATGTAGCTGTACTGAAATCTTTTGATCATGAAGAGCATAGGAACGATCTCCTCGTGCAGAGACTCGAAATTAAAGTCCTTGACAACACCAATGATCCTTCCTCTCACACCTCCATATTGGAGATCTTTGTCGACACACGCTTCGTTCGTTTTCCAACCCATCGCCCGCGCCGCGGCCTCGTTGATAACGAATCCCAGTGAATCGTCAGTGACAATCGACCTGGAGAATGACCGTCCAGCTGCCAGGCTTACATCATAGGTGTCGAAAAATTCGTGATCGACCTCTACATATTTCAGGACCACACCCGTGTCAATTATGCTTGACGATCGTGTTGCATTCCTGATGCTCGACGATTTCAGCAACTCGTTGTAGAATGGATCATAACCCTGGATCATCTCGAAATAATATGGGAGCGTCACAACCCGATCTTTATCAAAACCCAGGTCGCGATTGTTGATGTAGCCTAGTTGCTCCACCGTAATGGCTGTGGCGATGATCAATACAATGGAAATTGCGAATTGACTCACGACGAGTGTCTTCCTGATGCCGGCCTTTCCGCTCGCCAGGCCCTGGAAGCCTTTGAGAACTACTACAGGCCTGAACGAGGACAGAATGAATGCGGGGTAAATGCCGGTAACTATGCCAATAAAAGTTGTGAAGCCGATGAGTGTCAGTGCGATCTGCCAGTCGGCGATAAAGTTGATTGCAATGGCTTTACCTGTGAATTGATTCAGCCATGGAAGAAAGGTGTAGGTGAGGCCGATCGCCAGAAACAGACCAAAGAATGCGACAAGCAGTGACTCCCCGAGGAACTGGAACACCAGTTGTCGCCTGAATGCGCCGGCAACTTTTCTTAAACCCACTTCCTTCGCGCGTTTCGTTGCCCGGGCGGTGGACAAATTGATGAAGTTGAAGCATGCTATCAATATGATGAACGCTGCAATCACACCCATCATATAAACATTATTGATGTTGCCATTCACTTCGATCTCACTATCGAGCTTCGAGTGAAGGTGGATATCAGCTACTTTTTGGAGATACATGGTCGTTGTTTTCGATGCTACGAAATTTGCGCCCACGTTTGAATTGGCGATAGCATAAGTTCCATAGTGCGAATCCAGAAACTGAGGAAACCTGGATTCCACTTTAGAATTATCACCCCAATTTACGTCGAGGCCACTTTGTCCATATACCGACTCATCATAGAGGGTACTGAACGACATGAGGAATTTTGGATGCCAGTGTGACTGCGAGGGAAAGTCTTTGAAAACGCCCGTGATCTCAACGTCCAACCTGCGTCCTGCCTTCATGTGCTTGCCAATGCAATCTAGGGTCTCAAAATATTTTTGTGCTGCCGACTCAGAGATCATCATGGTTAATGGGCTCTGCAGCGCTGTCGCCGGATTTCCTTTTACTACCTCGATATCAAAGATGTCAAGTATCGCAGGTTCTGTTACGTAGATCTGTTGTTCGGTGGTCATCTTCCTTCTTTCACCGTTCTCTTCGATGGCGACAACCAGTGGATATTGAAATGTACGGGCCGTCGATTCGACTTCTGCGAAATCATTTTTCAACAAAGGGCCGATAGGAGGAGCAACATGCCCGAGATGCAGACTTACCGATCCATTGGTATCGATGAAATCACGTGTTACCCGGTAGATCCTGTCAGCTTTCGAATGGTATTTGTCGAAGCGCAGTTCGTCGATGATAAACAAACAGGCCATTAGTGCGCTGGCCATCGCGAGCGCCAGGCCGGAGATGTTGATGAATGCGGTGAATCGGTTACGGAAGATGTTCCTGAAGGCGATTATTAAATAATTCTGGACCATGATGATTGGTGAATTAACAGTGAACGGTATATATAAAATTACGGCGCTTGTGCTTCTTTTTCCTAGGGACGTGCTTGTAATATTTTGCTCGATAAGAATCCCATGAATGAACTAAAGTGTCCGGTGTGGTCAGCTTCGATCACCCTTTAACAGACTTCAGAAAATCTGAAAAACAAATTAACTTTAGTCATGATTAAATCAATATGTCGGATAAGTGTATTGATAGGCGCGATCTTTATCGCGTCGTCTGGAAGTGCACAAAGCGCAAAGGGTGTTTATTACTTCATCGACGCGTTCAACGTTGATTCAACTTCTACAAATCAGGACAAGATCTATCTATACAGTTTTCCGATAAACAGTGTACTGGCCGATAGTTTCGACAAGGAAGAGGCTATAGCCGCGTTCAAACAGAAGGTCAAGTCAGTTCACGCTGTGACAAATTTTTCTTCTTCGTGATCAGAATGAATGACTCATACGAAGAAGCTGAGTCGCTCATGAGGAATTATGTCGAAAAGTTCACGAGACGAAAGTATTCAATTGTTAAGGTGGAGTAGTCGTGAAGAAAATCTTAAAAAAACTTCAACATTTATATTGAAGGTTTGTAGTCGTGTTTAGTTTAAGTTAGTGGGGTGAAAGGATGATACTGAGTCTCACAACTCTCTAAGATGCCAATCAAAATTTGATTAAATCATTCGATATTCTATTACTCACTCTGTTCTTAATCCAACTACAGGGTTTGCATTGGCAGCTCGAAATGTTTGCATTAAAACTATTAGTAGGGTGATGACGAGCAATAAGAATCCAGAGGCTGGTATAACCCACCAGGGAACTTCAATTCGATAGTAGAATTTCTGGAGATAACTATCGAGCGCCAACCAGGCAATCGGTGACGAAATGACAACCGCCAAAATCGCCGTCCGGACAAAGTAATTGGACAAGAACAATAACACAGATGCTACGTTGGCTCCTAGTATCTTTCGTATTGCGATCTCTTTCTTTTTCTGCTCGGCCGTATATGCTGCCATGCCAACTACCCCCAGGCATGTAAGAAAAATCGCCAGTCCAGCGAAGATGGCAGCAAGCTCGCCGACAAAATTGATGTTCCTATAGTTGTAATTAATGTTTTCATCCACGAACCACGACGCCACCGGATTCAATGGATCAAGCCTCTTAAACACATCATTCACCTTTGCCATTGTCACCGGGAGGTCGTTTGTCTTCATCAACCTGATCGTTAGGGAGTGGGTGAAATCACCCATAGTTCCGATGTACGAAGGCTGCACTTGATCAAATGGGGAACCGCGAACAACGTCCTCGGTAATGCCGATGATCGTCTTGTATCCGCTGCTTGTATTTATTTTCTCGCCGATGGGGTCCTTGTAACCTATAATCTTTGCAGCTGTTTCGTTTATCAGAATCGAAGCTGTATCGGATTTAAGAAGCGGGGAAAAATCGCGACCGGCGACTATTCTCATTTTTACTGTTTTAACAAAATCGTAGTCCGCTAAGACTCTACTGAACTGGACTTTGTCTGTGGTTTGCTTACCCGGCCATTCGACATAATCGGTGAAGAAGTCGGCATCAATATCTTCGTTCGAACGCGTAACAGCTTCGACCACACCTGTCTTTAAGAGCTCATCTTTGATGGCATTGTAACTCTTGCTGATCTGATCATTCGCGGCAACTGCCACAAGGTTCTCCTGATCGTATCCAAGATTTCTTTTTCGGGCATGTTCGATCTGTTCATACACGACTATAACACCTATGGCAAGGAAAATTGCAATGGAGAACTGAAAAGTAACGAGAACTTTCCGGGCCAATCCTCCCGTGCCACCTGCATTGCTACTACCTCTCAGGACATCGATCGGTTTTCGCGACGAGAAATAGAACGCCGGATAAAATCCAGACGCCAGCGTTATTAAGGCAAAGACCCCAAACGCAATTAACCAAAAGTTCGGGGTATCAATGTTCATCGTCAATCGGGCATGAACCAAAGAATTGTACCAGGGCAACGCCAGACCAACGGCCACGATTGCAACGAACAATGCCATCGACGTTGACAGGGCGGACTCGGTAATGAACTGCTGAATTAGCTGTCCGCGCCGTGAACCGATGGCCTTTCGAATCCCAACCTCACGCGCACGCTTCTCTGACCGCGCGGTCGACAGGTTGATATAATTTATACATGCAATCAGTAAAATGAGGATCGCGATCCAGGTAAAAAGTTGTACGTATTCAATCTTGCCTCCAGCTTCCTGCCCATCCTCAAAATGATCATAGAGATGCGACCTCTCCAATTCGTGAAGAAAAGGTTGTGGGTGTGAACCATCATCAAAATGGCGTTTGATAGTTTCCTTGATACTTGCACTTACATCACCAGCGAAAGAATTATCCTGAAGTCTAATGTATATCTGAGGATAAAAGGCGTCCCATTTGTCCTTGTCTTCTGTGACCCATTTCTTATCGTACGAAGTTGGTACTAGAGCCATAAACCAGAAATCGGAATTATAAGGAACGTCTTTATAAACGCCGGTAACTTTTAATTCGGCCGCATTATCATAAGTGATGTACTGCCCGATGGGATCCCTATCACCGAAAAACTCTTTTGCCGATGATTCATTGAGCATGATCGAATGCGGATCATCCAACGAGTTGTAATCTCCCTTCAACAGGGGAATGTCAAACATTTCAAGAAATTCATCCGACACAGCAAGGACCTCCTTGTATGCCTTCTTGTCCTTAAAACTGAGGGTATGACCAAAACAGTTTGAGGTAAAACAAACATCCTTAATTCGCGAGTCACCGTGGCGCAAAGCGAAATAGAGTGGCAATGGATTTCCGTTTTCCGTATTGACTGTCCCGTTGTAGGTGATGTTGACTTTCACCTGATAAATATCCTTGTAGTTCCCAATGAAATGATTGTAAGAATATTCGTACTGGACCCAGGCAAGTATCAATAGGCTTGATGTGATACCTAAGGCAAGTCCGGATATGTTAATTCCAGCGAACAACTTATCGCGTCGCATAAAGCGGAATGAGGACTTAATGTTGTGAGACATCATGGAAGTAAGGTTTGAGACTTTGTGTCTACTACGACGCCGGAAAACTATTCCTGGCCTGATAAATCTTATCGCTTTCAACAAACGGCTAATCTGTGCCTTTCTCTTGCCCAATGTGTTGATCTCGTGGTTATATAACTCGATCAGGTCACCTTCTATCTGTTCGTAGAATTCAGCTGGACTTACGAATTTTAACATGCGTTCGATCCATGACGGAAGACTTTTCATCTCTAAGGTTGGTGATTTAGTTGTGGAATGAGCTTCCAGATTTCTGTTCTTTTTCCTTTCATTGCTTTAAGAACAGCGACGCCTGCGTTTGTAATTGAATAAATTCTCTTTCTTCGCCCACCTCGCTCATTTGTAGCGCCACCTACTTTCGATTTTGCGTAACCCTTATCCTCAAGCTTATAAAGAATAACATGCAAAGCGCTGAGCGTTACCTTTCTTTCAAGCCATTTTTCGATTTCGATATTTATAGATGCACCATAGGCACCGTCGCCCAGTGTAGCTACAAGTGTTAATACGATTTCTTCAAAATCGTTCAAGAACTCTTTCATTTCCTTCTGTTTTCAGAATGAAATAAACAATTTCTGATGTCATTTGCAAATCTGTAAGAACACTGGAGCTATGATTAAAATGAAGTCCGAGATCAGACAGTTATAAATAAAACGCCGCCTACGCAGAAACTGCAAAAGTTCATAAAAATCAATTTGTAAGTGTGCCGTATTTGGACAAATCTATCAATGGCGGTCGAGTTCCGAGGCAGGCCAAGAGTTATTTTCGTGGACCAAAATAACATCTTGCTGATGCTGCTGGCCAGGTTTAACTTCAAGTTTCACTTTCAAATTCTGACCGAGACGGTAAAGCCTGAGACAGCTCACTACCTTTATAACATTAGTCCAGTATGTTTGCGACGACGTGGATAAGGTTCATATTTGAATACTATAATTAGCAATTAGACATGAGACAAAAATCAATCTTTGATGACATCGTTATAAGTGGTGAAAGAATTGAGGATAAGATTGTTTATAATCCAATTTCGAACAAGTCGGCAACTTTCAAATCAGGAACAAAGAAAAAAATTCACAATTGGTTTCGCCTCACTCCTAGCTTCGGACCAGACTTAGTTGACGTAATGCTTGAGAAGCTTCAATACCAAAAAGGAGAGACAGTTCTAGACCCCTTTGGCGGTGCTAGTACCACCCTAATACAATGCAAGCTAAGTCGAATTAATTCTGCAGGATTTGAAATCAATCCCCTCCTTCATTTTGTCGGAAAAACATCATTGAACTGGTCCTTAGATCCTGCCATTCTAAAACTGTCCCTTGCGCTGATTGAACGAAACTATTTGCTCCTACAGTCCGAATTATTAGATACTGACATTGAGAATTGTGGATTTGACTTACCAGCGATCCACAATGTTTTTCGTTGGTGGCGAAAAGATGTCCTCAAGGATTTATTAATCTTAAAAAACGTCATTAAGCAAACGGATTTAGAACAGACCTATAAAGACTTCTTTCTCTTGGGATTGGCTGGGGTATTAGTTCCAGATTTAACAAACGTCACGTTGGGGAAGCTGCAGCTGCACTTCATCGATAGAACTAACGATGAAATAATTGTTTTTACTTCCTTCAAAAAGCACGTCGAGATCATGATTTCCGATTTAGGGATTATTCGAGCGGAATATGGGCTTGATTTTAATTCATCAGACCTTTTTTTAGCAGATTCAACGGATATCAAAAATGTAAAACTTGGCAGGAAAGTAGATGTTGTCATTACTTCACCTCCTTATCCAAATCGATACAGTTATGTGTGGAACACACGACCGCACTTGTATTTTCTAGATATCTTCAACGAAGCCAAACAAGCGTCTAGCTTGGACTGTAAAACCATTGGAGGTACTTGGGGCGTTGCTACTTCAAACCTGATGAAAGGCATAATTGAACCTGCGTACCCCATAATTGAAGCGGTCGTGGAACCAATTGTAGCTAAGATTAGAATCACCGACAATCTAATGGCCAATTACGTCATGAAATATTTTAATATGCTCGCAAAGCAGATTATGGAATTGGAGCAAGTCGCATCTAAGGATTTAAGGGTGGGGTATGTTGTAGGGAATTCCGAAATAAAGTCGGTTTACGTTGAGACGGATTTACTTCTTGGTAAAATATTTGAAGGTCTTGACGTTGGATATCGTGTAACTGAGATAACGAGATTTAGAAAACGAAATAGCGGCGTGAATTTGTATGAATCTATTGTTTTTGCCTCAAAGTGACTTGTTATTTTTTCAACATCTGTTGAAAAGCATAAGACGTCACCAGGCTATTCATAATTCCATCGACTACTTTTTTGGTCTCATTTTTTATCGCTGGTTTATCTAATATGGATTGGATTTCCATCTCAAGTAAATCGGTTATAAAACTAATTGCTGGTGAGCCAGTCAAGAAAACCCACCCGCTATTGGTTAGTCTTGACATTGCATCCTTTCTTGGGCTACTAGATGAAAACACGAGATAGACCGGTTTCAAACCTTGGTCTCTTAGAAGCTCACCCATTCGAACATCTTTTCTAAGGCGAGAGCTATCATTTGGGTTAAAATTGTATCGAATTTCTATCCCAATTCCAGGTGTATCAAGATCAGCAGCCATGTGCTTTTTATAAACATCTACTACGTGCTGCTGATCGGCTTTGCTTAATCCCGAAAACTTCAGTCCAATGTCAAGTTCCAGGCCAGCCAATTTTGGAGCTATTTGTTCTGGCTGAAGTCCAAATCTGGCTGCTGCTGCAAATCGCGGAACCTTATCGTAAATTTCGCCAAGTCTACGCCCAATACTTATGCTTATTCGTCCCATAAAACGAATCAAGACATACTCTGCTCGATTGAATGCAAATTTCTCGTACACTGGATCGGCATTTTAAAACTGCTAATTCAGCGTCGTAATTCTCCTTCGAAAAATCTCGTAATACCTTTTGGCCTAATCCTTGAAGTTGATGTTTGATAACTCTTACAAATCTATCTTCCAATTCTGGGCTCATCGGTGATTTTGGAAGAGTTGCGAAATATCTGTTCCAAGCGCCTTTGAAATTTTTTCGATATTGGTCAACGTGATATTCTTCTCGCCTCGTTCAATCATGCCAATATAGGTTCTATGAAGCCCGGCTTTATCTGCAAGTTCCTCTTGCGACAATTCGAGTGTTTTTCTCGTAACTCTTACCTTGTCGCCGAAACTTATGAGAATACTTTTCTTTGCCATTGTATGGCAAAGCTATTTATAGTATGCAAGTGACGCTACATACTATAGTTAGCATTGTTCCCGAATGAAATTACCCTCACTTGATATTTTTTACTGGAAAGGATGCATCCGTCGGAACATCGTAGGGGATAAACGAACTGCACGCGCGAAGCTATCGAGAGACCGACAATGGCAGTTTCAGAAAACCAGATGATTGTGAGAAGTCCGAACTTGTCGGCTGCTCAATCGGGCTTTGCCCCGACGAAGCCCTCGATGAACGATTCTACGAAGTACAAACGACCAGAAATGAAACGCCCGCCTACGCAGAAACTGCTACGGCGGGCGGAGTCGGGGTGAGATGATTCGAACATCCGACCTCCACGTCCCTAACGTGATGCGCTAACCGGGCTGCGCTACACCCCGAAATCCATCGGGATTAACCCCGAAAATCAAACCAGTACTTACCCGATTTGAGGGTGCAATTATAGCCAAAAAAACCAAAAAAATCACTCATAACGCAAAGACTTAACCGGGTCCGCCGTCGCCGGACGCAACCCCTGAACCGCCAGCACCACCAACGTCACCAATACCAACAACACACACGGCCCCGTAAATATCCACCACTCCAATCCCGTACGAAACGCAAACGACGCAAGCCACGCCTCCGATAAATACCAGGCCAACGGGATCGACAACACCGACGCCAACGCCAACAACTTCACATAACCCGTCGACAACACCACCAGGATATCTCCCACCGTCGCCCCCAACACCTTACGGATCCCAATCTCCTTCACCCTCGACTCTATCGCATGCGCCGACAACGCGACCAACCCCAGCATCGCTATGATCACCGACAACACAGAGAATACATTAAAGATCCTGAACATCTTGTTCTCCGCATCATACAGGTATTGCATCTGATCATCCATAAAGTTAAAGATGATCAACGCACCCGGCGTAAAAGCCGAAAGCTCCTTCCTCATCACCTCCAGTGTCGGCTGAAGTTTGTTCATATCCGCCACACGAACCATCAGGTTGTTAGACCACTTCGGATTGTTGACCATCACCAACGGCTCGATCTCATTATGAAGCGATGCATAGTTGAAATCTTTCACAACACCAACGATCGGACCTAACGGCCTCGACGCATCATAACCAAAAAGCTTTCCTATGATCTCGCCTTCCGACAACCGCCGCCTCGCTTCTTCATTTATAATAAACGCCGTAGAATCCGTCGGTAAAAAATTTCGCCCCTCGATCAATCGCAAATCGAGCGTCGGAACAAATCCCTCATCTACAAGAACAGTTCTTGCATCAATATTCTCATCCTCCTGGGCGCCCGCCAACGCGAAGCCATCATATCCAATTCTCTCGCCCACTACCCTTGACGACACAGCTACTCCAACCACACGGTGATCTCTCATCAACTGGGTCTTTAAAACATCCTTCCTGTCGTTAAGATCCTTAACGATCTGACCATAGAGTTTTATCGTCACTACGCCTTCACTGCTCATACCCAGGTCGCGACCCTGGATAAAATCCATCTGACGTGAAACCACTACCGTGAGAAGTATCACAAGACACGAAATAACAAACTGGAAAGTGACCAGCATCTTCCTCAACAGTCCCACCCCACCCTTTGGCGAATAACGACCAAGGCTTTCCGTGATCCGGTATTTCGAGATCACCAAGGCGGGATAAAATCCAGAAAGCGTTGCGACAGCTATCGTGATCATCGCCAGCACCAACAGGTTCGACGGAGCTACAAGGTTAGCCGGTGTGATCGACAACCCCGAGAGTTCATTATAGAACGGAAGGAATATACCAGCAAGCGCTATCGCAAGAATAGTAGAGAATAACGTCATCAGGAATGTTTCGTTGATGAACTGCTGGAACAGTTGAGATCTCGTTGCTCCCATTACTTTCTTAATACCGATCTCCTTCATCCTTCGCACCGACTGTGCCGTAAACAGATTTATGAAATTGATACCTGCTACCAGGATGATAAAGCATGCAAGTACAGCAAAAATATAAACGTATTGCACGTCACTGTTCTTGCCCATCTCCTTTTCCTTGTGCGAATAAAGATGGATCGAAGTGATCGGATTCATTTCCAGGTAGTCAGCATCGCGATCAACTTCTTCCTTCGTCCGGTGGCCTTCATAAAACCGGTATTCGAAATCACGAAGTTTACCGGCTATTGTAGCCGCTTCTTCTGCTGAATTGAAACGGACATAAGTATCAACACTCTTCCACGAACGATTTTCATTCGACGTGGGACGCCTTGTAGGAACAAACAACTGGGAGTCCTTCAGCGCCGTCAGCGACTCAATCTTAAGATGTGAGTTCGAAGGGATATTCTCCATCACACCCGTCACTGTAAGCTCCAGGTAATCGTCGAGCAGTATGACCTTGCCTGTTGGATCTATGTCTCCAAAAAGTTTTTCGGAGACGTCTCTTGTGATGACAATAGACTTTGAATCAAGAAGTGCCTTTTCAGGATTACCATAGATGAACTGAAAACCGAAGACGGAAAACACAGCCTGATCCACGAGATAGTTCTGTTGCGTTGGTATCGTCTTGTCACCGAAACGCAATACTTGCGCACTAGAAAAATAAAACCGTGTGATGTTGCTGGTCTCCGGAAACTCCTCTTTCAAAACAACAGCCAGTGGCGGAGACGTTTTTGCCCATTTATTTGAAGCGATCCGGTAGATAAGATCCGAGTTGGCGAAAGAAGTATCGTAGCTGAGTTCATGTCGCAGGTGAATAAACATCAGCAGGCTGACGGATATCCCGCAAGCCAAACCAAATACATTGATGATTGAAAAGAATTTGCTGCGAAGAATGTTTCGCCACGCAATGACGAGGTAACTTTTTATCATAGGTAAATAGGTAAGGCTATCGGGTTTTAACCTTCACCACCGTAAGCGAATATGGGGCCAGTTCAAGCTTCAACATCTTGCCCTTCACATCGACTGTATTCGTCACTGGAACGATCCTGGAAGGGTCCTGGAAAGAATTCACATCATCGGGCGTCCCTTTAAGAACAATAATGTCCGCTTTCGGGCGTGGCTTAACACCGTTCAATTGCAGTTGTGGCGACTGCACGTTAGCCGATGCATTCACCAATTTCACGATCACTTCACCATTCTTTTTATCAAGAACAGCCGAAGCATAAAGATCTCCCTGCCCACTTACATTCTCCTTACCGTTTAGTATCGACAACATATTGGTTCCACTATTGGTCGAGAACAATTTCTGTACATGATAATTCGGTGTTCCATAAGAGGTCAAGTTATCGAACCAGATAAGATCCGGTGTCCATTGCCATCCTTCCGCATGTGCAAACAATGGCGCATATGAAGCCAGGTGAACGACATCGGCGTTGCGTTCAAGACCGGTCATAAACGCCGCTTCCGATAACGCACACAGCCAATTGTTCTTGTTATCGGGGCTCACTGTACTTACACTCTGCGCAGCATATTCACCCGCAAATATTTTCGGACCGCTGCGATCGTAACTATCGTATCGATTTGAATTCTTGAAGAACCACTCGGGCTTATTGTAGTAATGTTCGTCAACGATCTGCGCCTTCGAAGCTTTTAACTCACTCCACGCATAATCGAATAATTCTCCCGCGGGAAACGGCCC
>Ga0193752_1003036_pt1 | contig 11883 bp, 9 predicted proteins | sample H1c1metaG_FD_144924 | JGI IMG/M metagenome (GOLD analysis project Ga0193752, IMG submission 144924) | Soil microbial communities from a riparian zone of the East river system, Colorado, United States - H1c1 | ecosystem: Environmental > Terrestrial > Soil > Riparian zone | place: USA: East River... | reverse complement strand
CTTTCGCGCGAATTCAATGCCCGGTCTGCTTTGGTTATCGTTTATTTATTCCGATGATTGTATCGGTCAATACGCGTCTGTTACGCCGCTTGATGAAAGCTGCATCGACAGAAATGCATTAGTTTTTAAAAAGGTGAATTAAAAACTATGTAAGGGCAGGCGACAGTGGTCAGGTACAGTGGATTTGCATTAAAAACTTCGGGGTAAAAACATTCGTAGGGTGCGCCATACTCCGGTCCTTTCCGGAAATCATTTCGTCTTAGATCTGTTATATATTCTTTAGCGAGTCGTTTTGCGTTGTCACGATCGGCTTTTGCGATGGCGTAACAAACCCAACCCGTTGCGGTGCCCCAATATGACCCATTTTGATACTTATTTTTAGGTATATCAGTTCTTTCCCAGGCCGTAGAGTCACTAAAATCATCCGTTGTGGGCACGTGCCTAATACTTCCATTATAGGAGATCGTTCCTTTCAAATATGCGTCGGATAAGGCTTTGCAGGCATTCTTAAGCACGTTTCCCTCGAGAATGTTCAAATACACGGCCAATCCTGTAGACCAGACATCGGGCTGGCCACTAATTCCGGTTGAGGCTTTCAGAAATCCTTTTTTGTCTGCAAATACTTTAGGAATTGCTTTCTTAATTTGCTCTGCGATGCTTCGGTATTTTTTTGTTTTAGACTCGTTTCCAAGTTTTTGAAAAAGTTCCGCCAGTTCGCGGGCCGACCAAAATTTCAGGATTGACGAGAAACATAGATCGCCAGTAATCACGATACCATCTCTGAACCCAAAGTCTACTCCCCTAAAGTTCGTATCCGTGTATACGATCTGATTTTCAAGTCTCGCAGGCGGCACTCCAAATGCAATCTCAAGGCGATCTATCAATTTCCTTCCGTTAATATTAGCCGAAAGAATCCCATAATCAGCTGTACTTTTTGAATAGTAATAAGCCATGTGAATAAAATAGAACTGATCACAATACGGCGGAGTCATTCCATAAAACTTGTTTCCCTGATCCTCATAGTCGTACGTGCCCGGGAAGTATATAGGCAGGCCATCGTCGATCCGGATATGATCGGGCAATGCTCCGAATGGAACCATACTGCCACCTTTTGTGATCCAGCTTTGATCGCATTGCGAAGAAGCAGTCAGCAGCAGCATGTGCTTTTGCTCCTTCCCAGTGACCATTCCCGTTTCCAGCGACATTGAATAATCCCTGATCCAGAATGCCGGATAATCGTCTCTTCCTCCGGGACGGATTAGTACACCTTTGGTATTGTTGGGGCCCGATGAGGAAACAATACGTTGTCCTGGCTGAATCTTTGAACTGTCAAGTACGGCTTTAGTTATTCTCTTCAGGAATGAAAGGTCATCTTTGTCAATAAGCATTGAACTTGTTTGGGCACATACCAAACCGATACAACATAAATGACTTACAATCCAGCAAGAAATACACTTCATTTAATCAGGTTACTTGCTTATCTCTCGTATAAGCTTTTCGATTTCAGAAATTATGTCCTTAAAGTTTCATTCCAAAATTCAGTTAAAATTGCATTTCGTAAAAAATTGCCCGCCTCGTAGTTTTGGAAAGCAAGTGAACTGGTTTTGTCAACAACGCGTTGGATTAATTGCGACCTCATTTGCAACAGCTTTGGAGTAAGAAAGTTAGAAAAATTTACTCTGGCCGAGCAAAAAAAGTATCAGCATTTGAAAAATGACAGGTTGCTGCCCAATGTACCTGCCACTAAATTTAGTCGGTGTATTGCCTCCTTAACAGCAAAAAAACTAAAGCTGTTGATGAACCTGAATGAAACAGCATTTCTCGCCGACACCCGAAAAATAGTTGCTGATCTGTAGCACAGGAAAAAATGAATTCTTCGCTCAAGCAGGCAGACGATTGTAAAAGAAAGCCTTTCCCCGTTCTTTATAGCCATACCGGGATCAGGAAACTCAATTGAACGTGGGAACGATCATGCAGGCGATCCATACTATCCGACAAGGTTCCAGAAGCTGACCTCCCTACGCATCTGAAAACCCAGCCCCTTGTATAATCGGATCGCCGCTGTGTTTGTTTTCGCAACATGCAGAAATGGAATCCTGTTTTGCTTTAATATCGCATTGGCCGTATGAGTAACAAGTTGTTTGGCATACCCAAGGCCTGTATATTCCGGGTGGGTAACCACCGCGCTCACTTCAACATACTTATTGGTCTTCATACGTTCGCCGGCAACTGCAACCAGAGATCCGTTCATGAAAATGCCATGATAGTCACCTAATAGACGGGTTTTGTTCTTAAAATAACCGGGTTGTACCAGGTTGACCAGTTTCTGAAGAGTTTCGGCATGCGCTTCCTGCAATGCGGTAATTTCTTCATTGATACTGTGGCCAATGATGTTGGTACAGATCATCTGAACACAGACCAACTCCTGTTTGAGGCGAAGGAGTTTCGAATGACGAGGTTTTTCACCAATGATAAAAAAGTCTTTCGTCAGCTTGGCGTACTGGTCCAGCGCGGTTGAAATTTCAAGTGCATTTTCGCATCCTCCAAAGGGGCAATAATCGGGGTGATAACACTTAAGTTCACCATAGTCGATGGCAAAATTCCGATGGTGCTCGGTCAAGGCATTCCAGGCAGGGTTATCCAACTCAAAGTGTGCATTCATTGCCACTAAAATTATTCATTGCTAATAATTGATGCTAAAGTGAAATTGCGGCTGTTCAAACTCATAAGTAAATCTAGGTAACTATATATGTGTTGGGACAAAAATTAAGGCATTTGGTTTTTTGAGTACATTTGGAAAGACTATGAATAAGAGAAAATTTAAGCCTTGGCTGCTCTTTTTATTATTCTTTGCTACCGCAGTTGTTATTGCTGGAGCGTGGGCAAAGACTACTCATCGGGCGTTTGCGGATAATCTTTTGGGTGCGGGATTAGCGGGAATCATAATAGTCATTATCATGCTGACGGCATTATTCGGCACCAAAAACCGACCTTCAAACTGGCTAAAGTAGCTGTCCTATTTCTTTTATAAGAGACCCCATGGCTGGATAATTGGGGATGATCAAAATAGTCACCGGTCAGGGAACCATCAGGACCTTCAGCGCGTCAAGTAGCTTTCTTCTATAAACCAGGATCAGAGAGATCGTAAGAGAATCATGGTTACTACAAATGTTATCAGGGCGATATCGTGGCCCATGAATGTCAAATCAAACAACAAAATGGGAACCCAGATCGCAACGGATACAATACTTGCGATCAGGAAGAGTTTCTTAACAAGAAACATAAGCCCAGTCGCTACCTCCGTAATTCCCACACAGGTTCTGAATGGTTCATGATCGGCCAGATACCAGGACAGGGTAAATAAATCAACTTCAGCCAACGGCTGAGCAAGGATTTCATTCGGAATAGAAAATTGGATCCTGAACAACTTTAGAAGTCCATATCCAATAAGGGTCGCGCCGATCAACACACGAATGCCAACAACAAAGTAGGTTTGAAGTTTATTTCTGACCATAGCAAACAGGTTAGACCCTAATTTAGCTAAAGCAAGGCAGATGGGAGATTCGCATACTTGCAAATTGCAAGAACAAAGTAATTATTATAAATTTTCAAAACAGGAAAATGGAAAATTCAACTTCAACAAAGCAATTGCTTGATACTTATTACAAAGGCTTTGCACAGAAGAAGGGTTGGGAGTCGGTCATCGCCGATGACTTTAAATTCATTGGTGGCGACATAACAAAATCAGGCCCAATAACCGGCAAGGCTGCTTACATTGAAGTCATCGCTCGTTTTTCGCGTGCCTTCGAAACCATGCGCGTAAAAGAAATGATTGTTGAAGGCGACATGGCCTGTGTGGTTGGAAATTACGACTTTGTGTTTCCAAACGGGGTGCGCATAAATGGTGACGTGGCGGAAATCTGGAAAGCGAAAAATGGCAAGCTCAACTCCCTGACGATATTTTTCGACACTCTTAGTTTTGATAAGAATACACCCAAATAAAAATTCAGCTTCTATCTATGGCTTACAGTGAAAAACTAGTCGGCAGGATCAGGCAGGCGCTTGCTCATCTGCCTGATCTTGAGGAGAAGAAAATGTTCGGCGGCCTTGCATTCATGGTAGGTGGCAAAATCTGCCTGACTGCGGGTGCCGACCGGATGATGTGCCGCATTGACCCCGCCATTCATGACACAGCCATAAAAAGAGAAGGTTGCCGGACGGTGGTTATGAAAGGGCGGGAATACAGGGGCTATGTTTATGTAAGCGAAGACAGCCTTAACACCAAAGCAGCCTTTAGTCACTGGGTCAGGCTGGCCATCGACTTCAATAAACAAATCACCGGCACAGAGAAAAACAAAGGATAAAGCCACCGCAACAGGAAGACAGCGCTATAAATTCACTGACAGTTTGTCCGGAAAATTATTTTCACTTAAGTTTTTGGCATAGAATTTCGACTCTTTGAATTCATCTCCTATTTTTACGTCCTTAAATGAAACCTGGCGTTATATTTTTACTGGTTCTGTGCTTTCACCTGTTTGGCGGGGTTGATTCCGCTCATGCTGGCGCTCCTTTCTGCATTTTCCATTCACATCTTCGGGCTATTGATATCAAGCAGCAGGCAAAAAGCGCAACCCAGCCCAAGGTTGAAATGGCCTCTGTAAGGGATGAGAATACTGAGCCTATCATCTTCGAAGACAAGGACGAAGAGGAATTTAGCACCAGGAGGTATTTATTACCGGCAAGCTCCTTTTCCGCACTGCACTTTGCATTGATCACAAGTCATCTCTGCAAGACGGTCGCAGCACCTCTTACCTCAAACAATGAGCTCTCGCTCACTGGTTCCTGCATATACATTGAACAAAGAGTCTTAAGGATTTAGTCGCTATTCTCTCCAGTTATCAAGGTGGTGTTCCGGTATGCCTGGTGAATGGACATGTCCATTCCTCATTCATTACGAATCTGTTCTCACCTGACGGCTGACGCCTCACACATAAACGGAATCCCTGTTTCCAAAGCATCCAATCAAATAATATTCAATTACTATCATGAACAGAGTTCTAGTGCTTACGGGCTTATGGGCCATCCTGTGCCATACAAGCTGTACATCCAAACCAAAAGTAAAGGAGGAGGCGGGCAAGTATGCAGTGACCTCTCCCCTGGAGATAGATACCTCTTTTGCCAAAGAATATGTTTCGCAGATAAGGTCTGTCCGAAATATCGAAATCAGGGCGCAGGAAAAGGGTTACCTGCAAAATATTTATGTTGATGAAGGCGGTTTTGTGAAGGCGGGTCAACTGTTATTCCGAATCATGCCCAAGATCTACGAAGCTGAACTATTAAAAGCGCAGGCTGAATACAGGGCCGCTGGTATTGAGTTACAGAATACCAAAATCCTTGCCGACAAAGACGTGGTTTCGAAAAATGAATTGTCAATGGCGGAAGCGAGGCTCGACAAGGCCAATGCTGAATTGGCGCTGGCAAAACTCCATCTGTCATTTACCGAGATCAGGGCGCCATTTGACGGAACTATCGACCGTATTCCGCTGAAGTTGGGGAGCCTTGTTGATGAAGGTGAATTGTTGACTAGTCTTTCCGACAACAGCCAGGTCTACGCCTACTTCAATGTATCCGAACCGGAATACCTCGATTATGAAACTAATGTCAAAAATCGTGGGAGCAGCAAGGTAAACCTGCTGCTGGCCAACAACCAACCGCTGAAGTATGAAGGCATGGTGGAGACGATTGAAAGTGAGTTCAATAACGAAACAGGAAACATCGCATTCAGGGCAAGATTCCCCAACCCCGACAGGCTGCTGAAGAACGGTGAAACCGGCAAGGTTAAACTGACAGTTCCGCTCAGGCATGCACTGGTCATTCCCCAGAAATCGACTTACGAGATCCAGGATAAGAAGTATGTTTTTGTGGTGGACAGGAATGGTGTGGTTAGATCAAGAAACATCAGCATCAGCGGCGAAATGCCGGATCTGTATGTAGTTGGAACTGGCCTTTCTGATCATGACAGGATACTACTTGATGGGGTGCAGAATGTAAAAGATGAGACCAAAATCGAAACTGAATTCAAAGCACCAAAGGAAGTGATCGCCGAACTGCGATTAAAAGCAGAATAGCTCATCTAAAGAATTATCCGATGTTTAAAATGTTTATACGCAGGCCGGTCCTGTCAATCGTCATATCACTCGTCATCGTGTTCATGGGTGTGCTGGCCATGACCAATTTGCCGGTGACTCAGTTTCCAACCATCTCACCGCCAAAAGTGAACGTCACTGCGGAATATCCCGGAGCAAATGGCGAACTAATGACCAAAGCCGTATTGATTCCCCTTGAAAGGGCAATCAATGGCATCCCTGGCATGAAATACATGGCCTCTGATGCCGGCAATGACGGTGAAGCGAGCATCCAGGTAGTTTTCAACCTGGGCACCGACCCTAATATAGCGGCAGTAAATGTCCAGAACCGGGTGGCTTCGGTGGTCAACAAATTACCACCACTGGTCGTACGCGAAGGCGTAAAGATTACCCGAGAGGAATCCAACATGCTCATGTACATCAATTTGTACAGCAAGGATCCCCACATGGATCAAAAATTCCTCTTCAATTTTGCCGACATCAACATATTGTCGGAACTGAAAAGAGTGAATGGTGTCGGCGTTGCGGATATCCTGGGTAACCGGGAGTATGCGATGAGGATCTGGCTGAAACCCGACCGTATGCTGGCTTACAAGATCTCCGCCGATGAAGTGATGAAGGCGCTGGATGAACAAAGTCTCGAGGCTTCGCCTGGTAAAACGGGTGAAAGTTCGGGCAAACGTTCGCAGGCCTTTGAATATGTATTGAAATATCCCGGCAGGTTTAGCGACAAGCAAGGATATGAAAACATCATTTTAAGAGCGGGGAAGGGCGGGGAAATACTCCGCCTCAAAGACGTTGCGGAGGTTGAATTCGGCAGCTCGATGTATGACATTTATTCCACGCTGAACGGCAAGCCTTCGGCCGCGATCGTCTTGAAGCAATCATACGGATCCAATGCCAGCCAGGTTATCGCGGACGTAAAAGCAAAGCTGAAGGAAATCAAGTCAACTTCTTTTCCAAAAGGTTTGGACTATGAGATCAGCTATGACGTCTCAAAGTTTCTCGACGCCTCGATTGAGAAGGTAGTACACACGCTGGTGGAGGCCTTCATCCTGGTAGGCCTCGTGGTCTTCCTTTTCCTTGGCGACTGGCGTTCGACGCTGATCCCGGCCATCGCGGTTCCGGTATCCCTGATCGGCACATTTATGTTCATGCAATTCTTCGGCATTACGCTGAACCTTATCACGCTGTTTGCACTGGTATTGTCGATAGGTATCGTGGTGGACAATGCGATCGTGGTGATTGAAGCTGTACACGCAAAGATGGAAACGAGGCGACTCTCGCCATTGAAGGCAACTGAAGAAGCGATGCATGAGATCAGCGGGGCCATCATCGCCATCACCTTTGTTATGGCCGCAGTATTTATCCCCGTTGCGTTCATGTCGGGTCCCGTCGGCATCTTCTACCGGCAATTTTCCATCACCATGGCCACTTCAATTATCCTTTCGGGTGTGGTTGCGCTGACTCTCACACCGGCACTTTGCGCACTCATGCTGAAGAATAATCATGGAAAAGCAAAAAAGAAAAACTGGCTCGATAAGGTCCTCGGAGGATTTAATGGTTGGTTCAACCGCCTTTCAGGAAACTACCAGAAGGTATTGCGCAGGATTGTAAACAGAAGGGTGGTGACTTTCGGCATGCTGATCGCCTTCTGTGCCGGCACCTGGTTATTGAGCAACAATCTTCCGTCGGGCTTTATACCGAATGAGGACCAGGGAATGTTCTATGCTATTATTCAAACGCCACCGGGTTCCTCACTGGAAAGGACCAACCAGGTGGCCGAAAGACTGCAAAAAATCGCCGAAGGGATCGAAGATGTACAATCCGTTTCCTCCCTGGCGGGTTATGAGGTACTGACCGAAGGCACCGGCGCGAACTCCGGAACCTGTCTGATCAACCTGAAAAGCTGGGATGAACGGAAGCATTCTGTGCAGGAGGTGATCAAAGACCTGGAAGAGAAATCCAAAGACATCACCGGATCAACTATTGAGTTCTTCCAGCCACCCGCTGTGCCAGGTTATGGAGCGGCAGGTGGTTTTGAATTGCGTTTGCTGGATAAGGCCGGCAATGGTGATTACAAATCAATGGAAACGGTGAGTAAGGACTTTGTAAAAGAACTGAGCAAACGTAAAGAACTCTCCTCAGTATTCACCTTCTACAGCGCCAGTTTCCCGCAATATATGATGCGAATCGACAACGACATCGCGCAGCAAAAAGGCGTGACTATCGAAAATGCAATGACCACGCTGTCTACGCTGATAGGATCTAACTACGAGACCAGCTTTATTAAATATGGACGACAATACAAGGTGATGGTGCAGGCCTCGCCGGAGTACAGAGCCCTTCCGCAGGATATCCTGAAGCTCTACGTGAAGAACGACCACGATGAGATGGTACCCTTCTCTGATTTCATGAAGATGGAAAAGGTATATGGCCTGTCGGAAATCACCCGTCACAACATGTATAATGCTTCTGAGATCAGTGGTGCCGCGGCGCCGGGTTACAGTAGCGGTTCGGCGATCAATGCAGTGGCTGAAGTGGCCAAAAAAACTCTGCCGAGAGGATATGGGATCGATTGGGCCGGGATATCCGCCGATGAGGTGTCTCGCGGCAACGAAGCCGTTTACATCTTCCTGATCTGTTTGGGTTTCGTGTACCTGTTGCTCTCCGCTCAGTATGAAAGTTTCCTGCTGCCCTTCGCGGTTGTTCTTTCACTTCCCGCGGGTATATTCGGTGCCTTTCTGCTGCTGAAATTATTGGGGTTGGAAAACAATATTTATGCGCAGGTGGCCATGGTGATGCTGATCGGTTTATTGGGTAAGAACGCCGTGTTGATCGTGGAGTTTGCCGTTCAGAAACACAGGTCGGGAGATTCGGTACTCAAAGCGGCGATTGAAGGGTCCGCGGTAAGGTTCCGTCCGATCCTGATGACTTCCTTCGCCTTTGTTGCAGGATTGATTCCATTGGTATTTGCATCGGGGCCGGGAGCAATCGGCAATCGCACTATAGGTTCTGCTGCGGCCGGAGGTATGCTTTTCGGAACTGTTTTCGGTGTGCTGATCATACCCGGATTGTATTACATATTCAGCAAAATTTCAGAAAAACACATACTTGTAAAAGATGAAAACGAAAATCCATTAAGTGAAGAATTTGATCATCACACCGAAAAAATCGATCAGTATGCATAGGCTCAGGATGAATTCGTGTATTGTCCTGTTGGGCATATGTATTTCCATTGCGGGCTGTACGGTGCCGGCGATGGTACAGAAGACGGCGAACCGATCGGTTCCGAAGGCATACAACGAAGGCCAGGACAGCACCAATATGGCGGCCATCCAGTGGCGAAAGTTTTTTACTGACCAAAACCTGGTAAAACTCATCGACACCGCTTTGGCACGTAACCAGGAGTTGAATATCACATTGCAGGAAATCGAGATAGCAAAGAATGATATCCGGTTCAGACAGGGCCCATTGTTACCTGCAGTAGGCCTAAGGCTTGGTGGAGGCGTGGAGAAAGTAGGACGTTATACGAGCCAGGGGGCAGGTGATGCTTCTACGGAAATCCTGCCGGGAAAGGAAGTGCCCGATCCGCTGACCGACCTCAGCGCTGCGGTCTATGCCAACTGGGAAGTAGACGTCTGGAAAAAGTTGCGTAACGCAAAGAAAGCCGCAATCACCCGGTATTTGTCAACCGTTGAGGGCAGGAATTTCGTGATCACTAATTTGGTTGCCGAGGTGGCCAACTCGTATTATGAATTGCTGGCATTGGATAATCAGCTGGAGATTGTGAGGCAAAACATCGGGCTGCAAAAAAATGCGCTCGAGATCGTAAAAATTCAGAAAGAGGCTGCGCGGGTGACCGAATTGGCAGTTCAGAAATTCCAGGCCGAGGTGTTGAAGTCACAAAGCCTGGAGTATGACCTCATTCAACAGACCAGGGAAACCGAAAACAGGATCAACTTCCTGTTGGGCCGGTATCCGCAGGAGATACCCAGGGACACGAACAACATGATAAACCTGGTGCCTGCTGTAGTCAATTCGGGCATTCCTTCTCAACTGCTGGCCAATCGTCCTGATATCAAAAGAGCCGAATTGGATCTGACCGCCGCGAAGCTGGATGTAAAAGTGGCAAGGGCGGAATTTTATCCGTCAGTCGGAATCTCAGCGGCTTTGGGATTGCAGGCATTCAAACCCTCCTATTTCGTGAAGCTCCCCGAGTCAGTGCTTTATTCACTTGCCGGAGATCTTGCTGCTCCCCTGATTAACCGACGGGCGATCAAGGCAGAGTTCAACAGTGCCAATGCGCGGCAGCTTCAGGCGATCTATAATTACGAGCGCAGTATTTTGAATGCCTATTTGGAAGTTGTGACACAGCTTTCGAAGATCGACAACCTGGGCAAGCGGTATGACCTGAAGTCTAAGGAAGTGGATGCCCTGACCCGGTCGATCAACATTTCGAATGACCTGTTCAGGTCGGCCAGGGCCGATTACCTTGAAGTTTTGCTGACTCAAAGGGATGCACTGGAATCAAAACTGGAGTTGGTTGAAACCAAAAAAGAGCAGTTGAATGCGGTAGTGAATATCTACCAGGAGCTGGGAGGTGGATGGAAGTAAAGGGAAGTTTTTATTTTGTCTCAATACTTTCCGCTGTATCCTTAACCGCCTTAAGCGCAAAATCCCATCCATCTGATGCATCTTGTAATTGCTCCTTTGTCAATTCGTAATTCAGAACTTCTTTGGAGGTAAGAACCGTCTTTTCAGCATTTTCGCTGAACTCGTATGTGATCACTGACAATAGTTTTTCCTTGTCATTAAGATCGAATAAGTTGTGCTTCAATATTTTTGTTGGTTGTATTTGAAGAATGATGCCATTTGTGTAAAGGTTCCCGTCTTTTCCTTTCCATTGAAACGAACTGCCCACTTTCCAATCTGATAAATACTCACCGCCCATATGTCTGGTTAAAACAGGATCAGTAAAGACCCTCCAGACTTTTTCAATCGATGCGTTGATTTCAATTGACTTTTCAACAACTGGTTTATCCATATAGTGTCTTTGTGTAAGGAGCATCCATCAGGTGCTGCAACAAATTTCCATGTTTTTTTCTCAAACCCGCTAAGCTTTCCTGGCAAGCGGGCGACGATCGCTGAACACAAGAATAACAGTGGTCAGTCCTATGACAAAAAAACTGATGACAATAGGATAAACCTCGTGGACCATAAAATGACTGATGACCGATCCAAGCGAAGCCCCAACGAAGAATAACGCAGTTCCCGAAACCGCCGCGGCCAGGCCGGCCGTATTTCCCATCGGTTCCAGTGCGAGGGCGCTGCTATTGGGTTCAACGGCAATATTAATACCCATCAGCAACGCAACGGCGACAAAGAATATGAGTATGGGTGGCGGATCACCCATACTGAATGTGACCAGCAGGAGCAGGCTTCCGACTATGGCATAAATGACGGTGAGGGATCTGATGGTTCTTCTTGCCCCATACCTGGTCGACCATCGCGAATTCAAAAGCGTGCAACAACACATCACGAGGCCGATACCAGCAAAAAGCCAGGCAAATAATTCCGGCCTTCGATAGATCTCACCTACAATGTGTTCGGAACTGGAAACGTAGGAACTTAAAGCAGTGAAAAGAATAGTAGTCACGCAGGTGTACCGAAGAAAGGTCCGGTTAGTTATGACCCTCCGGATGGATTGCATGATAGTTCTCCAGTCGAGTGCATT
>Ga0193752_1003035_pt1 | contig 11885 bp, 7 predicted proteins | sample H1c1metaG_FD_144924 | JGI IMG/M metagenome (GOLD analysis project Ga0193752, IMG submission 144924) | Soil microbial communities from a riparian zone of the East river system, Colorado, United States - H1c1 | ecosystem: Environmental > Terrestrial > Soil > Riparian zone | place: USA: East River... | reverse complement strand
AGATCAGCGCCAGGACGGCGAATAGAAGAAGCACCGCAAGCGCTGTGGCGGTCCAGGGAAACGGCGCGCGGCCAATTGAAAATGGGATTACGACGGGATCCGAAAAAAGCAGGTCCTTGTTGAAAGCGCGGGCCTCGATAACATAGTCACCCGGCGGCAGGCTGGCCGGCGAAAACTGCGATTCGCGGGAGAGACGTTTTTCAACAATGTCGCCCTTGCTGTTCTTAAGTATAAAACCGTACTGGAACTGCTCCGGGAATGTGCGGCTGCTCAGACCCGCTACCTCGACGAGCAGCGAATTCTGCGGATATGCAAGCTCGATGTTCTTCGCCCACTCTTCCGGTTCGTAAAGCCGGCGGCTGAGTACGCGGTTTATTACGATCTTCGGCCGGACGGCGCCGGGCGTGTAATTGACGATCCCGCGGTTTGTTCCGATCAGCAGGCGGTTGCCGTCTTTCAGAAGCGAGAAAACCTGCTGCGAAGGCAGACCCTGTTCGACATTAAGGTCCGATACGACCCATCCGTACATTTCATCCAAACCAACGTGGAGGAGGCCGCCATTCTGCGTCGCGGCCCAAACGTCAGATCCATCCGCAATGATGTCGCGAACGTCATAATTCGGTACGACGCGGTTAAGAACTCCTTCCTTATATAGATACAGACCTTTGGTGCAGGCTATCCAAAATTCGTTATCGCCCCGGGGAGCAATGCGCCAAATAGCGCCGAGTTCCTGACCGGCGAACCCCGGCACCGGTTTAACCGTTTGCCCATCGAAGGTGAACACATCGCTGGTCGCGGTCCCGATCCAGATCCGGTCGGGGGCCTCATAAAGCGCGGTCGGGGTGCCCGAGAAAGCGGGAGGAGATTTTGGTTCGCTTATCGATTGCAGCCCGTGCTCGAAAACGGCTGCATAAGTTTTTCCGCGAAAGTTCGCAAAGGCCCTCGTGTCACCCTCTGCGAGTTTTTGTCCGTTGATCTCGAACGCCCCAGATGGTCCTCCGACCAGTTGTTTCCCGTTTGAATCCTTAGCGATTGCATAAACGGTCCTTCCGGGAAATCCCGGGTGGGGTTCCCATTTATTGGCGTTAAGCACGAAAAGGCCGCGGTTCGTCCCCGCCTGGATCCGCCCATCTGACCCGCGGAATAGGGTGCGCACAAAATTGCTGTTCGGGCTGTCCGATAAAGTTTGTATATACGGGCTTGACCCGTCATAGCGGCAGACGCCGCGCGGCGTGCCGATCCACAGCACATTTTCGCGATCGAGAAATAGGGTGTTTATTGTATTGGAGCGAAGGCCGCCCGAGGTATTTTCGAAGGTGAAGTGCTCGATCTCCTCGTTGTCACGGAAATAGTAGGTCCCGTTCTTTGCCGTTCCGACCCACACGCCGCCGTTATTATCCGGCTCGATGGCGGTCACATTGCCTAGATTGGTTCCGATTTGCTCAGGGATTTCCTTTTCATTTAAAATATAAAGGCCACTCCCGGCGGCGCCTGAATCTGCGCCGATCCAGATCTTTCCGTTCGAATCCCCGGCTAACGTATTGACGTACATCGGGCGCTCGATGAACCTGAATCTATCCTCCTCGGAAAGTATTGCGATCCCCGAGCCGTATGTGCCCCAGACCAAGCCCGCACCGCTCCGCACAATCCCCGTATATGTGGCCTGTTTCTCGGCCCTGATTCGCGGAACCAGGCATTCCTTCGAATCTAATTCGAAAATAATACCGCTACTCGAGGCCAATAAAACGGGATCGCCGGGCGAGATAGCATTTATGGGCGAACTCAACATACCGTTTTCATCGAAACATGGTTTTCCGCTCGTATCCGTCCACCGAGTATTCGAATAGCGATACGCTCCGCGCGCCGTACCCACCCACAGAGCCCCGTCTGCTCCCGTTTCGATCGCCAATATTTTTAGTGAAGCGTGTACGCCGAAGGGGATAAGTTGCACAGCCCTCCCGTCGAATTTCGCCAGCCCGCTATCCGTTCCGAACCACATCAGACCGTCCGGCGTCTGAGCTATCGCACGAACATTGTCGGAAGGCAGCCCGTTAAAAAGAGTGACCGATCCCCACTGGTGAAAATTCTGAGAGCCGGGTAAAGGTGTCGGGCTAGGTGTTGGAGTGGGCGAGGCGGACGGAGAACCGGTAGGATTCGGCGTCGGTGATGCCGCAGGTGTCGACGTATTTGTGTTTTGGGCTGTGAGAATAGATAAAAAAAGCAGCAGGAGGCCGGCACCCGCGATCGAGATCGAAAGGATTGTCCGGCGCGTACTATTCATCTTCTTATTTGGGCGAATCACGATAGCGCGAGCGGTCGCGAGCAAGCCATTCGGCCAACTCGGCCTCGTCCTTTTCGAGCTCGTCGCTGTTTATCAGCCCGCGTTTTAATGCTTCAAAAAATGCGCGCGTGCGTGTATTATAGGCGAGTTTGTCGTAAGCCTCGTTCTCCGTGCCCGAGGAGCTCTCCGGGAAAAGCTTTTCATACAATGTCGCCAGCCGGCTCTCGACCCCACGAAGGCTCAAGGAGCACTTTCGCGCGATCGCCCAGTTCGAAAGGCCCAGCGCGAGATAGCGTAGCGCCTCGGATTCGAACTCCGTTAGCAGCGGGCGCTGAAACGAATCCTTAAACGCCGGGTCGATCATATCGGCGCCGTCTTCCAGCACCGCCGCTACAAACCTCAAAAACCGCGATTCCGGGTTGTTTTTGTGAATAAAACCGTAGGTCGGCTGCGGATCGATTGACCGGACAATCTTTCTTATCTCGTTTATATAGATCTCGTGCGGGAACTGCGTCCAGAAGATTATCCGTGCCTCGGGAAACGATTTCCATATCGCCCGGGCGGCCTTTACGCCGGAGAGCTTCGGCATTTGGATGTCCAAAATCGCAAGGGCTGGGCGTTCTTCGATAGCGAGTTTTACCGCTGCTTCGCCATCATCGGCAACGATCAGCGGCGTATGGGCAGGGAACTCGGTCGCGAGCAGCTCGCTGAGGTAGTGACGCTGGGCATTATTGTCTTCGGCGATGAGTATGGACATAAGGTGGTGCTGCACGAACTATATTTTGAGCTCGATTATATCAGTTTTAAACCGTCTCACCATCAAACACGCCCCGTGGAAAACCACACAAGACTTAACGGGTTCTAAAATCTTCCAAAATGTGAAATTGGAGTTTTTGGATTTTGTTGATTATTTTGATGATTGCGCTTCGATGGTGATGGATCTCGAACATATTTATCACCCCGCCGAACACCTCACATCCCTAAATGTTCCGTTCATCCCACCGATAAGTCGTCCTGACCAAAGGCATGGATTTCGCCCTCAATGGTGTGGTCGAAAGTGAGGTGTCCAAAGGGCCTTCCTGGAAAAAAACGAATTTCATTTTTGTGAATATTCGGTCGCCCCGCTTTATCGGACCAGTAAATAAGGAGTGAAAAATATGAAAAGAGTTCTTATTGCATTATTCATATGCGCCTTTGTTTCGATCGGCGCGATGGCCCAGACCACCGGAAAACTTGCCGGAACGGTCAACGGGCCCGATGGAGTACTGCCCGGCGCGAATGTCACTGTCCGGGACAATCAGACCGGCAAGGAGATCACAGTCCAGGCCGGGGAAAATGGCAGCTTTTTGATCCCGCAGCTCGAATTCGGAACCTATACGGTGACGATAAAGGCCGCTGGGTTTAAGACCTATTCCGTGACGGACCTGAAGGTCGATGTCGGACGCGAATACAGCATGACTCCCACGCTCGAGGTAGGAAGCGTTGAGGCGGTTGTAACGGTCCAGGCCGGTGCGGATATTATCAATTCGACCAGCGCCGAGCTGAGCAGCACGGTCAGCCGCCAGCAGATCCTCGATCTGCCGCTTAACGGCCGCAACCCGCTTTCGCTGATCAACCTGCAGGCGGGCGCCAACGCGACAAGCCAGTCGATCAACGGCCAGCGGTCGTCGACGACGAACTATACGCGTGACGGCATCTCCATCCAGGACAACTTTATCCGCGCCGGCGGTTTCGTTTCTGAGGCTCCGAGCGTTGACGACACCGACGAATTCACGCTCGTAACTCAGAACGGCGGCGCCGAACTTGGTAACGGCGGATCGGCACAGGTCCAGCTTGTGACGCCCCGCGGCGGAAACAAGTTTCACGGTTCGCTCTTTGAATTCAACCGTAATTCGGAGTTTTCAGCGAATACCTTCTTTAATAACTCCGCTATCGACCCCGCTACAGGCCAGGGCGTCGAGCGCTCGTTCCTGAACCGCAATCAGTATGGCGGCCGTCTTAGCGGTCCGTTGCCGTTTCTCGGCTTTGGCGATGGAGGCCCGGCTATTGTTAAAGACAAGTTGTTCTTTTTCGCTGCATACGAAAGCCTAAAGTTGCGGCAGCAGGTTGCGCGCACGAACCGCGTGCTGCTGGCCCCGTTTCGCGATGGCACGTTTAGATACACGGCGCAGGCGAACGACCCGGTAAACGGTATAACCTCGGGACAGATCGTAACGATCAACGTTCTTACAGGCGCTAACCTTAATTTGACGTCGGCCGCGAATCAAACCGCGTTCAATGGCGCAGGCGGCGTATTGCCGGTGGATTCGGTTGTTTTAAGCCGCATCCTGAGCAAGATGCCTTCGGTAGGCAACCTTGCGGTAGATAACGGCGGCCTTACCCAGCAGCTCCGCTACAACGTGGGGTTCAACCAGGAAAGACCGACCTTTACCGCGCGGATCGATTACAATATCAACGACCGGAACAGCCTGAACTTCGTTTACAAGCAAAACGATAACGAGGTCGAACGGCCCGATTTTGACACCGGCGGTTTTAGCACAACGCCGTTCACCGACAATATCAACAGGCCCCGCTTCTTTACGGTCGGCTACCGGACATCGATCGGCGACAACTTTTCGAACGATCTGAGATTCGGGTTCTCGTCCGATGTAGGAAACTTTAACCAGAACGGCGACCTCGGCAACTTCATTATCCAGGGTGCTGTGCTTCCGTTCAATATGACCAACCCCGAGGCGACGGCTGAGGCCCAGGGCCGCAGCTACAGGCAGGAAACCTATCGCGATGACGCGGTTTATTCCTTTGGCAATCACGCCATCCGTTTTGGGGGGCAGATCGAGCGTCAAAAGATCGTTTCCTTTAACGACGCCGGAACCAACCCGGCTTACCTTTTTACAACGGTAAACAATACGCGCACCCCGCGACTCGCATCGGCGCTCTTTAAGGGCGGCATAAGCGCTGCTGAACGCACCCGCGCGGACACGCTTCGCTACTTCCTCGGCGGCATCATCGGCGCCGGGGCGGTACAGGCACGCGACTTCCGGTACATCCGGCCCGGTCATCGGCGCAAGGAATATCGAAGACCTTCGCTATGCCGTAATCGGTGGTTACGTTAGCGATCAATGGCGCGTCACCCCCGAGCTGACCATCAACTTTGGCGCGCGCTACGAGCTGTTTACGCCGATCAATAATCCCGACCGTCTTTTTCTCGAACCGTTCATACCCGCAGGTGTCGACGTGGTCGATGCGATCCTCGATCCCAACGGGTCGTACGATATCGTCGGCACGAGCCAGGGAAATCCGGGACGATTCTTCAGAGCGGACAAAAATAATATCGCCCCGCAGTTCAGCATCGCTTATTCGCCGCACGCCAACAAAGGGCTGCTCGGAACGCTTCTCGGCGACGCCAAAACCACGATACGCGGCGGTTACCGTATGAGCTTCGTCAACGACGAATATCTCAAATCGGCACTTAATGCCGCTCGCGGTAACGCCGGTTTGAACGTCAACGTCGCGGACGTCGACGCCATTCCAGGTGGCACCACGCCGAACCTTAACCGTCGTCTGCGAAATATTACGGGCGGCGGATTCCCCGCACCGGTAGCATTAACGGCGCCGTTCACCTTCTTCGACGCTAACCAGGCCGATCCGAACCTGTTCCAGACGATCTTCGCGGTCGATCCGAAAATGCAGGTCGGAAGCGTGCATGAGTTCAACGTTGGTATTCAGCGCGATCTCGGGTGGAATACTGCACTGGAGATCAGGTACGTAGGCGGGCGGAGCAATAATATGATCCGGTCGTTCGATCTGAACCAGATCGATATCCGAAGCACTGGATTTATCGGCGACTTCCTGAAGGCGCAGCGTAATTTTGTGCTATCAGGAAACGTAAGCGGTGCGTATAACCCGAATATCGCGGGCAGCCAACCGCTCCCCGTCTTCGACCAACTGCCGTTCGGAGCGTTTCTCGATAACTCGGCGATAACGACCCATCTGATAAACGGAACGCCAGCGGATCTCGCGAACATTTACATTATCAATGGGTTGGATATCGATCCTTCAACCGGCGATGGTGTGCAGTTCCGCCGCAATCCGTTTGCGGGCCCGGTCGATCTGTTGAGCAACATGGGCAAATACCGCTATGACGCGCTTCAGGCCGAAGTTCGCAGGCGGTTCTCAAACGGGTTCTCATTCCAGGCAAACTACACGTTCCAGAAATCGCTGACGGACGTGCCTGAGGACGACCAGAACCGGTTCGATCCTCTCCTGGATATCGAGAACCCGCAGTGGGAATACTCGAGAGCGGATTTCGACCGCACGCACACCTTTAACTTCAACTCCATCTACCAACTGCCCTTCGGCAAAGGCAAGACGTTTTTGAATAAAGGCGGCTGGGTCGATGCGCTCTTCGGGGGCTACCAGTTGACGTCGATCGTCACGTTGAGCTCGGGCGCACCGATCTCGATCCGCGATCCCCGCGGAACGCTTAACCGCGTAGGACGTTCGCCGCGGCAGACCGCGCTTTCAAACCTGACCACCGCGCAGATCAAGGAGTTGATAGGGATCTTCCGCACACCGACCGGCATCTTTTTCATCAATCCGGCGGTCATAGCGGCGGATGGAACCGCAACGGGCGGCAACCTCGGCGCAACGCCGACGGCTGCATTCCCGGGCCAGATGTTCTTTAACGCCCAGCCGGGCCAGACCGGCAATCTTCCGCGGGCATTCATTAACGGACCGAAATATATCAATGTCGATGTAGGTTTTGCCAAGAATATTCATTTTGGCGAGACCATGAAGCTGCAACTGCGCGCCGAGGCATTCAATGTCTTTAACCGCGCTAATTTCTTTGCCCCGACGGGCGTCGCAGACGGCTCGACGGGTGAGAACAGCAACATCTTCAACATCAACAGCACCACTTTCGGTCGTATTACCGGAACCTACACGCCGCGCATTCTGCAATTCGGCGTAAGGTTCGATTTCTAGACTTACGTCTCCCAACCGGGTCGCCGACCTTAACGGGCCGGCGGTTCCGGTCTTATGGCGGTCCGGGATATGCTTCGAATCCCCGGCCCGCCTTTTTTATTTTAAATCAAGGAACCGAATTCGCGTCCAAATTGTTGAATTTACAACGTTTACGGTATTTCCCGCATCCAACTTGGCTAATTGAGCGTCTTATACATTAATAGATTCCTTCTGTCACAAATCTATTGCCGGTTTCGATGGATCTGGCTAAAAATGGCGTATAGCAGGAAGTAACTTGATATGACAATGCAATTCAAATTAATGGAAAAGGGCAGCATGGCGAACGACAAGATAGATGTTTTGCGCGAGGTGGCGGCGGCGCTGCTGGATGAGGTAAAGGCGCTCAAACCGCTCAAGACGGTCGACGTCGGCCGGGGCATTAATTTTAACGAGGAGGTAACGCGCTTCGAGGTCTATCTTATCGAAAGCGCGCTCGAGCGGACGGGCGGCCACCAGATGCGTGCCGCGCAGCTTCTCAACCTCAAGTACACGACCTTTCACGAAAAGCTGAAACGATTTCAAATAGCGCCGCGGTAGGTGAAGTGCGCACCTTTCGCGGGGCCGGGTGGAGAGTATCGAAGCATTAAAACTAAAGTAGGGAGAAGTACCGAAAATGCAAGATAAAGTTAGTCGATTAAAAAGTGAATTGGGCGTTCTGCAAAGCCTCGACATGCTCGAGGCGGGCGACGAACGCGCATTCAAGGAAAAGGTTAAGATCCTCAGGGACGTCGCACTATGGCTTATCGAAGAGATCGACGCGCTCGATTACGTTCGCTCGGTTAATATCAGGCGCGGCATCAATCTCCACGACGAACTCAGGTGGTTTGAGATACACCTCGTCCAATCGGCGCTCGAGCGCACGGGCGGGCACCAGACACGGGCCGCGCGCCTGCTTGGCATTAATCTGACCACGCTGCACAACAAGCTGAAACGCCTGAATATTTCGCCCGATAATATCGTAAATGCGCCGGTGATCCATGAGGACCTCGATTACTCGTCGGCCGCGAAAGCGATTTGAAAATTAGCCGAACCTATCGCTGGTAAAGGTTTGTCAGACATCTCGCCCGGGAAATAAAAGGCCCGGGCGCGTGATCAAACCAAAAGGAGACCAGGGATATGCAAAAGGTATCTTGTTTTGTTGCTATCGTCATCTTATCCGTTACCGTTTATACACAATCCAATTCAGCAGGTAAGGCCATCGATCTTAACAACCTGGGCGTCGATAAGATGCTCGGGGGGCGGCAGGATGCGGCGCTCGGGGATTTTAGAAGCGCGGTTGAGCTATGGCCCGGTTGCCTGAAGTGCCGGTATAATCTTGCGCGGACGCTTACAAAGACAGGTGAGGCCGCCGAGGCCATAAAGATCTTCGAGGGGCTGCTTATCGAAAAGCCCGATTTCGGCGATGCCTACTCGGGACTGGGCGATGCGCTCACCGAGAGCGGCCGGCCGGAAGACAGCCTTGCAGCGTACAACGCGGCGCTCAAGCTCAACCCAAACGACGCCGTTACGCTCACCAACCTCGGCAATTCGCTCGAACAATTAAAGAAGCATGACGAAGCGCTGACTGCGCTCGATAAGGCCGTGAAGCTCGACCCGAACCTCGCGGGCACGCACGGTAACCGCGGAACGACGCTCTACTCGCTGAAGAGGGTGAAGGAGGCGGCTGAGAGCTTTCGCCGCTCGATCGAGCTCGATCCAAACTCGCCCGAAACGCTTAATAACCTTGGGGTTGCGCTCGATGCGCTGGGTAAAAAGGGCACGCAGAAGTATTTCGAGCAGGCGCTGCGGTTGAAGCCCGATTGGGGGTTTCCGGTGTATAACCTGGCGCTGGTTAACCTGAAACGGGGCGAGCGCGATGCGGCGCGGGTGGGGCTGGCCTCGCTCGAGCGGCTCGATATGGGGCTGGCGGATACCTTGAGAAAGCACCTGTGGTCGAAGTACGTGGTAGAGGTGCCGCTGCGGACGAGTCGGGGGTAGGTGAGTTGTGAGTCGTGAGTCGTGAGTGGGGAGTCGCGAGTCGTGAGCGGGCGTTTCGAGCCAAAAGCTCCCCTCCTTGGTTGAAGGAGGGGTGGCAGCCGCCTCGGCTGACGCGCGTGGTTCGTTCTGGGGCACCTTGCGTAGCGTGCCATTTGTTCATCCACATTTCAGGTGTTCCAGTGTTAGATATATGCCGGTAGATGCGGGCGTTTCAGGCGTTTCACGTGTTTCACGTGTTTCGTGGTCTCTTTTCGCTTGGCAGTTAAAATATAAATCCCTAAGTTAGAGTCAGAACGGCCTAAAGCTCGCACGATCGACAAACATATTTACAACAATATAGATTTAGTGTTACTTTTACGGCACCGTGAACGGGTTTGTAAGGAGCTAACTAAATGTCGGAGTTGTTGAGATGCAAGGCGAGTTGGTTGTTGTCAGGTATTCATTTTTTGATGGTCGTCTCCTGCCTGCTGTATGTCAGCCTGGTCGATCAAACTAATGTGATCGTCATGCTGATATTGATGATATTAACCGCGCCGTGGGGTTTTTTTCTTATGATCCTGTCCGCGCAGGCCGGCTTCGGTCCGGGCGAACTAGACGCACAAAAACTCAATGCGATGTTTGTTGTCGAGTACGGTATCGGCGGCCTGATCAATTCCGTTATCCTGTTTCTCCTGGCGTATTTGGTGACGAAGGCCTTCCGGTATTTTATGAGTCGTGAGTCGTGAGTCATGAGTCGTGAGTCGGCGGATTAGCCAAAGCTCCCCTCCTTGGCCGAAGGAGGGGAGCTTTTTTCGGTCATCCTGCCTATCTTGTTATCCCGGTGAAATATTCAACCCCTTCAGGGTTGGAGGCGTTGTGGCGACAGGTTCGTAGGGTAGCCGTCGCCTTCGGCTCGGCAACCCTACGCTATAATATCCGTCCCCTTCGGGGACCAAGAGAAGATGCTCCGCGAGGTGCGTTAGTTGAGTTTTTGCACCACCCCCGGCTAAAGCCGTACCCCTCCTGAATTAGGAGGGGAGCCAGGGGATTTGCGATTTTAGATTGCGGATTTTCGATTTGAAGAGGCATTTCGCTTCACAGCTCATCTTTGAGACATGTATCGTGATGCTCTGCTTAAACCACCACGTAGTCGCAGGCGGTACTGACAAGACCATGCTCAGGTGAATGTTTGCACCACCCCGTCAGCCGAAGCGGCTGCCACCCCTCCTGTACTAGGAGGGGAGTTTAGGACTCGCGACTCGTGACTCGCAGACCCTCGACTTACCCCGTATTAACTTCTCGTTAACCGTCCGTTTTTATTGGCGGATGGCTTGACTTTGGAAGCCCCTTATCTATAATTACCGAGAACCTTATATTCCAAACAGTTTTATCGTTTTGAGCAGGTGAACCCGCAGGTTTTTTCCATGTGGGTGAACTGTGCTTGTTTTAACGTCAGCAGTTATAAATATTTTTATGTCCACAAAGAACCCTTCGCCGCGCTTTTCAATTACCCGTGCGTTTATTTTCTCTATTCTGATCGGCCTCACAGTCGTGATCGGAGCCTCCGCCGCATCCGGCGGGGGTTTTAAGTTTATCGACTCGGTGAGCGAGTTTTTCGGCCTTCCAACACCGGGGGTTGGGAGAGTTTTTGAGGAAAAGGCGGCGGTTGAGCCAGTAAATGAGATGGTTAATGCGGATGGTCTTGCGCCGGAAGCTGGAGAACTGCTTGCGTGGAATACTTTCGGTAACACGGGGTCCGAGACAACTGAGCCGAGCACAATTAATGATCCAAATGTCGCGGCCGCCAATCTGACTCAGGGCACAATAACGGCAGCAGGAAACGGGAATCGTTTCGGGGGAAGTAATTGGTTTAACGCTGGCAATACGGCAGCAGGAAACACTTTAGCTGAGGCAGTCGCAGGCAACGATTACATTCAATTTGTTGTTACGCCAGATTCGGGATTTTCATTCACACCTACTTCATTGGTTTTTACGTGGGACCGTTCGGGTACGGGGCCGGGTAATGTTGCGCTACGATCTTCAGTCGACGGTTACTCCAGCGACCTTGGCTCTGTTACGGGTATTGTTAGCGGTGCGTTTGCGGCGAACACTATTACTATTTCGGGACTAAATAACTTGACCTCCGCAACCACTTTCCGCATGTATGGCTACGGTGCAACTGGTACGGGCGGAACGGGTGGATTCGATACTGCTACTAGTGCGGTGAATGTACGACTAGTTGGGACCACTGCTGCAATCCCGGTGACATATACCGTTACCTACAACGGCAATACCAATACCGGCGGCTCTGCCCCGGTTGACGGCAGCAGTCCTTACAACTCCGGATCGACCGTGACAGTGCTGGGTCCGGGAAACCTTACTAAGACTGGATTTACGTTTGCGGGCTGGAACACATTGGCGAACGGCAGCGGTACGAGCCGTGCTGAGGCATCCACATTTGCTATCACTGGCAACACAACTTTTTTCGCGCAGTGGACGCCGGCTGTTACCAATTACACGTTGACCTATACGGCGGGCGCAAACGGCACGATATCCGGCAGCTCGCCGCAGACGGTTGTCTCGGGCGGCAGCGGAACGGCGGTTATGGCGGTCCCCGATCCGGGGT
>Ga0193752_1003032_pt1 | contig 11890 bp, 6 predicted proteins | sample H1c1metaG_FD_144924 | JGI IMG/M metagenome (GOLD analysis project Ga0193752, IMG submission 144924) | Soil microbial communities from a riparian zone of the East river system, Colorado, United States - H1c1 | ecosystem: Environmental > Terrestrial > Soil > Riparian zone | place: USA: East River... | reverse complement strand
AACCCTGCTTTCGAATTGATATTCTCAATCCTGTTTTCTGGATTCGGGTGCGTACTGAGAAACTCCGGCGGTTGTCCTCCTTCCTCACCGGCAGTCAGTTTGGTGAAGAAATAAGCAGCGCCATTACAAGCATATTCAGTTTGAGAAAGATAATCTACTGAATGCTCATCGGCCTCTGTTTCGTATTCGCGACTGAACTGCAGACCTGCAAGCTGGCCTGCGATCTGTGCAGCAATCTGCGCGAGGGCACCGGGATCTCTTCCCAATGCAACGGATAGCAGTACCTGCACGCCGTATGTCTTTTGAAGAGTGCGAATAGTATGTCGGAGATCGGCGTGAGCCATCTCGTGTCCCATCACTCCGGCAAGATCATCGGCGTGGTCCAGGTATTTGATTAAACCCGTGTACACGTAGATATATCCTCCCGGAGTGGCGAAGGCGTTTAATGTCTCGTCGTCATCGATGACATAAACTTCCCATGCAAATTCTTCTTTGTACGCAACCGTCCCGGAGTTCAGGATACCATCACGAACGTGATAGAGAAAATCATAAACTTCAGGATATGCTTTGCCTATCTTTTTAGTGTGCCTCCAGCCAATTCTTTCCAACACCCACTTCAACTTCCATAGGCACTTCGAGATTTACGGCATGTTTCATCAGCTCCTGTATTCTCGGTTTCACAATCGCTTCTTCATCTTTATGCAGATCGAAGATAAGTTCATCGTGAACCTGCAGGATCATCCGGCTCTTCAGGTTTTCTTTTTGAAGCCAGCGGTGTATGTTCACCATCGCGATCTTGATGATGTCTGCAGCGCTTCCCTGTATCGGGGCATTGATCGCGTTGCGTTCAGCGAATCCGCGCGTTGTTATGTTCCTTGAGTTGATGTCCCTCAGGTATCTTCGTCTTCCAAGAATAGTTTCTACATACTCTTTCTCACGGGCGAAGTTGATGCTGTCATCCATATATCGTTTGATGCCAGGGAATTCCTGGAAGTATGAATCGATGATCTCCGATGCTTCAGTTTTTGAGATCCGTAAGTTTTGTGCCAGGCCAAATGCTGTACTTCCGTAGAGAATACCAAAGTTCACTTCTTTCGCCTTACGACGCATATCGGGTGTTACTTTGTCCAGCGCAACTTTAAACACCTTTGCGGCTGTCGTAGCATGAATGTCGCGGCGACTTCTGAACGCCTCGATCATGGTCTTGTCTTTCGCGAACGTGGCGGCAATGCGAAGTTCGATCTGCGAATAGTCGGCCGACATGAACAGGTAATCCTTCGAGCGGGGAACGAATGCGCCGCGGATCTGTCGTCCTTTCTCAGTCCTGATCGGTATGTTCTGGAGGTTTGGGTTGTTTGAACTCAGCCGGCCGGTGGCTGCGCGAGCTTGTTGGTAGTCAGTGTGTACGCGTCCATCGATAGCGCTAACCATTTCGGGAAGAGCGTCGACATAGGTGCCCCGGAGCTTTTCGTATTCGCGGTATTCGAGAACCTTACGGGCGATCTCATGATCCTCCGCAAGTTTCAAGAGCACATCCTCACCTGTTGAATATTGACCCGTACGTGTCTTCTTGGTTTTATCGAGGAGCTTCATCTTGTCAAACAACACTTCGCCCAACTGCTTCGGAGACCCTATGTTGAATTCGGAGCCCGCAAGTTTGTAGATCTCCGCCTGTACTTTCTCACTGTCCTTTCGAAGCGCTTCCGACATCACTTTCAATGTTCCTTCATCGAGTTTCACCCCTTCGAATTCCATCGCTGCAAGCACTGTCACCAATGGCATCTCTACATCGCGCATCAGCAATGAGTGCGTTCGCACTTCGAGTTCTTTCGCAAGGCGCTGTTTTACCTGGAGGATAACATCGGCACGCTCACAGGCTTTTTGTACGGGGTCTGTTCCCTCCGGTGCCAGCGCATAGTTCAAATATAAACTCGACAGTGTGTCCAGGTTGTGTGCGGCTTCGGGCTCGATGAGATAATGCGCGAGCATGGTATCGAACAACTGGCCGTTGAGTTGAAGACCTATCTTTTTCAACGCGACCTGGACGGCCTTAATGTTATGTCCCGCCTTTTTGATCTTGTTGTCGCTGAGGAATGTTTCGAGACCACGCAGGTCTTCGGCAGTTTTCACGGCCACAAAGAATGCCTCACCGGGCGTAGTCGAAAATGTATAGCCGGCAACTTCGAAATCGAAGTAGTAGATGTCGTCTGTCACGACTTCGATAGCAAACTCTTTGTTCTCCTTGAGTTTTTCAGTGAGCAGTGTGCGATCGTCGGCGGACTTTACTGTTTTATAGTTAACGGTGGATGTATCGAGGACACGCTTGTCTGTTTCGACCACCTCTGTGTCTTCACTAGTTGATCCTCCGAACATCGAAAGCTGTGAGCCTTTCGAAGAAGATGTGGATGTTGTCTGACTGTTATTGTTGGGAGTTCCGGCATTCGCGGGGGCAAACGCTCTCCCTGCAATGCCTTTGAATTCAAGTTCGTCGAAGATCGGTTCGAGCTTGCTACGATCGGGGCCACTATAAGTAAGCTTGCCTTCATCGAAAGCGATCGGCGAATTGATGTTGATGGTCGCAAGTTGTTTCGAAAGCAACGCCTGCTGGCCAAATTCAATAACGCGCTCTTTCAGTTTGCCCTTGAGTTTGTCACTGTTCTTCACCACTTCTTCTACAGTGCCAAACTGTTTAACAAGATCGGCAGCGGTTTTCGGACCAACGCCGGGTATACCGGGAATGTTATCGGACGTATCGCCCTGTAATCCGAGAATGTCGATCACCTGTGAAACATCTTTGATGTCCCATTTCTCGCAAACTTCCTTCGGCCCGAGGATGTCGACCGAGTTGCCCATGTACGCCGGTTTGTACAACCAGATATTGCTGCGCACGATCTGCCCGAAGTCTTTATCGGGTGTCATCATGTACACATCAAAATTTTGCTCGGCAGCTTTCAACGCAAGGGTGCCGATGATGTCGTCGGCTTCGTAGCCTTCTACTTCGAGAATAGGAATGTTGAAACCGCGAACGATCTCTTTTACGATAGGGATCCCGGCACGAACGTCTTCCGGTGTTTCCTGGCGGGTAGCTTTGTACTCTTTATAGATCGCATCGCGGAAAGTTTTTCCGGGTGTATCGAAAGCAACGGCGATGTGTGTTGGTTTTTGTTTCGTGAGTACCTCGAGCAACGTATTCGTGAAACCAAAGGCCACGGAAGTGTTCATTCCCTTCGAGTTGATCCGGGGATTTTTCGTGAAGGCGAAATGTGCACGATAGATTAGCGCGTATGCGTCGAGAAGAAAGAGTTTTTTAGGATCGGCCATTTTTGTAACCCCGGCGTGTCGGGACCACAAATGTGCTAAAAAATCAGGAGTCAGAACCCAGGAGTCGCGAGTCAAAAGAACTTTACCACAAACATTTCAAATCGAGTTGTAGTAGTCTACAATTTTTACCCAGCTATCGACAGACTTTTGCCGGAGCTTTTCCTTTTTCGCGAATTCTTTCAGTTTGTCGGATGTCGAAAGGGCATCGAACAGGTCGTTCGCAGATTTTACTTCAGTAAGATTCCCGTTAACCAGCACCAGGTGGCTTTCGCTTGTCCTGAAATCTTTTTGAATCGTCGCAGAATTAAATGCTTTTGTTTCCATGACAACCTTTTTGGTGTGGCGAACCAGCGTTGCCTTTCCCTCCGAGGAGACTATTTCGAAGTACGAATTTTTTGCGGGCGTTGTAATAAACTTTCTAGGACCCGCTGCAATGGACTTAATTACCGATGGCCTGGCGACCATGATGTTATTTTTTTCATCCATGTACAGAAGTTCGCTGTTAACAACATTAAAGTTCGTTTTGATGTTGTTGATCACTTTCCCATCGTTCAATTCGATGGTTGATGTTGTCCAGTCATCAAACAAATAGGGACTGCCGTTGATGTCAGTGTACTGCTTCGGAAAAAATGGCTGACCCCCGATGGTCGTGAATGTTTCAACAACGGAGGTGGGTTGGGCGTGGGCTGCAACTGTAATGAAGAGAAAGATATAGAAGACGTATTTCATAGGGATGTAATAAAGGAGACAGGATTCAGGAGTCAGGAGAATGTTGACTCCCGACTCCTGTCTCCTGACTCCTTTTCTTTAAATTTCTCCGTATCCCGAATTTTGTTGCAGGTTTTTGTTCACGTTGATCTCCCTGATAGGAATAGGGAATACCATCGCGTCTTCATCATAATTAACGCCGTCAGCGCTTCCTTTTAACCGCTTCAGGTCGTGTATTGCGGAGCCCTCGTGAGCGAGTTCAAGCTTGCGTTCCTTCAGGATCTGGTCGAGTGTAAGCGTGCCGGGGTCGATTGGTTCCAGGCCCACGCGTTCGCGGATCAGGTTAATGTCGTTCTCCGGATCATCTCCCGTTGAGCTGCTAAGTCTGAAGTTAGCCTCAGCTCTCGTGAGATACATTTCCGCAAGACGAACAATACCAACATTGCCAAACTGGTCTTTCCATTTACCTACACGGTATGCTGGTGTCAGGAAGTAGAACATGTCCAGGCGTTCGTCACCTGGTTCGTAGAGATCGAGGTGCTTTTGTGTAACACGAACGTCGCCACGGCCACCAAATGCCCGTGTTGCATAGTATGTGTTCATACTGTTGTTACCGTCCTGATCGTTGACCTGCATCGAGAAGATATCTTCAGAAGTATTGATCGACGGGCTATTGAAGGCATCGGCATACGTGTCTGTCAGTTCAAACAGATGAGACTCAATTACCTTATCGGCAGCGTCCCTTGCGTTGGCATAATCAGCCATATCCAAATACACACGTGAAAGGATAGCAGTAGCGGCGGCGCTGGTAGCGTAATAGAACTCACGGTTGTTGTTGTTTTCATCATCCGTGTCGATAATGTTAATTTCTGGCAACAGTAATTCTGCCTGTTTCAGATCGGCGATCACCTGCTGATATACTTGTTCTACCGAAGCCCGCGCGGGGTACGATTCATCCGTGATCTCTTTATTGGCTTTAAGTACAAGAGGCACACCAGGGTTTGTAGCAGTATTGCCTGCGCTGTATGGCTTGCCAAAGAATCTCACCAACTCAAAATAGACAACAGCTCGTATGAACAACACATCGCCTTTCACATAATCACGACCTGATTCGTCAACCACATCGAGCGCTTCAAGGATGCTATTACAGATGTTGATCGTGTTATAGCCATCGGCCCATTGATTGAGGACGTTGGCGTTGTTTACCAGTATGTTCTTTCCGTAAATCTCACGGAGCGCATTGAATGTTCCGGTCCAGCTAAGCTCACCATCGGATGCCATTAATTCCGAATACAACAACAGGTCGCCGCCCCAGAGACTTCCATTGTTAATCACAAGGAAGCCATTGAATCCGCCGAGCGCGTCGTATGCGCCAAGAACTGCTCGTTTGAACAGGCGCCGAGGCAAAGGGTCATTATAATTATATAGATCTTTTTCATTTCGTTTCTACGTTTTAGAATCCAACATTAATACCAAAGATCACCGACTTGATCTGCGGAGCAGAATAGAAGTCACCGCCCTGTGTCCGGTTCGACACCGTACGATAATCCGAATTCACTTCAGGATCCCATCCAGGATAATTTGTGAAAGTGAAGAGATTCTGACCGGTGGCATAAACTCTCAATGAACTTATCTTGAATCGGCTGAGTACCGATACAGGCAAATTGTATCCAAGCGCCACCGTCTTCACACGGAGATAAGAACCATCGTAGATGTATCTGCTTGACGCCGACGTTCCGTTCTGAATGCTGCCGCTTAAGTTGAGGCGAGCTTGCGGAACATCAGTGATGTCACCGGGTTTCTGCCAGCGGTTAAGCTGATCACGTGTCTGGTTATCCAGGAAGTCGTTGTTCGCCGACATGAAACCACCACCACCGTTCATGATGCTGTTGCCCTGTACACCCTGCAACAGGATGTTGAGATCGAAGCCACCAACAGTGAATATGTTATTCAATCCATAAATGAACTTCGGGTTAGGATTGCCAAGGATCATGTTGTCAGCCTGGTCGTAGTCGTTCGTTGTTTCTCCATTTTCCTTGAAGTACAGTGCATCACCATTTGCAGGATCGGCGCCGGCATACTTAGGTCCGTAGAACACACCTATTGGCTGTCCAACAACAAGAGAGTTCAGATAGCGTCCATCGTTGCCAGGCAGTTCGGTCACATCGTCATACAGCTTCGTGATCTTGTTCTGGTTCATGGAGAAGTTGAATGACGTAGTCCACTTGAACAATCTCTTGGTTACGTTCACCGAGTTGATTACCACCTCGTATCCTTTGTTCTGCATCGAACCAACATTGGTATAGCGATTAAGGAAACCTGTTGTACTTGGAATAGGCACATTGTAAAGCAGGTCTGTTGTGTTCTTCACATAGTAGTCCAGTTCACCGGTTAACCGGTTGTTGAAGAATCCGAAGTCAATACCCACATCATATTGCGTTGCCTTTTCCCAGCTAAGTTCCGGATTTGAAAGCTGCGCAGCATTAAGTGTGGAAGTACCCGCATAAGGAGCAACGCCGTAAAGACCGAGCGCAGCAAAAGTTGGGATCTCAGCATTACCTACTGTACCACCGCTCGCTCGCAATTTCAGGAAGCTTAACACATCAGATTCGCCAACGAAATCTTCTTCCGAAATGATCCAGCCCGCCGATGCGGCAGGGAAGAACCCATAACGCTTGTCAGCGCCAAACTTCGATGAGCCATCCACACGTCCACTGAGTGACAAGAGGTATTTATCTGAAAACTTGAAGTTCACGCGGGAGAAATATGAAAGGAACGTGTATTGATCGAGGCTGGAAGCCCCGCCCGTGATACGTCCTGCTGTTGCAAGTTTCTGAAGATCATCGCTGGCAAAGCGCTGACCTTGCACAGTCGACTGATCCGACGTAGACTTCTGGAACGACGTACCCAGTGTAGCATCGATCGTGTTCTTCTGACCGAGCATTTTATTGTAAGTGAAGAAGTTGTTGGTGTTGTAGTTGAATGTCCTCAACCAGTCAGACTGACCGAAACCTTCTGTTGATTCACTTTGTGTTCGTGAGCCAAAGAACTGATCATCATTTTGAGTAAGGACATCATAACCTATTTCGGAACGGAAGGTCAATCCCTCGGCAATACTAAGCTGACCGTAAAAACCGCCAAGATTTCTGAAGAGCGTGGATTTGTAATGACCATTCTCGAAGTTCAGAAGGGGGTTGTAATAGGTCGTTACAGGTGTGTTGTAAAGACGACCCTGTGGATCCCTGATCGGTGTGATCGGCGAAAGGGCTACGATCTGCATCGGTGTTCCGAAGTCGTTGTCCTGCGTTGTACGGCCAGTAACTGTACGTGCAATCGACATGTTCATACCGACCTTTACAATCTTGTTGATTTCCTGGTCGAGATTGATACGTGTTGAGATACGTCCGAACTTGTTTCCGATAAGGATACCTTCCTGGTTGGTGTATTCGCCACTCACGAAATACTTTGTCTTTTCTGTTCCACCCGAAGCAGAAAGATTGATGATCTTCACCATCGGGTTCTTCCTGTAGGCTTCTTTCTCCCAGTCTGTATTTGTCTCCAGTGTTCTCCAGTCAGTATGACCAGCCATTACATCGAGCTGTTCGTCAATGATGCCAGTATAAGCATCAATGGCTTCCTGTTCTGAAGCAGCGTCGACGATGGCTGTTCCCTGGGCGTAATCGTACTTGGCGCCGTTGATGGCTGCCTCATGGATCATGTCCACGTATTCTTTCGCGTTGTAGAAGCCACGGCTGGCTTTTGTAGGCGAGTTGAAACCATACTGAACACTTGCGTTGATGCTTGTCTTACCGGCTTTACCACGCTTGGTTGTAATGAGCACAACGCCGTTCGCCGCGCGTGATCCGTAGATCGCGGCAGCCGAAGCATCTTTCAGGATCTCGAATGACTCAATGTCATTGAAGTTGAGTGATGCCAGCGCGCTACCGTTATTTTGTGTTGTAGCCGTCTGGTCGTTGTTGAGGGTGCTTGTCGTGATGGGGATACCATCGATCACATACAGCGGTTCGTTCGAAGCTGTGAGTGATCCGGAACCACGAATACGAACTTTGATACCTTCACCAACACGACCGCTGTTGCTTTCAACGAACACGCCGGCGGCGCGTCCCTGCAATGCCTGTGTGAAGTTTGGTACGGGGATGTTTTTCAGGTCATCGCCTTTTACGCTGGCGATGTTTCCGGTGAGATCCTGTTTGATCTGCGTACCGTAACCTACGACAACCACTTCGTTGAGTTGCTGTACATCGCCGGCCATCTGGATGTCAATCACATTACGATTTCCTATCGTAACCTCTTGTGTTTGAAAGCCGATGAACGAGAAGATCAGGGCCTCTGCATCTGCAGGTGCGGTGATCCGGAAATTACCATCACTATCGGTGACGGTACCGCTGGTCGTTCCTTTTACCACTACGTTTACGCCTGGCAGCGCCGATGCATCATCGGCTGCTGTTACCTTGCCGGAGATCGTTTTCTCCTGCGCAAGTGCGAATTGCAGTGTTAAGGATGCGAAGACAAATAGTAGAATTTTCTTCATAGTAGAACATTTGGTTTTTCCTTAATCTATTCATAACAAGCGTAGTGGTGACACACACGAAGTGCGTGATTTAATAGACTATGGATCTACCACATAAGGGGTTATACTTTTCTTTTAAATGAATTCTTTCTAACTCGTCTCTTAATGTCAGATCCACTCTCACGATTTTATAAATGGGAACATGAAACTCCCGGCACAGTGTTGTTTCATCAACCGCTTCCTGGCCTCGTAAAGACCTTTACTTATGCGCAGGCAGGACAGGAAATGAGAAAAATTGCGGCAGCATTGCTGTCGTTGAATCTGCCGCGCCGCAGCCGGGTAGCAATCCTGTCGAAGAACTGCGCGCACTGGATGATGGCCGATTTAGCCATCTGGATGGCAGGGCATATTTCGGTACCGTTATACCCCACTTTGTCCGCACACGGCATCAGGCAAATCCTCGATCACAGCGAGTCGAAGGTCATCTTCGTTGGTAAACTGGATGATTATAATAGTCAGCGCGACGCCCTGCCGGCGGATATCCAGAAGATAAGTTTCGATGAATATGGTATCCGCGAAGGATGGTTGTGGAGTGAATTGATCGCCAGCCAGAAACCATTAAAGACCAATACAACATTCGACCGGTATGAGATGGCCACCATCAAGTACACATCAGGTACAACGGGCATTCCGAAAGGGGTTATGATATCGATGCACGCGATAGACTATGCGTTATCGCATGCGTTTCCAATTTTAAAGACAGGTCAGAGCGACAGGTTCTTTTCATACTTGCCGCTATCGCACATTGCTGAGAGGATGTTGGTGGAATTCGGTACGATCTATAACGGCGCTACCGTTTATTTTTCGGAGTCGCTCGATAAGTTTGCCGCCAACCTCGCACACGCACAACCTACCGTGTTCCTGGCTGTTCCCAGGATATGGGCGCGCTTCAAAGAAAAGATCCTCGAGAAAATTCCGCAGAAGAAACTCAACACGTTGTTGTCGATCCCTTTGGTGATTTCGATACTGAAACGCACGATCGTAAAGAATCTCGGCCTCTCGAAATGTAACTGGGCAATAACGGGAGCATCACCAATATCTGTTGAGTTGCTCGAGTGGTATAAGAAACTTGGTATCACCATCTGTGAAGTTTATGGTATGACAGAAAATCTCGCATGGGCGACAAGCAACATCGAACACATGAAGTTTGGAACCATCGGGAAACCCTGGACCAACGTACAGCTTCGGTTAACCGGCGAGGGAGAAATACAAACGAAGAGCGATGCAACCATGATCGGTTACTATAAAAGTACCGACCTCACGAATGAAGTTTTTACACCCGACGGTTTCCTTAAATCTGGTGACATCGGGCAACTCGACTCCGAAGGGTTTATCACAATCACCGGGCGCATCAAAGATCAATTCAAGACAGACAAAGGAAAATACATCGCTCCGCTGCCGATTGAACTTAAGTTATCGGTAAACACAGATATCGAACAGGTATGCGTCGTTGGTATGGGCGTTCCCCAACCGATGGCTCTTGTTGTATTGTCGCCTACAGGGAAATCAAAAAGTAAAGAAGCGATAATCGAAAGTCTCACGAAGATCATTGAGTCTGTAAACAAAGAGACGGAAGCCTACGAACGTCTGCAGGCTGCAGTGATCATGAGTGGAGACTGGACCATCGAGAATGGTTTGCTGACGCCGTCACTGAAAGTGAAGCGGAATGAAGTCGAGAAGATACATCTGCCGAAGTATCCGAAGTGGTATGGGGTAGGACGAAAAGTTGTTTGGGAGGCGGAGTAACTATTTGACAACAGTAAACTCAAACGTCATCTCGGGCTTCGGATTTACCGTTCGACTCAGCTGATAGGCAAACGCTGTCGCATTCAGGAAAAAGATCGTGAGATATCCCACGTTGAACAACAGCGGGCTGAAATTCAGGAAGCCTTCGTACGTCAGCATATCGTAGCTGAACATCAGCACACCCATTATAATACTGACGGCCGAGAACCATGCGCCCAAACGATCGTAGATGATCGCCTTGATCACCACAAACGCAACGTAGCCGAGTATCACCCACGCAACAAACTTATAGGCCGGCAGCATGTTCGTGAATGTTATTGCCGGTGTTGTGATCGTAAACAGTATAAACACTGAATTCACGATGATCAAAAAATACTTGATGATCGGATTCACGTCTCCAGGGAACAGCCTGCCGATGTACAACAAGCTCCACATCATCGTTAAGTACAAGGTGAGATATTCAATCTTCACGAGCAGCTCCCAATCTATCGAAGGGAACCAGTTTGCAAACAAGTAAAGATTGGTAAACACGGCACGCAATGCCCATGTGATACAGATCGCCGCGAAGTAGAGCGCAGCTTTTTCTTTACGGAAGAACATGAACAGGATCACGAAGAAACAACCGATCAATCCGAGCCCTGAGAACAAAATGATATTGGTGACAACCGCGCTTTCTCTTTTTTGATAAAGCTGGTCCGGCAATCCTAAATAGATATGATCATTCGACCCGCCTCGTTTGTGATGGAAGTTTGAAACCTGCATCATAACGTGAATAGTATCCGTTGCTGTGAAAACGATCGTCTTCGGGAGCCATTGCGGAACTGCTTCCTGCCGGCTCGTACCGACTTCGCCGTTCGCCGCAACCTCAACTCCGTTCACCCAAAGTTGGTAGCTCGAATAGAAGTCGGGGAGTTCCATCGACAGCATATTGATGCCGTGATCAACGATAACGTCTGCGGTGTATGTTGCGAAGCCTTCGCTTTCAATCCAAAGCCCGGGAAATGGATGGAACGTGGTTGGTGTCGACTGTGATTGCGAAGGTGAAACAAACTGTTCCCAATAGAAGCCCCATTGTCCATCGAGGCGAACGGTTCCTTGTTGCTCGAAATTCCACCCGCGAAGATCGATTGTTCCTTTTTCGACTACTGGTTGTGCCACGCCACTTATCGTCACCAAAAAGAGGCATACGCGCAATCCCTTGTACAGCCAACTATTCATTTGAGGAGGATTACTTTACGAAAGTACCTACAACCCCCATCAAATGACGTGTGCAATTGACGATAATCTTACTCTGTCATTACACGCGAAATGCGGGTAATCCGGTCTTCGAAACACGGGGATTCCCCTTATCAGGACAATGACTATTTCATTCGAGATTTGAGATATTCAATAGAATGCTTCCAGGCGTCTTTGGCGGCTGCCTCATTGTAACCAGTTGTGTTACTTGGATTGGCGAACGCGTGATTCGCATCGTATGGCCTAACTGTTAATGTCTTTCCTGCAGTGTTCATGTTGGCTGCAAAC
>Ga0193752_1003031_pt1 | contig 11893 bp, 10 predicted proteins | sample H1c1metaG_FD_144924 | JGI IMG/M metagenome (GOLD analysis project Ga0193752, IMG submission 144924) | Soil microbial communities from a riparian zone of the East river system, Colorado, United States - H1c1 | ecosystem: Environmental > Terrestrial > Soil > Riparian zone | place: USA: East River... | reverse complement strand
CAGATTGGCAGCGATCATGATACGAAAGCGGGACATAATTATTTTCTCCATCGGTAACCGGTGAAGTGTACTGTAAAATTGTGTTGATGATTGTTGCGATACGCAAAGTTGCGCATGGTATTTCTTTGATCGCCGGGTTGCCACCGCCCTAACCCTCTTCCGCATGCGGCGGAAGGAATCAATCGGAGAAGATTTAATGAAAATCGCCCACGTCGAAACCATCGTCGTCAACACACCGATGATCATCGCAGGTAGGATGCTGCCTGAAGTGAGCGGCATCGCGTAATAGTGAACAGCGATCAATCTCATGGGAGAGCACGATGAACGCACCCGAAACCCGCTCCGACGCCCACTTTCAGTATTTCCCCGGCAACTATCGCTGGTCCGCCGAGATGCTGGTGGTACTCTCCACCGCGCCGTTTGGCGGCGCCGAAGTGTCGGAAGTCATGCGCATCGGCAGCGCACTGCGCGACAAGGTGGGCGACGATGAAGCGTGGTTTGACGAATGGGTGAAGGGTGCGGATTTGCGCATGCAGACCGCGCAGACGGCCGAGGCCAGAGGTCATAAGTTCACCGCCGCATCGAACTATCTGCGCGCTTGCTTTTATTATCAAATCGGTGATCACGCTCGCCAGCCTAAAGACGACATCGCGATGGCCGCGTACAAAAAATCTTTGGCGTGCTTTCGCAAGTTCGCCGCATTGGCTGACCGTCCGCGCATCGAAGTCGTAGAACTGCCATCCAAACACGGTTCATTCGCCGCGTATTACATACACGCCGAAAACGCAGATAACGCCAAGGGTAAACGCGCGCCCTGCGTGGTGCGCTTCGGCGGCTTTGATACGCAAAAAGAAATCCAGTATTTGCGCGGCGTGCCTGATCTGGTGCGGCGCGGTTTTTCGTGTTTGCTGGTCGATGGCCCCGGCCAGGGCGAAGCCATCCGCTTTCGTGGCATGCATATGCGTCATGATTTCGATATCGCCGGCAGCGCCGCGCTTGATTATCTCGAAACGCGCGACGATGTGGATATGAAGCGCGTAGCGATACTGGCGATGAGCCTCGGCGGCTATTATGCACCGCGCTGTGCAGCAATGGACAAGCGCTATAGCGCGTGCATCGCATGGGGGCCGATCTGGGATTATCACCAGACGTGGGTCAAGCGCATCGAAAAACTTCAGGAAGCCGCGCTGCCGGTGCCGGCGGAACATCTGCTGTGGGCCTGCGGCGTAGAAACCTATGACCAGGCACTAAAAAAACTCGAAGGCTTCAAGAGCGCTGATGTCGCGAGCAAAGTCACCGTGCCGTTTTTGCTGTTGCATGGCGCGGAAGATGCGCAGGTGTCCACCGCCGACGCGGAAAAATTGTTCAACGCGATTGCATCGAAAGACAAAACCATGCGCGTGTTTACTGCACAAGAAGGCGGCGCGCAGCATTGCCAGCGTGACTATCTGACGCTGGCGTGTGACACGGTGGCCGACTGGCTGGAAGATCGATTTAATAAATAGTTGTTTAAAAACAAATACTTACGTTAAATTGAGCAATCTCCCTTACCCCAACCCCTCTGCCGGAGGGCGAGGCGCTTTTCTTCCTTCTCCCTCCGGCAGAAGGGCCGGGGATGAGGGAAAAGCCTTAACATCACCCAAACCGTATCGAGGCCGCCGATGATCGAAATCAAGGAAAAATCCGTTACCGGGCAGACCATCCGCCTGCACGATGCCGATAACGTAGTGATCGCGCGCACTGATCTCGTGCTCGGCGCCAAAATCGAAGGCGGCCTCACCTGCCGTGGCCAAGTGCAGGCCGGCCACAAAGTCGCGTCGCGCGCCATCGTCAAGGGCGAGCCGATCTTAAAGTACAACGTGGTGATTGGTTTTGCCGCCGTGGATATTCCCGCGGGCAGCTACGTGCATTCGCACAATATGCAGTTCCGCGAATTCGACCGCGACTACGCTTACGCCGAGGAATTCAAACCGCTGCAAATGCTGCCGGAAGCCGAGCGCGCGAGTTTCATGGGCATCGTGCGCGCCAACGGGCAAGTGGCCACGCGCAATTTTGTCGGCATATTGTCCACGGTGAACTGTTCCGCCACCGTCGCGCACAAGATCGCGGAATATTTCACGGCGGAGCGGCTGGCCGACTATCCCAACATCGATGGCGTCGCGGCCTTCTCTCACGATACCGGCTGCGGCATGGAAATGACCGGCGAGCCGATGGATCTGTTGCGACGAACGATGGCCGGCTACGCGCGCCATGCCAATCTGGCCGGATCGATGATTGTCGGCCTGGGCTGCGAACGCAATCAGATCAAAGGGCTGATGAAGGAACAGAAACTCGACGCCAGCGATCGACTGCACCTTTTCACCATGCAGGACAGCGGCGGCACACGCAAAACCATCGAAGCGGGCATCGCCGCCGTGAAAGAAATGTTGCCCGACGCCAACCGCATTACGCGCCAGCGCGTCTCTGCGAGCCATTTGATGATCGGGTTGCAATGCGGCGGCTCGGATGGTTTTTCATCGATCACCGCCAATCCGGCGCTGGGCGCTGCGATGGATGTCCTGACGCAGCACGGCGGCACCGCGATTCTTTCCGAAACGCCGGAGATTTACGGTGTCGAGCACACGCTCACGCGCCGCGCGCGCAACCGCGAAGTCGGTGAAAAACTGATCGAGCGCATCCGCTGGTGGAAAGACGTTTACACGGTAGGCCGCGACTGTCAGATCAACGGCGTGGTCAGCCCCGGCAACCAGCACGGCGGCCTCGCCAACATCCTCGAAAAATCACTCGGCTCGTCGATGAAGGGCGGCACCACCGGTCTGATGGCGGTCTACCGCTATGCCGAACCCGTGCGCCAGTCCGGTTTCGTGTTCATGGACACGCCGGGCTTCGATCCCTGCTCGGCTACCGGCCAGATTGCCGGCGGCGCCAACATGATCATGTTCACCACCGGGCGCGGCTCGATGTTTGGCGCCAAACCCGTGCCCTCGGTCAAGCTCGCCACCAACACGCCCATGTATAACCGCTTGTCCGAAGACATGGACATCAATTGCGGCGAGATACTCGATGGCACCTCTACGTTACGCGAGATGGGGCAGCGCATATTCGAACTCATGCTGCGCACGGCATCGGGTGACAAAACCAAGAGCGAGTTGTTGGGATTGGGCGATCACGAGTTTGTGCCGTGGAATATCGGAGTTGTCGGCTGAGGCACACGGCCTTGCGTTTCCCCAATTGCATCTTATGGATTGTGGGAATCGCCGCTGCGGCTGGCGTAGTCCCGCCGCTGCACGCGCAAGACTGGACGCCCACCCGCAACATCGAAATTATCGTCTCCTCGGGCGCGGGCGGCGCCGCTGACCGCGAAGCACGTGAACTGCAAAAACACTTGCAGATGCTGCCCGGCATGCCGCCGATCACAGTAAACAATCGTCCCGGCGGCGGCGGCTCGATAGCATGGTCATCGCTCAATCAGCATCAAGGCGATGCGCACTGGATCGCCACCATGAATGTGGCGTTGCTGTCCAATCACATCCTCGGCGCTTCGCCATTGCACTATCGCGAGTTGACGCCGCTGGCGATGCTGATGCGCGAATACATTGCGGTGTGGACCCACGCGGCATCGCCGATCAAATCCGTCAAAGATCTGATGGCGCGGCTTAAAGCAAATCCATCCTCGATCAGCTTTGGATTATCGCCCGCGCTCGGCAACCAGAATCACATTGTGCTCGGCATGCTGGCGAAAGCGGCTGGCATCGATCCCAAGGCGTTGAAGATCGTGGTCTACTCGTCGGGCGGCAGCGGCATCACCGCTGCACTCGGCGGACATGTCGATGTGTGGACGGGCACGCTGGCCGGCACGATTCCGCTAGCGCAGTCGGGCAAAGTCAATGTGATGGGGGTAAGCGCCGAAAAACGCCAGCCCGGCAAAGCAGTTGCGTTGCCCACCTTTCGTGAACAAGGCATCGATGCGGTGTACGCCGCGTATCGTGGTTCCATCGGCGCGGGCGGACTGTCTGCCCCCCAGCGCGCTTACTGGGATACTACGTTTGCAAAAATCGTGAGTACCCCGGAATGGAAAGCAACAGCACTCGAACACGCATGGGAAACGGATTACAAGAACAGTGCCGAGACGCGCAAACATCTTGATGACGCGTACGTGGCGCTGCGAAAAATGCTGGTCGAGTTGGGCTTAAGCCGGTCACCCTAGAGCAACGGAGCGGCAGGGCAGCAGCGCAGCGCGTTTTTTATTCGACCTTGATGCCCACGGTCTTGACCACTTTGGTCCAGCGCGCAATTTCGGATTTCAGGTAATCGCCAAGATCAGCAGGTGTGCCGCCTACCGGTACCAGGCCGTAGCTATTCAAGCGGTCGCGCACATCGGTTTGCTGAAGCAGGCGATTCAATTCGGCATTGAGCTGGTTGACAATGTCTTGCGGCGTGCCGGCCGGCGCCAAAATACCGGTTCGCGACATGACGATGGAATCGGGCACGCCCGTTTCGGCGAGCGTGGGCACGTCGGGTAAATCAGGCACGCGCTTTGCGGCAGTGACGGACAGCGGGCGCACCTTGGCGCCGGCGCGCAGGTACGGCAGGCTTTCGGCAATGGGACTGAAGATCACGGGCATCTGGCCGCTGAGGAACGCCAGCAGCGCCGGCGCACCGCCTTTAAATGGCACGTCCTGCATCTTGATTTGCGCGTTCATCATAAAAAGTTCAACCGCCATGTGCGTGATGGTGCCTTGTCCGGCCGAGGCGTACTGGATGTACTTCGGTTTCGCTTTCGCCATGGTGATCAGCTCCTGCACGGAGTTAACGCCCAGCGACGGTTGCACGATCAGCACGTAAAACGATTGCCCCACCGTTCCGATGGGCGCGAAGTCCTTGACCGGATTAAACGGCAGCTTGGGATAAAGCGGCACATTGGTGGCTATCGACGCACTGGCGAACAACAGTGTGTAGCCGTCGGGTGCCGCGCGTGCCACCAGTTCGCTGCCGAGTGCCGTACCCGCGCCGGGCCGGTTGTCGATGATGACCGTTTTCCCAAAAGCCTCGCTGTATTTCTGCGCCACAATGCGCGCCACGATATCCGTCGAGCCTGCGGGCGGAAGGGGCACTACCATGCGTATGGGCCTGACGGGATAACGCCCTGCCTGTGCGGCCGCCGGCGCCGGAAAGCCGAACGTGACGGCCGCTACCGTCACGATGCATGCTTTGATGCCCACGGCGCGCAGTGCAGCATCCGCGACATGCGGGTGTACCGTATTCATCATCGCCTCTCCGCTGTTTTGCAAAAGTATAGGCCAATTCTACGCTGTCAGTGCGGTTCGTATTGCAGACTATGGGCAGCATTCGCGCGCATAACCAAACAAACGCTTGCCGTACGCTAATATTGTCGTTGCGACGTAGTTCTGTTCCATTCCCATACCCCTCGTAGGAGAAACCGATGACAGATACGAAGACTGCGGCTCCGGGTTGCCTGACAGGCGTCCGGGTATTAGACCTGACACAGTTCGAGGCAGGTACTTCCTGCACCCAGGTGATGGCATGGCTGGGCGCCGATGTAGCGAAGGTTGAAAACCCGGCAATCGGAGATCCCGGCCGCCGCCTGAGTCCCACCAACCGCAAAGATGATCCCTACTTCCTGAACTACAACTCCAACAAGCGCTCGATTACCGTCAACTTGAAAAACCCGCAGGGCCTTGCGATCGTCAAGGACATGGCGAAAAAGGCTGATGTTTTCATGGAAAACTTCGCGCCCGGCGCCATCGAACGCTTGGGGCTGGGCTACGACGTGTTGAGCAAGTTGAATCCGCGCATCATTTACGGGCAAGTGAAAGGTTTCGGCGAAGGCAGTCCTTACGAAAAAAACCTGGCGTTCGACATGATCGCGCAGGCCTGCGGCGGCACCATGAGTATTACCGGAGACGCCAACGGGCCACCCGCCAAGCCGGGACCGACGCTGGGCGATACCGGTACCGGGATGCTGATGCTGATCAGTATTCTATCGGCGCTGTATCAGCGCAACGTGACCGGCAAGGGCGTGCATCTGCAAGTGGCAATGCAGGATGCGATGCTGCACTACATCCGCAATTCGTTTGGTATCACCACCAAGAGCGGAAAGCCCGCGCCGCGTACCGGCGCGCAATCCAATAGCGGCGGCAATCCGCCGTGCAATATCTACCCGTGCGCGCCGGGCGGGCCGAATGACTACGTTTATGTCTACACCAGCCGCGGCAATCCACAGCATTGGCCGAAATTACTCGAAGCCATCGACCGCAAGGATCTGATTGGCGACCCGCGCTACGATACGCAAGCCGCGCGTGTTGAACACGAGGCGGAAATCGACGCCATCATCACGGCGTGGACAAGCAAGCACGATAAATACGAGGCCATGCGCATCATCGGCGCCGCCGTGCCCGCCGGTGCGGTGCGCGATACCCTTGAATTGCTCAACGATCCCAATTTCGGGGAACGGGGAATCATCCAGACCATACAGCACCCGACCAACGGCGCGTTCAAGATGGCGGCCTGGCCCGTGCGCTTTAACGGCAAGGTAGCACCGGTCAAACCGGCGCCGCTTCTCGGCCAAAACAGCGACGAAGTGCTCAAGGATTGGCTGGGCATGGATGCGGGACAAGTCGCTGCGCTGCATACCGACAAAGTAATTTCGGCCTGACCGGCAACGCAGCATCCATCTCAAGGAGAAATGATAATGGCGGATACCACCGGCAATCAAATTCTGGCAAAAGCCCTGAAAAACGAAGGCACCAAGGACCTGTTCTTTATCATGGGCGGGCCGATGCAGCATGCAGAAACGGCCTGTGCCAAGGAAGGCATACGCATGATCGATGTGCGTCATGAGCAGGCCGCGGCGCTGAGTGCACAGGCCTACAGCCGTCTGCTGCAAAAACCGTCCGTGTGCATGGCGGCGAGCGGTCCCGGTGTGATCAATCTCACCACGGGTATGGCCAATGCGCTAATCGATTGCGCGCCGGTGGTGGCGGTGGGTGGTTCCAGCGCCATACATCAGTTCGGCCGCCAGACGTTTCAGGAGATCGATCAGGTTGCCATCATGCGCGGTTGCTGCAAGTGGACCGGGCAGGCCATCGAAATCCGGCGCATACCCGAAATGGTCAACACCGCTTTCCAGAAAGCGATGGGCGGCAAGCCCGGGCCGGTGTATCTGGATATGCCGGCCGACATCCTCTACGGCTCGGTACCGGAAGAAGAAGTGCAATGGGGCCTCTCCGGCCGTTCGCTGCTGCGCCCACGGCCAATGGGCGAACAGGCGCAAGTGGATAAACTTCTCGCCGCGCTGTCCAAGGCAAAAAATCCGATCATCCTCACCGGCAGCGGCGTGATCTGGTCGCAGGCGTGGCCCGAGCTGACGTCCTTTGTCGAGAAAGCCGGCATACCGTTTTACACCACGCCGCAGGGCCGCGGCGTATTGCCCGACGATCATCCGCTGTCGTTCCTCACCATGCGCTCGTCGGCGTTTAAGGATGCCGATCTGATTCTGATTATCGGTACCCGCATGAACTACATCATCGGCCACGCCGCACCGCCGCGTTTTGCCGCCGGCGCCACCATCGCGCGCATCGACATCGACGCCGATGAAATCGCATCGTCGCCGCGTAAGGTGGATATCGGCATCGTCGGCGACTGCAAGGCCGTGCTGCAGCAACTGCTGGCAGCGATGCCGGGTCGTATCGACGCAAAAAACTACGCGCCGTGGCGCGAGATGCTCGCCTCCGGCGAAGCTAAAAAGCGCGGCGAAACCGGCGGCGGCATGGCGATGAACAAAACACCGATCCATCCGCTGCGCCTGTGCGAGGAAGTCAAAAACTTCATGAAGCGCGACGCCATTCTGGTGGTGGACGGCCAAGAAATTCTTAACTATGGCCGCCAGTCGATGCCGACCTTTTCGCCGGCGCACCGGCTGAACTCCGGCCCCTTCGGCATGATGGGCGTGGGCATGCCGTTTGGCGTGGGCGCCAAGGTAGCGTGTCCGGACAAGCAAGTGATCGTCGTGCACGGCGACGGCTCGTTCGGCCTCAACGCAATGGAACTCGACACCGCGGTGCGCCACAAGATTCCCATACTGGTGGTGATCAGCCTCAACGGCGGCTGGACCGCCGACCCCAAGCGCGAGAAAACCGGACGCAATCTCGGCTTCACACGCTACGACAAAATGGCCGAGGGGCTGGGCTGCTACGGCGAATACGTCGAAAAGCCCGAAGACATTGGTCCGGCGCTGGTGCGCGCGCAAAAGAAAGTCGACGAAGGCATGGTGGCACTGGTCAACATCAAAACCGACGACACCGCGCGCGCCGGTACCGTGTCATTCTCGTCACACTCGACTTAACATACCTGTCCCCCTCCCCCGCTCGCGGGGGAGGGCTGGGGTGGGGCGGTTTTCACCACTGCTGGCTCAATGCGCCGCCACCGGCATAGTCGCCAAGGTGCTGTCGGGCACCGTGCCGGCCACGGTGGTGCGGTGCATGTTGCGACGGTACTGGGTTTTGTCGAAAGTGGTCGCGCGATGCAGGGCACAGCGGTTGTCCCAAATCACCAGATCGTGCTGACGCCACGGATGGCTGTAAACGAACTGCGGCTGCGTGCAGAACGCGGTGATCTCGTCGAGCAGTTTACGGGCGTCGTCGCGTGACATGCCGATGATTTCCTGCGCGTGTGCGCCTACATAAAAATTCTTGCGGCCATTGGCAGGATTGATGCGTATCAGCGGATGAGTCACGGTAAGGCGTTTTTTTTGTTCCTCGTTATACGCAGGATCGTCCACGTTCGAGGGTTCCGCGACCCGGTGTATGCCGATGAGGTTCTCCAGCGCCGCTTTACGATCATTGGGAAATGCCGCGTAGGCCGCGCGCGCACTGGCGAAATCGGTATTGCCGCCAACGGGCGGCACGATACGGCCCGATAGCATCGAACACAACGCCGCCACCGGTTTGAACGAGCTGTCGGTGTGCCAGGCCTCGTTGCGCATGCGGTGGACCATGCCCGGATCGTCGAGCGGCAGCAGGTTGCCCCGCGCGTCGAGATTGCTCATGATCGCGATATGGCCGGGCTTGTAGTTGTTGGCTGCGTGCGCCTCCATGGTTTCCAGCGCGCCGAAGTTGCGGCTGAACGCCATCTGCGTTTCATCGTCGAAGGGCTGATCGCGAAACACCAGAATCTGGTGTTCGTTAAAGGCATCCCAGATCGCGCGAAAGTCATCGTGCGCAACCGGTACGGTGAGATCGATGCCAGTCACTTCAGCGACAAACAGGGGATGCAGGGGTTTGATGCGGAGACGGGAGAGAACGGCAGACATGAGCACCTCCAGTAAACGGGATTGCAGGGTGTTGTGCGCGTTGTTCATGCTGATCCGCAGCCGATCAACCCGGTAGATGCAAGCCTACTGCGCCGATGGTTGACGCGTCAACTTCATGACGCGTGCTGCCGAGGCAGCGTCTGCGCCGCCCGTTCCATAATGCGTACTTGATCCGCTATTTCAGTGGCATCACCGGCAGCGGCAAATAAGGCTGCCGTCACCCGCCGTTGCCAACCTGCATCGAGCACGAACCACACGCCATCCTGCGCGGCTTCATAGACAAGGGCTGCACTTGGGTCAAGCTGTCGGGTGCTTACTCCAATACCGGTATCGGTCCGCCGTCGTACCCGGGCATGCCCGATAGCAACAAGCCGGACGATGCGTTGCTGTTTGATCTACTATCTGATGAGGCGCCCGACGAGGTCATACGCCACCACATCCTGATGCACAATCCGCAGGTGCTGTATGGCTTTGCGAAATCAGCTTAGCGTCGCATCGGACACGCAACACACGACACGAGCGATCATGGCAAACACATACTTAAGGAGATGCAATGGACATGCTTCGCAAATTGCTCATGGCGCTGACCACCGGCTTGTTTGCAGTTACAATCTCGACAATTACCATGGCGCAAACTAATGTGAATACCGAAATCGTTCCGACCGGAAAACTGCGTGTCGGAATAAATGGCTCCAATGCAACGTTGTTTGCGCGTGCGGCCGACGGCAGCGCCAGCGGTATTGCTGCTGATCTCGGCAAGTTCATCGCCGAAAAACTTGGCGTGCCATTCGAGCCGGTGGTCTACTCCGGCGCGGCGACCTACACGGCAAGCTTTGGCAAGGGAGAATGGGACATCATCGTTACCGGAAGGAACCCGCTGGCGGCGAAACTGGTCGACTTCATGCCCGATGTGATACTGATTGATTACGTGTTTATTTCAGCGCCCGGGCGTGAGTTTGCCGACCCCAGTCAAGTGGACCGTACAGGCGTCAAGATCGGGGTTCCGCGAAACGCTTCAGCAGACGCGTTCCTGAGCCCGAGGCTGAAATCCGCGGAACTGGTACGGTTGGCCGGCGACATCAATGTCGCGACCGAAATGTTGCGCGACGGCAAAATTGATCTGTATGCAACGGGTATCGAAAGCGTGCAGAGAATAGCGGACCGCCTGCCGGGATCAAGGATCATTGGCGCATTCGATACGGTTGCGTTTGCGATATCCACGGCGAAAGGATGGTCGCCTGCTGCGCAAAGCAAACTCACGCAACTCGTCAACGAGGCAAAGGCCGCTGGCATCGTGCAAAAAGCGATCGAAAAGTCGGGTTCGAAAGGCGTTCGCGCCGCGCCGAATTGAAATCGCTGATTGCGCACGGAAACGCTGGCTGGCTTTGCGGGGACGCCGGCGCGATTCACAGGCTTGATGGCGCTCACGTTGGTTGCGTTTTTGCAAGCTCAACCCTTTCTCTTACCGCTTCGTACGTATCGTTGTCCCCTTCGCTCTAGGCAGCAGCCTCGACGTAATCGGGCGCGGCATTGCGGCACAATTCGACGGCCAGTGCGGTAATTCGTGCAGAGCAGCTTCGGTCATCCCCGTCCGCGAAATTGGTTATGATGGGGGTTTCCGCCCTGGAGAGCCGAGTCATGATCCCCGCCAAAACCGCACGCATGCTCACACGCTACAACACCTGGTCAAACAAGGTTTGGTTCGACGCGATCGCCGCGCTGCCGCCGGGCGAGGATGTGAAACCGCGCACGAGCTTGTTCAAGAACATCGTGCACACCATGAATCACATTTACATCATCGATTTGATCTGGCAGGCGCATCTCGAAGGCCGCGACCACGGCATGACGGTGCGTAACACGGCCGACGCTCCGCTGCTGGCGGAATGGTGGAAGCAACAACAAGCCATCGATAAATGGTACGAACAATGGAGCGACAAGCAGACCGATGAGACCATGGCCGATCGCCGCCCGATAACTTTGATCGGCGGCAACCGCGTGGTGATGTCGCTCGCGGAAATGCTGCTGCATCTTTATCATCACACCGCTTATCACCGCGGCTTTGCCGGCGACATGATGTTCAACGTGCCGGGCCATCGCGCACCGGTCACGGACCTGCCGGTGTTCCTGCGTGAAGCACCACAAAATTATTAATAAAATCAAATACTTACAGCAATAAGCCAGTAACATCCATGCAACTACCCACGCGCAATCAGCAACTGGTCGATTACATCGCCGGCACGTCCACGCGAAAATTCCCCGGCGAAATCATCGACGCCGCCAAACGCGCGCTGGTGGATTTTCTGGGTGTTGCCGTCGGTGCATCCGGCGATGCGCCGGTGCGCCCGGTGCGCGCCACCATCAAGCGATGGAACGCAGCGGGCAACGCGCGCATTTTCATCGGCGGACAAACCACGCCCGCGCTTGCGGCACTCGCCAACGGCACCATGGCGCACGCCATGGATTACGACGACACGCATCCGGGCGGCGCGGGACACCCCAGCGCGTGCTGCTGGTCATCGGCGTTCGCGCTCGCGGAACATCACGGCTTTGAAGAGCGCAACG
>Ga0193752_1003030_pt1 | contig 11893 bp, 7 predicted proteins | sample H1c1metaG_FD_144924 | JGI IMG/M metagenome (GOLD analysis project Ga0193752, IMG submission 144924) | Soil microbial communities from a riparian zone of the East river system, Colorado, United States - H1c1 | ecosystem: Environmental > Terrestrial > Soil > Riparian zone | place: USA: East River... | reverse complement strand
AGCTGGTCTTCTTCTCCAATTACGATGGCAGTTGGGAGAGTTACCTCGAAGATTTCGTGATCAAGGCGCACAAGGGCCAAACCGCTGCCTGGAGCAACGGGTTGGGCTTCCCGCCCACGCGCTTCCTCGTTCTCGACGGTGCCCAGGATGGCGATCGCTTCAAACGCTGGGTCCGCCGCCAGCAGATCGTCACGCAATGCTGGTACAGCCGCTTCCCGGGGCTGACGACCGACCAGATCCGCGGCAATGCGCTGATCCACGACGGGCTGATGCGCGCCACCACCGACGTGGCGGCACGCGCATGGCTCGACTGCTTCGGCACCATTCCGCGTCCCGACTATGCGATGGAGACCGACGAGGTCCAGTCGCTGGTCTTCCGCGGCTTCGGCGGCCTGCGCTACACCGCCAGCGCCCTGATCCAACTGCCCGAGGGGCAGGATGCGCGCGCCAACTGGCTCCGGCTGTTGTCGCAGGAACTCACCTTCGGCGAGCAGCCGGCCGGCAACGGCGATGGGGGAACGCAGACGGCGACCTTTGTCGCCTTCTCGGCGCGCGGCATCGAGACACTCTCGGGCGAGATCGGCACGGCGGACGGCGCGCAGTCGCTCGCCGCCTTCTCCAGCGCTTTCTGCATGGGCATGGCCGGGCGCTCCCATGTGCTGGGCGACCTCGGCTCGTCGGCGCCGCAACAATGGCTATGGACCGATACGGAAACCGATCAACCCGGCACCGGAACGCCGGCAGCGGATGCGATTTTGTTCGTCTATGCCGTCACGCCCGAGGAATGCGCGGCTTCCCTGGCACGGCACCGCGCGGCGCTCGGCCTCGACTTTCTGCATGTCGTGAACACCCAGCCGGTCGGCCGGGATCGCGACGTCACCGACACGTCGCAGCCGCCGCACGAACATTTCGGCTTCCGCGACGGCGTCTCGCAGCCGGTGATCCGCGGCACCCAGCGCGCCGCCAATGCCGGCGATCTCGTCGAGGCCGGCGAGATGATCCTGGGTTACCGCAATAGCGCGGGCTATGTCCCACCCAGTGTGACGGTGCAGGCGGCGGCCGACCCGGGCAACCTGCTGCCGACCGATACGGCCAACTTCGCCTCCCGCTTCCCGCGCTTCGGAGCGCCGACCACCGCCGACCTGCGCGACTTCGGCCGCAACGGCACCTTCCTTGCCGTCCGGCAGTTCGCCCAGGATGTAACGGGCTTCGAGACCTATACGAGGGAGCAGGCGGCCAGGCTCCAGCGCGACTATCGGGGCCTCGACAGAATCGTCGGCGGACCGGTCACACCGGATTGGGTGGCGGCCAAGATGATGGGGCGGTGGCGCGACGGCGTCTCACTGATGGCGCGCTCGCACGACCGCGAGCCCGGCTCGACCGACGAGCCCGACAACGATTTCGACTTCGGCACGGACGACCCGCAAGGCCTGCAATGCCCGCTCGGCGCGCACATACGTCGCGCCAATCCCAGAGGCAGCCTGCAACCCGGGGATCCGATGCAGCAGACCATCATGAAGCGCCACCGCCTGCTGCGGCGCGGCCGCAGCTACGAGACGAAGCAGGACGGCGCGCCAGCGGAAAAGGGCATCCTGTTCGTCGGCATCTGCGCCGACCTGGAGCGCCAGTTCGAGTTCCTCCAGCAGTCCTGGGTCGGCTCGACGGCGTTCAACGGCCTCGTCAACGAGCCCGATCCGATCGCCTCGGTATGCCCCGCGGGCGCGGAACGGGTCTTCACCATCCCGACCACCTCGGGCTCGCTCACCCTCGGCGGCCTGAAAGATTTCGTAACGGTCCGCGGCGGCGGCTATTTCTTCATGCCGAGCCGTTCGGCGATGCAGTTTCTCGGTAGCCTCAACGGAGGCGCGCCTCTCTGATCGCTGGCCATGATGCCAAGCCTTTGCATCAATGACCAAGCAAGGCTGTTACAACCATTGGTAAGTTATCGATGTCTGCCCAGCCAGCGCTGTTCGCAACGTCAACGCCGAGCATGAGAGTGGATTCTGTCTCCTGAGGCTGGTATTCAGCGCTTTCGTGGTCCTGGGCATTTCTCTTGCCAGCGCGAGCGTATGCGATCGGTGCCAGTCAAGACGACAACCGGGACTCAACCATGGGGACCGTGGCCGAAGAATCAAATGGAGGCGTCGATGATTAACGGCAAACGAACCAACACCCATGGTGATCTCGGCATGGAATCGCTGGGGCTGAAGGAACAGCTCGAACAACTCAATGCTGCCATCGAGAATGCAGCCAAGCTTGAAGGCGGGGAAGCGGTGAAGGCCATTGGCGAAGCGGCACGCGACATTCTTGCGCGCGTCAGCGATTTGGTCGATGAGCTGACGAAGAACGTCGGAGATATGAAATCAGCCACTGCCGAAGGACGCGATTATCTTGAGAACGCGATCCGCAAGCAACCGCTGGTCTTCATCGCCATTGCCGCGGCGGCCGGCTTCCTGGTCGCTTCGCTGCGTCGACGCTGACGTACGGCGACAGCGTTTCACACCATGGTACTTCTCGCCCTCGCCCGCTCAATCGCCCTCTATGGCGCCACCATCGCGCTTGATGCCGCCCGCCGGGCGGCCGTGACGCTCGTCGGCTACATAGTGGTCGGCATGCTTCTGCTGGCCAGTCTTGCGTTCCTCACTTTGGCGACGTACCGCGCGATTTCACTGTCCCTGAACGACGTCTATGCAGCGCTTATCGTCGGATGCAGCTACCTTCTGCTTGCCTTGGTTGCCATGATCGCACTCTACGCACGGCGCCGCTGAAGACTCGGCCGCATGTGAATTCATCAAAGAGTTCTTCCGTGCCAAGGGAGGGAGCCGAGAAGCAGCCGCATTCGCCAACCGTGCCGACTTTGGCCTCCGGGCCCGAGGGTGACCTTCGCCCCACCATGGCCCGCCCGGTTCCGATCCGCTACCTTACGCTGCCGTGGCAACTGGCTAGGAGCCATCATCGTGACCGATCGCGCCCATATCCTGCTTTGGACCGACTCTACTGCCGCCTATCTCGACGCCATCAAAGCAGCGGGCTTGTCCGATCGCGTCGCAATCGACACGTTGCCCCGCAAGGATAAGCCCTCGGCGGACCAGCTCGCCCGGACCGAAGCGCTCATGGCAGCCGGCGTTCCCGCCGGCCTGTTGCCGGCCATGCCGAAACTTCGCTGGGCCCAGTCGATGACTGCGGGCGTCGAAGGCTGGCTTTCCCTGCCCGATTTGCCGCCGACCCTCACCCTCACTTGCGCGCGCGGCACACACCGGGAATCGATGCCGGAAAACATTCTTGGCGCGCTGTTCCATATCGGCAAACCCTATGCCCTGGCGGCCGAAAACCAGAAGCACGGCAAATGGGTGCAAACTGTCGCCCAGCCGTTGAACGGCAAGACGCTGGGCATCCTGGGACTTGGCGCCATCGGCCAGGAAGTCGCGCGCCTCGCCGGCGCCCTGGGCATGCGCGTGATCGGCACGAAACGACGGCCCGCGCCGATGACGAACGTCTCCGAAGTGCTGCCTCCCGATCGTACGGATGAGGTTTTGGCCCAGTCGGACTTCCTGCTGCTGTTGTTGCCCGCGACGGCCGAGACCGACAACTTCATTGACGCAAAGCGCCTGGGAATGATGAAGCCCGAGGCGTGGCTGCTGAACTTCGGCCGCGGCCATCTGATCAAGGATGACGATCTGATCGCCGCTGTGAAGGCAAAGACGATCGCCGGCGCCGTGCTCGACGTCTTTCGTCAGGAGCCCTTGCCTGCCGAGCATCCATTCTGGAACACGACAGGAATCGTTGTGCTCCCCCACATTGGCGGGCCGCATCCACAGCGTAACGAGATCGTCGCCCGCCTGTTCGTGGAGAATTTGGGCCGGTTCCTGCGCGGGGAAACGTTGAGGGAAGTTGTCGACCGCAAGTCGGGATATTGACCGCATCGTGCATGCGGTCACTTGGAGTATCCCATAAAAAAGCTACCCTGAATGCCTTGCTGCTCGATTGATCACAAGACCGCACAGGCCGCGCAAGAATCAGCACTCCAGAGCGTTGTCCGCGAGCCGAGCAATCGGTGTGGCAATTCTGTGGCCCGGCAAAATTGTGCACCCGCGAACGCACCGGCGTCACATTTGGGAGACAGCCTGCATTGATGAGCCCAACCCAATGAACTCAATTCAAATTTGCCTGCGACCAATTTTCCCGCAACCATTGTCTCCCAGTCGGGTTGTTGGGGGGTGCCGGGGACGTCTTGAAAGGCTGCCGCGCCCGCCGAGGGGCGATGCGCCCTTGAAGCTCCTGGGGGAAACAGCCCATTGTCGAAATACATCCTCTGCTGCCTGTTTTTATTGGTATCCGCCTGCGGCCCCCTCCACAGCGCGCGAGACGACTTGGCACGCCTTATGCCTGCCTCCCCTTCCAAGCCTCAAAATCGCTCTGCTGCACGCGTATCCCCGGCCCCTGCACGCCAGGATGCCGACAAAGCACCAAGCAAGGCACCCGAACCTGCGTCGACGGAGGTTGCCATCGCAGAACCACTCAATCTTACCGGCTGGAGCGAGCACGATGTTCGAGCGTTGCTTGGACCACCCACAACGGAGGAAAACAACGCGCCGGGAAAAACCTGGCGTTACCGAGATGGCCGATGCTCGCTTGACGTCCAACTCTATCCCGACGTCAAGACCCACCAGTATGGAACCCTTGATTACGAGGTGAAGAGCGATGACAACACAAGTGAAGGAAAGCGTCTCTGTATGGGACAGTTCCAATCACGCAGCCAATCCAAGCGGGAGTAGCGACGGCGATTCCCAGGTCCGCCTGCTCTTTGTCGATGATGACGAAGATTACCGCGAAGCAGTCGGAGCCGAGCTCGTCGATCACGGCTTCTCCGTCCAGGGTTTCCCGGACGGCGCCTCGATGATGGATTCCCTCTCGGCCGGCCTGAATGCTGATGTCATCCTGCTTGACTGGAGTCTGCCTGCAACTCCTGGCATCGACCTTTTGCCGCTACTCCGGCGGCGGGGTGTCGTATTGCCCGTCGTATTCCTCACCGGCCGGGCGACGCCGGCCAACGAGAATCTAGCGTTCGACAAGGGCGCCCTGGATTTCGTCGACAAAGCGCGCGGCGTGCCAATCCTTGCCAAGCGGTTGCGGCTGATTCTTGAATCGAGCAAGCGCCCTCAGGAGTTCGAGGCGGAGGAGATCCTGCAGCGGGGACGACTGGTGTTGAAGCCCAGGGTGAGCCGGGCATACTGGAACGAAGTTGACATCAATCTCACGCTGACGGAATTCAACATCGTCAAGCTGCTGGCTTCCAGCGTCGGAGACTACGTCACCTATCGCGCCGTCTACGACTGCATGCACCATGTCGGTTTCATTGCGGGGAGCGGCGAGCATGGCTATCGAACGAACGTCCGCTCGTGCATCAAGCGGATTCGCAACAAATTCCGCGAAAGTGATTCCAATTTCGCCGAAATTGAGAACTTCCCTTCCTTCGGATACCGCTGGGGTAAAGCCAGCACATACCCAGGCTGATAGCTGGAGCCGGGCGGCGCGCTGGATCGGCGCGTCGCTGACGCTCAAACTGGTGGCACTGGTCGGCATCTTCGTTGCCTTGCCGATCGTTTTGTACGGGCAATTCGAAAGCGCCGATCGACAGATGCAGGAACTGGTGATCCGTGCCATCCAGGATCGCAGCACCCTGATCGCCCGCGCCTTGGCGCCGGTGCTGAGCCGACGGGATCCGTTGTCTCAGGCCGAAATCAATGCCGAGTTGGTGAAATACGTCAGCGACGGCACCATGTTGAAGTTGCTGCGCCAGCCGACGGGCGCGCCATACGGCGAGGGATTTTACTTCGTCGGCTCCGCCCCGCCGATCGCGGCCGAGCAGGTGGATGGCGAACTCGACGAGCTTATGCGCCGTGGTGTGCTGCGCCACGTGACGGACGCCTGCACTCTGGATTCCTCCAACGAAATTCGCTACCGCCCTCCCGGCGGCACGGTGGAGCTGCTGACCTCGATCATCCCGATCAGGGATTCGCGCGGCTGCTGGGTGCTGCTTTCCACCCACGCCACATCGGAATTCCTCAATACCTCGATCGGCCGGCCTTATTGGGAGACCCGCGAAGTGCGGCTTGCCGCCGGCATCTACTTCGTGCTCGCCGTCCTCGTCTTTCTCATTGCCTTCGGCATCCGCCGCAGTCTGCGTCGATTCCGAAGTGTCGCCTACGAGATCGGTCAAGGCCGCATCGGCGATTACGCCTTCACCGCCCGCAATGTCGTACCTGAGCTGTCCGGTGTGGCGCTGGCCTTCGACAAGCTGGTAATCGACTTGCGGCATGCGGCCGACCAGATCCGCCAGTCGGCGGAGGAGAATGCCCATTCCATCAAGACGCCGCTTGCCGCCATCAAATCCGCCCTGAAACCGATTCGCCACGTCTGTCCGACGGACGACCTGCGGGCGCAGCGGGCACTCGACATCATCGATCACTGCATCGATCGTCTGTACGCCATGATCACCGCGGCGCAACGCCTCGACAACAGCACGGCCGACCTCATCTCAGCGCCGCGCAAACCCACCAACCTGACGCAGCTCGTGGCCGACGCGACGCTCAATTTCCGCGAGGTCATGGCCAGCCGGGATATTCGCCTGATTCGCCGGCTCGACGACGACGTCATGGTGCGAGCCGCGAGCGGCGTCCTCGAGGTCGTGATGCAGAATATTCTCGACAACGCGATCGGCTTCTCCCTGGACGGTGGCACCATCATCATCACGCTGACGAAAAGTAACGAAACGGTCGATCTTCAGATCGAAGACGAGGGACCTGGCATTGCCCCAGACAAAATCGGACGCGTCTTCGATCGTACCTTCTCCTCACGCCCGCGCGATGGCGCCGCAGCACCACAACGCAGTGACAATGCAGGCCTGGGCCTATGGATCGTGCAGCGCAATGTAGAAGCGCTGGGAGGTCAAGTAGTTGCGCGCAATCGTGCGACCGGTGGTCTCACGATCGCGATCACCTTGCCGCGTAGTCATGGCTAGCGCCGGATCGCCAGGAGACACAAACTGATCACTGGTTAGAAAGGCGGAGGCTCCCTAGCTTTCGACTCCGAGAGCCAATGCCGGAGCGAAGCTGAAGTATGAACGCGATTCCCGATCCCGCGAAATTCTACGAGCAAGGCTCACCACAAATTCATCCGGTGATCCTGTCGGGCGGCTCCGGAACCCGGCTCTGGCCTCTGTCGCGTGCGGCCTTTCCCAAGCAACTGCTTCCGCTTGTCTCGCAACGGACGCTCCTGCAGGAGACCGCTGCCAGAAACGACAGCGATGTTGGATTTTCGGCACCCCTTCTGATCTGCAATGAAGAGCATCGCTTTCTGGTTACCGAGCAGCTTGACCAGATCGGCCTGCGGCCGCTCGGCATCCTGCTCGAACCCATGGGCCGCAACACAGGCCCCGCCGTCACGTCCGCCGCGCTTTGGCTGCTGGCGCGCAATCCCGATGCGCTCATGCTCGTGCAGCCATCTGATCACGTAATCGCCTCGCCCGAGCATTTCCACGAAGCTGTCGCCCGCGGACTTGGCCCTGCACAAGACGGCCAGCTCGTGATCTTCGGCGTAAAGCCCAACGGCCCCGATTCGGCATATGGCTACATCCAGGCGGGACCGGCGATCGACGGGGTCGAGGGTGTGCTGACGGTCGATCGCTTCATCGAGAAACCCGACACCGCCACGGCACAGCGCTTCATCGACAGCGGCGCCTTTTACTGGAACAGCGGGATTTTCCTGCTCGGTGCCCGCGCCTATCTCGACGAGCTCGAACGGCTCAATCCCGCGATGCTGGAAGCTTGCGAGCGGGCGATGCGCGACGGGCATGAGGAAACCGACTTCTTCCGATTGGGCGGCGGCGCTTTCGCCGGCGCACCGGCACTATCGATCGACCACGCGGTCATGGAGCACACCGACCGGGCCGTCGTTGTCCCGGTCGACATGACGTGGAACGACGTGGGCTCATGGCGAGCGCTGCGAGAGGTCGGTCCGACCGATGACGATGGCAACGTCGTCGTAGGCGACGTCGTCGGCAGCCGCCTGCGCAACTCTTATATCCGCTCCGAGGGCCGCTTGGTGGCGGCAATCGGTCTCGAGAATATCGTAGTGGTGGCCACCGACGATGCTGTCCTGGTGGCCCACGCCGACGCGGTGACCGACGTGTCAACGCTCGTCGAACGGCTGCGCCAGGGCAACCGGCCTGAACCCAGCCACCACCTGACCACTCACCGTCCCTGGGGCACCTACCGCACCATTGATGGCGGTGGCCGGTTTCAAGTGAAACGCATCACGGTCAAGCCTGGCGCCAAGCTCAGCCTGCAAATGCATCATCATCGCGCCGAGCACTGGGTGGTGGTTCATGGTACCGCGCTGGTCCAGCTCGGAGACGAACGCCGCCTGCTGCGCGAGAACGAGTCGGTTTACATCCCCATCGGCATCGAGCACAGGCTGGAAAATCCCGGAAAGCTGCCGCTACAGCTCATCGAAGTGCAATCCGGCTCCTATCTCGGCGAGGATGACATCGTCCGGACCGCCGACACTTACGGCCGCGCTTGAAGAGAACGGCCTGGTCGAGGCCGGGAATTACCCCGTATTGGTCACACCGCGAAGTGGCACATGCTGATAGTAAAGGGCGTTCTCTAAAGACATTCGGCCCAACGGGGGATGCAATGTCGGCTTCCACAAGAATCGTGCTCCGCGCGATGCGCGGCTTCCCGGCAACCGTCGTCCGCATGTGCCCGCCACGGCCGAAGCGTTAGCCAACCCGTGCGACGTCGTCCAGGTGAAAGAACGGTATTTCTAAGAGGATCGTAATGGCGGACATCGAGAACGGCCGCGTGCCTCTGCGGCGTGTCGTTGCGCATAGTCCGGCCGTCTTCAAGCGGCCGGCAGCACCGCAATATGTCACCATCGAACCCGTTGCGCCGCCGGCTGCGGCAACCGAGCAGGGGTTCCTCGAAACGGTACGCCGGCTATGGCGGCACCGCCGGCTGATCGTTGCCTGCACGATCGTCACCGGCGGCGCGGCCGTGCTCGCAGCCTGGTCAATGTCGCCGCTTTATCTTGCCGAGACCCGGGTTCTGGTGGGTGTTCAGGCCCCGCGCGTGCTCAACGTCGACTCGGTGCTCGCCGACGCCAGCCCCGACGCTGAGCGGGTGCAGAACGAGGGCTTCATCCTGCAGTCGCGCTCGCTGGCCAAGGAGGTGATTGACCGCCTCAAGCTTGCGGAGGATCCCGCCTTCAATCCGGCGCTGGGCAAACCCTCTTTCTGGACGCGCCTGGACCTCGTCGGCCGGCTGCGGGGCGTGCTCGCCGATGTGCTGCCTTCCGGGCTGGCGGGGTGGCTCCCCACCCCGACACGCAAGGTGCCGCCCATCGACAATTCGGTGACTACCGACCAAAGCACAAATCGCCTGATCGACATGCTGCTCTCACATGTCGACGTGTCGACGCTCGGCCGCTCGCATGTGCTCAGCATCAAGGTCGAAGCGAGCAATCCGCAGATGGCGGCTTCAATCGCCAACACATTGGCCGATAGCTACCTCGACTCGCGACGCAACGAGAAGATCAATACCATGGATCGCGTGGACAAGTTCCTGATGGGACGGATCGGCGAGTTGCGCGACCAGGTGCGCAAATCCGATCAGGCGGTCGAGGACTATCGCCGCGCCAATGGCCTCTACAAGAGCGGCACCGGCAGCGTGACGACGCAGCAGCTCACTGAGCTCAACACCCAACTGCTGGCCGCGCAGTCCGCCAAGGTCGACACCGAGTCGCGGCTTAGCGAGGCCCAGGAGATGCGCAAGGGCGGTCTTGGCAGCGAGAGTGTCCCGGAAGTGCTGCGCTCGCCACTCATCACCGGCCTCAAGCAGCAGCAGTCCGCTGCCGACCGGCGCGTCGCCGAGCTGTCCGCCGCCTATGGCGATGCCAATCCCAAGATGCGCAGCGCCCGTGCCGAGGCCGCAAACATCTCCGGCCGGGTGTCGTCGGAGATCGCCAAGATCGTCGATGGCCTCGGCCGCGAAGCCCGCGCCGCCGCCGCGCGTTACGAGACACTCAATCAGAACTTCGAAAGGATGAAAGCGCAGATGGGCGCGGTCAACGACAAGTCCATCCAGCTAGATGCGCTGGAGCGCGACACGGCCGTGAACCGCAATCTCCTCGAGGCGATGCTCAACCGCGCCAAGCAGACAATTGGCACCTCCGACATCCTCCAAGCCAACGCCAGGCTGGTGTCGCCGGCGGCCCCGGCCGAGGTACCGAGCTATCCGCCCAAGGCGCTACTGATTTTCCTCGGCACCCTGGGCGGCTTGTTGATCGGCGCGGCGATCGCACTGCTGCGCGAGAGTGGTGACAGGACGTTCCGCCGCGTCGACCAGATCGAGAGCATGACCGGGCTTCCCGTCATCGCCATGGTGCCGCAGGTCAGTGTTCGGACGCCCCCTGCCACGCAGGTCCTGCGGCAGCCGACATCGCCTTACAGCGAGGCTCTGCGTCGGCTTCATATCGGCGTCGAACTCTCGGAAGGAGCGGTTTCGCCCAAAACGCTCCTGTTCAGCTCCGCCGCTCCCTCGGAGGGAAAGTCGGTGATGGTGGCATCGCTCGGCCGACTCCTCGCCAGCAATGGCAAGCGTATCCTGCTGATCGACTGCGACTGGCGGTCTCCTCGCCTGCACCAGCTCTTTCGCTGCAGCAATCGCGACGGGCTGGCGAACTTGCTGACCGATGACGGGACGCCGCTGAATGGGGTCGTATACCATGACGCGCTCTCCGGCGCCGACGTCCTGCCGGCTGGTAACTGGAACCCGCGTTCCGCGCATTTGCTGAACTCGCCACGCATGCGCAACCTTCTCGAAGCTTTCGCGCCGCACTATGACTTCATCATCCTCGACGCCCCGCCCGCACTGGTGACCGCCGACGTACTCGGGCTGGCGCGGCTGGTCGAGAAAGTGGTGTTCGTCGTGCGCTGGGGCCATACGCAGCAGGACGCCGTGCTTGAAGCTCTGAAGCAGATTATCGAGGCGCAAGGCGACATCGCTGGCGTCGTGATGTCGCGCGTCATCGCCAAGGAGTATCGCCAGTATGCATCGAGCGCGCTTAGCTACGAATACAGACGGCCTGCCGTGGCGACGTTCGGATGACGATATGACGATATCCACGCAGAAGACGCCGCCTATCCTGTTCATCACCCGTTACTACTGGCCCGAGCTGATCGGCTCGGCGCCGTTCAGCAGCGACATTGCCGAATGGCTAGCCAGACATGGCCGGCAGGTCGAGGTATTGAGCGGCCTGCCGCATTATCCCTCGGCCGAGGTATTTCCCGCTTATCGCGACGGACGCTGCCGCAGCGAGGCAGTGAATGGCGTCGACGTCGAGCGGTTGAGCGTTGGCGCTCCACGCGGTTCCTCGACGCTGTGGCGCATCGTCAACGAACTCGAATTCCTGGGGAAGGGACTGCTCGCGCTCGTAAGCGGTCGCCTCCGACGGCACAAGGTCGTGCTGACGCTCTGTCCCTCGATCCTGTGCGTGGCGCTCGGACTGCTGGCGCGCCAGCGCGGCGGTGCGTGCGTCGCGGTCGTCCACGACATTCAATCGGGCCTCGCTCAGGGCCTCGGCATGGTCGGTGGTGGCGGCCGTCTGGCTGGCCTGATGCGCTGGTGCGAACGTGTGGTCCTCAATCGCACCGATCAGATCGTGGTGCTGTCCCTGGAAATGCAGGAACAGCTCCGGCGTATCGGCGTGAGCGCGCCTATCGATGTAATGCCGATCTGGGTCGACACCGATCAGATCCGGCCGAGCACGCCGGCGACGCACAGCCGCGTGCAGGTTCTCTACAGCGGCAATCTCGGACGCAAGCAGGGCTTGG
>Ga0193752_1003029_pt1 | contig 11893 bp, 10 predicted proteins | sample H1c1metaG_FD_144924 | JGI IMG/M metagenome (GOLD analysis project Ga0193752, IMG submission 144924) | Soil microbial communities from a riparian zone of the East river system, Colorado, United States - H1c1 | ecosystem: Environmental > Terrestrial > Soil > Riparian zone | place: USA: East River... | reverse complement strand
CACCGTGCGCTGGCGGTCTTCGGCGAGTCGTGCGCGCGCACGGTGCACGAGCTGCCGAACCGCGTCTTCCTTCTTGGCGAGCGCTTCCGCGATCGGCCCGTAGTCCACGCTGAAGATCTCGCGCAGCAAGAACGCTGCGCGCTCATCCGGCGCCAGTCGCTCCAGCAACACGAGCGCCGCGTAGTCGAGCGCGCCGTCTCGTTCCGCGCCTGCGTCGGGAGCGGGCGTGCTCGCGGCACCGTAAACCCACGGCTCGGGCAACCACGAGCCGTGATAGGCCTTGCGTTCGGTCTGTGCAGCGCGCAGTCGGTCGATCGACAGGCGTGTGACGACTGTCACGAGCCACGCTGCCGGAGTACGGACGTCGGCCGTGTCGGTTTGGTGCCAGCGCAAAAACGCGTCTTGAACGACGTCTTCCGCGTCGCCGGCACTACCCAACATGTGATGCGCCAAGCGCAGTAAACGAGGGCGCTGCTGTTCGAAGATGCTCGCGTGGTCGCGCATGCCGCCTACCATGGCGCACATGTCGCGACCCGCAAGCGCGGTTAGGAACGGCGACTAGGAGAACATCGCGGGCTCAGGCTCGCGTGACGGCAGGCGTTGGAGCTCGTGCTGCAGCTTCGCGTGCGCGAGCACGACCTCGGGCACTTCCTGCAGCAGCTGCAGGTACGGCTCGTTCCACTCGGGGTCCGAGAGCAACGTCTCGAGCTCGCCGCGGACGGCTGCAGAGTGATCGAGTCCGTCCAGCGCTGCCGTGTGATCGAGGCCGCGAACGGCCGCAGCGATCACGTCACTCGCGCTGATCTTCGCTTCCTGAGCCTCGGGATCTGCGTCGGGACCGTCATCGAGCTCGACGATCCACTGCGACAGCGGTCGTAGCCAGGCGAACTTCGGATCGGTCAGGACCAGCTGCCAGAGTTGGGTTGGGTTGTCTACGTGGCCGTGCGTCCGCTCGTAGTCGAGCCGGACGGCCTGAATCAGCACCCTGTGCAGGTACAGAGCGGCGTGACGGACGGCTTGGATATCGAGATTCGTTTGCACGGGTTCTTCCTTCCGTAGGGACCAACATGTGCATCGAGTGTGCCTGCCGCAAGCGTCAGAATTTCGCTGTCATTCCGAGGTTTGCTGCTGCCAGCGGCGGGCTACTGCGAGCTACTCCAAGGTGGAGCGCTCCGCTGTGACCTTGTCGGGCGCGACGGGCAAGACGAGTCGGCCTAAGCCGTACCCTAAGACCGCCGTCAAGCCCGACGCCGCGAGGATTCCGAGCTTGCTCGTCTCGAGTGCATCCGCACCCGGCGGAAACGCGAGCTGCGCGATGAAGAGCGCCATCGTGAACCCAATGCCCGCGAGCACCCCCACGAGCGAGATGTGCCGGAACGTGACGCCGCGCGGCAACGCGGCTAGGCCGACCTTCACGCTCAGCCACGACACCGCGAGCACGCCGAGCGGCTTACCGACTGCGAGCCCCACGAACACGCCCCAAAACGCGTAAAAACCGTCGCCCTCGAAGTTCGTGTTCCCGAGTCGCACACCTGCATTCGCAAGCGCGAACAGCGGCATCACGCCAAACGCGACCGGATCATGCAGGAAGTGCTCGAGCCGTTCGAGTGGGGACTGCGTCTCGCCGTGCTCGGGCGACGCGCGCACGGGAGTCAACATGCCGAGCACGACGCCCGAGAGCGTCGGATGCACGCCGGCGACATAGACGCCTGCCCAAACCACGGCGCCGAGCGGCACGTACGCCAGGATGTTTCGTACGCCGAGCCTCCGCAGCGCGAGGATCGCGAGCACGCCCGCGATTGCGATCCCGAAGCCGGACAGCTCGAAGCCCGAGGCGTAAAACACCGCGATCACCAAGATCGCGCCGACGTCGTCGATCACTGCGAGCGCGAGTAGCAAGATTCGCAATGCCGGCGGGACGCGCTTACCGAGCAGCACGAGCACACCCACGGCGAACGCGATGTCGGTCGCCATCGGAATGCCCCAACCGTGGTGAGCACCATGCGCGTGGTTGATGCTCGCGTACGACAGTGCCGGTAGCAGCATTCCGCCGCCTGCAGCTACAAGCGGCAGGGCGGCGCGGCGTAAGTCGCTCAGCTCCCCGCCGTGCATCTCGCGCCGTATCTCCAACCCGACCACGAAGAAGAAGACGGTCATCAAACCGTCGTTGATCCAGAAGTGCAGATCGCGCTCGAACGCCAAGCTGCCGAGACGCAGTGGTACTGGGAAATGCCAGAGTGCCGCATAAGCGTCGTGCCACTGCGAATTTGCCCAAGCGAGCGCGACCGTAGCGGAGCACATCAATACGATGCCGCTCGCGGCCTCAACTTTGAGAAAGCGCTGAATCGGCGCCAGCGCGCGGCCGGCGAGCCCGACCGGCGCGCGTTCGGCTGGGCTCACACGCGACTCCGAACGACTACGGGTACACTTCGTGCCTGGCTGCGCGACATGTCCATCCGTACTCCGATTAAGTTAGCTCTCGCTTTCGTTGGAATCGCTGCCGTCGCTTCGGTATCGCTCGCAGCCTGGCTGACGTCTAGCGATTCAGGGAAAGACTGGGTCAAACGGCGCATCGAAAAGGCCGTCACCAACGGTATCCCTGGTGAGTTGAAGATCGGCCGCATTCTAGACCTCGGCCCGCCGCTGATCGCGGAGGACGTGAGGTTCTACCACTACGACGGTCGCGTCGTGCTCGTCGCCGATCACGCCGAGGTCGAGCCTGATCTGGGTCAAGCGCTGCGGGGGCATCTCGGTTTCGAACGTGCAGCAGTGAAGGGTGGACGGATCGTGCTGAGCCCCGATCCCGATGGTCGCATCGCGATCGAAGCAGCGCTCGATGCCCCATCGAAGCCGGGCGAACCGAGCGACCCCAACGGCGGGCTGCACTATTCGCTGTCGAGCATGCACGTGGAGAAGTTCCGGGTCGAAGCCAAGATCTCGGACCTCGCAGACTTCAAGGTCGACGGCGTCGAAGGATTTGTCGGCGTGCGTCGCATCGAGACCAGCGGGACAGTCGTGAAGCTCGAACGCATCAGCGGCCGCGTGTCACCCGGATTTCTCGGGAAGCGAACGGAGCTGAAACAGCTCGATGGGTGGATTCACGGGAAGCAACAGCACGTCGCGCAGCTGATTGCGGCGATGAAGATCGGCGACGGCGACCTCCATGCGAAGCTCAACGTGTACGATCGGGAAAAGAAGCCGATCTCGATCGAGTTCGATCGCGCGACCGGTGCAGCCGATTTCGCTGCGACTCTCGCCAACTTCGCTGACGGCATCCTGGGTGACTCGCTCGAAGTCGTGAAGAAGGACGAGAACTGACCCGCCCTGGACGTCCGTGATTCTGGGGGCTTAAAGCGCGAAGAGCGCCCGGCTTAGGGGGCGCTCTTCGAACAACTAAAACGCTAGGTTAGAGAGTGCGGTTCAGGTCCGATCGTCGTTCACTTGGGCTCGCCCTGCTGGATCACGATCTCCACGCGGCGGTTGTTCGCGCGGCCTTCAGCACTGTTGTTGTCAGCAACCGGGCGGCTCGGGCCGAGACCCGCCGTCGTGACGCGGTCCGGCGGTACGCCTTGCGACACGAGGTAGGAGGCGACTGAATCCGCGCGTGCCTTCGACAGGGCCTGGTTCGTCACATCCGAACCGCGCGAGTCGGTGTGGCCTTCGACCAGCACCTTCTTGTCATCCTGCGTTTTGATCGCTTCGGCGACCTGGCTGAGGCTGGTTTGCGCGCCCGGCAAGAGCTGTGACTTGTTTGAAGCGAAGAGCACGCCGCCTGAGAGCGTGATCACGGTGCCGCGCGGCTCTACTTTGACCGCAGCTGCGTTGGCAGCGGCGAGACGCGCGAGCATCTCCTTCGACTTCACCTCGGCAGCTTCGCGTGCGGCCTTTTCCTGCGTGAGTTGCTCGCGAGCCTGGCTGAGCTCGCTTTGCGCCTTCTGCAGGCCCTTGGCTTGATTCTGGTTTGCGTCGTTGCGCGCCTTCTCCTGGCGCTGCTGCCACTGCATCGTGTTCGCCTCGACTTCGGCGCGCTCTGCTCGGCGCAGCGCGATGTACGCTTCGTCGCGCGTCGCATCCGAGTCCGGGTCGTTGTTGAACGCGGCTTCAGCTTTGTCGAGCTCGACCTTGGCTTCATGCAGCGCGGCAGGGTTGTACTCGCGCGCTTTGCCGTGCTCGCTGCGCTGGTACGCTTCGCGTGCGTCGACGAGCTCCTTGGGAGGTTGGCTCGTCGCGCAGCCCGCGGCCGTCAGCGTCGTCGCGAGCAAAAGTCCTTGTCCGATGCGGGTAATGTTCAGGCTCGAGAATGTCATGTCGTCCTCCGTAATAAGCACTGACTACTGGTTAGTCGCCTGCATGTTGGATGGCTGACTGGCGGCTTGCGGACCGAGCGCGGCTTCCGCAGCTTCGGCCTGTTTTTGGCTCTCGTTTTCGCGCGCGAGCGCGACGGCGAGCTCTGCATCGGCAGTGGCACGACGCAACACCAGCTCGGCGCGGTCGTTGTCACCATCCTCGATCATTTTCTGGGCTTGCGTGACCTGCTCTTCCGCGAGCTGCGCGTGCAGCTGAGCTTGCGGAACTTCCTTCGCGCCGACTTCCTTTGCCGCGCGCACGGCCGCTTGAGCGGTCGCCAAACGTTCGGTGGGTTGTGGGGCGCTGCCGCAAGCAAGCGCCATCAATCCAATGCCAGCTACAACACTCGTGGTTAGGATTTTCATGAGATCCTCTCGATCGGGACGTCGCGGAGCCGGCTCGCGTCATCCATTGTTTGTTTTACTCGCCCGCCGGGCGGCCTCACACAAACGACAACCGGTCCATGCACCGCGTGTAAGTTTGCCCGCCGCTGACAGCCGCAGCGCTTTTTGAACTCCCGACACCTAAGACGCCGACCAAGGCTGTCCAGGTGTGTCCCGATCCGATCGGCTCACGCGGTGGCCAATACGAACTCGATCGAAAGCGTTCGCTTCGATCAGGGACTTCCGAGTCGATTCATTTCACTGCCGCTTGGAGCGGCGTAATCCGTTGACCGGGAATTCAACACTCGTGGGACGTCGCAGTTGCAAGGCGTGAGCCAAGCGTGAGACTTGCGCTGAAGTCGCGTTGACCGACGCGCATCATCGCAAACCAGTCACATCATGCAACAGTGCCCCAGCATCGCTGACACGGTCAAACTAGCTTCAAAACAGCCTGCGCTGGCTATGGCAATGAATGTGATGCTTTTCGCCAGTCCCCATTCGAGCGCAAGGCAGCCACGCAGCCGTTCGCGGCAGGCGTGCAATCGCACGGAGTGTGGCTCGGTCGCACTGTGTGCCTACAGGCACTCACCTGAGGCATCTCGGTAGGCTGGGCAAACTCGGGTTCGGCCTCGTGAGTGGTCAACCAAGTTTCGGCCTGCCGCTGATGGCTGCGGCCGCACTCGACCCATGATCAACCGGTCGCGTGTGTGAAGGTTCAACTGCATAAAAAGCCCGCGTGTGCGCGGAGCGATCGCGGGCGGTAAGCTCTCCGGCATGAACGAGACCGAGATCATTTCGCTGATTCGCTTGGCCAAAACGATCGGAGTCGTCGGGATGCAAGACGAGGCACATGCCGATCGCCCCGCATTCGCGATTCCGCAGCAGCTTGCGCAGCGCGGATACGAGGTGTTCCCGATCAACCCGAAGATCCAGGCGTCGCTCGGACGGCCGTCGGTCTCGAGCTTGAGCGAGCTTCCGGTGCAAGTGGACATCCTCGACGTGTTCCGTCGCGCCGAACACATCCCGGCACTCACCGCCGAAATCCTTGCGCTGCCATCGGACAAGCGCCCGAAAGCCGTCTGGCTGCAGAGCGGCATCACCGAGCCAGAGTCCGAGGCCAAGCTCGCGGCGGCGGGAATGACGGTCGTTTCCGATCGGTGCTTGGGCGTGTACGCTGCGTACGCGAGCCGCACCTAAGAATGCCGAACGAACACGCGACCCACGGGACGATTGCAACGATTGCGACGATTGCCGCGAAGTACTGTGGACCGCCGCAGTCCGCCAACGGAGGCTACACCGCCGGTTTACTCGCAAAGCTCATCGACGGACCGTGCAGCGTCACTCTGCGCGCACCGCCTCCGCTCGAACGCGCGCTGCAACTATCGCGTTCGGAAGACGGGATTGTGTCGCTGCATGATCGGAAAACTCTTCTCGCCGACGCCAGACCAACCACGATCGATCTCGCGCTGCCGGAGCCAGTGAGCTTCGCTCAAGCCGAGCGTGCCACGTTGAGTTACCCCGGGTCGCACCCGCATCCTTATCCGGGCTGCTTCGTGTGCGGGCCTGATCGGCCGCACGGGGACGGACTGGCACTGTATCCCGGCCCAGTCGAAGGCCGCAGCGTCGTGGCGTCGCCATGGGTGCCGACAAGCGAGCTCTGTAGCGATGGTAACCTGGTCGACGACAAGTTCATTTGGGCCGCGCTCGATTGCCCGGGTTTGTTCGGTTACTCGATGTTCGTGCCCGAGATGCCGCCGGTGTTACTCGGTCGCTTGGCCGCCGAGATCAAGTCGAGACCCGAGCGCGACGCGCGTTACGTCGTCGTCGGTTGGAACATCGGTCGTGAAGGACGACGCATCGAGTGCGGTTCGATGTTGCTCGACGCGACAGGCGGCGACTGCCTCGCGTTTGCGCACTCGACTTGGGTGGCGTTGAAGCAACCGCTCGTGCAGCCGTGAACCGTGGCCCCCGCTAGTCAGCTTCGGTTGACGAACATGGATGTACGAAGATGATCGGAACGCACGTGATGTTCCGTGAAATGCAAAGGCTCCGTGTCCAATCACGGGGATGCCGATTGGTGGCGCTTCGCGAACGCTACACAGCGCCCAAATTGCCCCGAAAACGTGGAGCAATTCGTGCTAGTGCGGCTAGCACGCGTCGTAAGACGGCACAGGAGCGGGCGGTATGCGCGGTATCGGAAGCACGTCACGATTCCTCGAGCACGGAGCGAGCACATGAGCTCGGGGCCCGAAGCTTCGGGTGCAGAATCGCGTGAGTCCGAAGTCGAGCACGTCGAAGAGCTCGAAGAGCGCGTCACTCGCGAGACTGCGGCGAGCTCGTCTCCCGACCTGGTCCCGATCCTAGGCGCGAACTTGCGCCGATTGCGGGTGAAGCGCGGATTATCGCTCGAGCGACTCTCGAAGTTGTCAGGCGTGAGCCGCGCGATGTTGAGCCAAGTCGAGCTCGCGTACAGCGCTCCGACGATCAACGTGATCTGGCGAATCGCGAGTGCGCTCGGCGTACCGTTCGGTGCGCTGCTCACCACTCAAGAAGTGCACACGACGCAAGTGTTGCGTAAGTCACACGCGAAGACGCTCACGAGTCACGACGGCGCGTTCAGCTCGCGCGCACTGTTTCCGCCGAACGTCCCGCGTCGCAGTGAGTTTTACGAGTTGCGGCTCCGCCCACACGGCGTCGAGCACGCGACGGCACACGCGCCCGGTACGACGGAAAACCTCGTGGTCACGCAGGGAAAGCTCGCGATACACGTCGCCGGAGACTACGCGCAACTCGACACCGGTGACGCGATTCTCTTCAACGCAGACGTGCCGCATACGTACGAAAACCTCGCTGAAAGCGAGAGTATCGTCTACCTCGTGATGACCTACGCCGAAGAGTTGGGCGCGTAATCGCGTCGATTCCTCCGCTCGAACGGAGGAACCGATCTCGGCAGCGAACGCTTCTCTGCTTCAGCGGAGGAATCGGTCTGTGTCGGTGCGATGTCCCTAGCGACGCGCTGCAGCTGCGCGCTACATCCGCTCGGCATTCGTTATCTGAGAACCCCCCGAGGAGCACTTCATGACTGACTCTGGCCACCAGGCACTTGGCGCGACCGGCGCCCGCAAGTTAGCGAACACGACGAAGACGCCCGTCCAGATGCCGGCGATCACGCCGCGCTGGCTAGTCACGTTCTTGCAGTGGAAGCCCCTCGAATCCGGCACCCTCCGCGTGAATCGTGTGAAGACGGATGACCCGGTCGAAGTCGCGTGTAGCCAGCAGGATGAAGGCGACCTTCCGGAGGACTACGTCGACTACGAAGAGAATCCGCGCGAATACACGCTGAGCGCGATCTCGACGATCTTGAACATTCAAACGCGCGTCTCGGACCTGTTCTCGAGCCCGTTCGACCAGATTCGCGAGCAGCTCCGCTTGACGATCGAGAGTGTGAAAGAGCGGCAGGAGAGCGAGCTCGTCAACAACGCCGACTACGGCTTGTTGAACAGCATCGCGCCGTTCATGCGCGTGCAGCCGCGCAAAGCAGCGCCGACGCCGGACGACATGGACGAGCTGATCTCGCGCGTGTGGAAAGAGCCCGCGTTCTTCTTGGCGCATCCACTCGCGATCGCAGCGTTCGGACGCGAGTGCACGCGTCGCGGCGTTCCGCCGGCGACTGTCACGTTGTTCGGCTCGCCGTTCCTCACCTGGCGCGGTCTTCCGATCGTGCCGTGCGACAAGCTCTACGTCGAAGAAGGCAAGTCGAACATCTTGCTGTTGCGGACGGGCGAGAAGAAACAAGGCGTCGTCGGGCTCTTTCAGCCGGGGCTCGCCGGCGAGCAGTCGCCGGGCCTGTCGGTGCGCTTCATGGGCATTCAGACGAACGCGGTCGCGCAGTACTTGATCGCGCTGTATTGCTCGGCGGCCGTGCTCGTGCCGGATGCGCTCGGCGTGCTCGAGAACGTGGATGTGGGGCTCTACCATGAGTACAAGTGAACCGAAGGCCGACGGCACTGCGCCGTTGCCTTACGCGTTCGATGGCCCGCGTGAGTCTCCGTTTGCGACGCCGGTTGCGGCACAGTCGGGTTTGAAAGCGGGTTATCCGTCGGAAGCCGCCGGCCCCGGCCTGCCGCCGACGGCTGCAGGCGTGCCACAAAGTTACGGTGCGGTGCCGGCGCTGTCCATGACACCGACCTACGGTGTGATGCCTACGGGCGCCGGCGTTCCACTCGAAACGTCAGGCGCGAGCGCCGGCCCGGCGCTGGGTGCCGCATCCGGCGCGGGTGCTCCAGTTCGTGCAGCTCCGGCGCAGATGCCGAGCGCACCGGCTGCCCCCGCGATGCCGGCGTCGGCGTTCGGTTTGCCCGACCTGCAGCTGATGGCTGCGTGGGCGAACGAGTTCTTCAAAGGTCCCGGCGCAGCGGCCACGGATCCCGCCGCACTCGCGCCGCTCTCGGGCGCTTCGGTGCCGCGCGAGCCTCCAGCTTTGTCCGCAGCCCCCGCAGCTGGTAGCGGCAGTCCACAACTGCCGTTCGCAGCCGAACACCCGGGTTTCCACGTGCCGGCGCAGCTGCCGGTCGCGTCGCCGATTCCGCAGGCCCCCCCGATCGGGCCCGACCCGAGCCAAGCGGGTTTCTACTTTCTCGATCAGACACAAGGGCGCCAGTTCGTCCCGGTGAATCCCGAGCCGTATACCCGGCCGTTGACGATGACGACTGGCCCCGTGCCGAAAGCGGGCGCATTTTTCGCGCAGCCGATGACGGCACCGTCGGGGGTGCCGCCGACAGCTGCAGCACTTGCGCACGGCGTACCGCTCGCGGCGAACTCGGGCGCACTGCCGATCATGGCTGGCTCGGCCGAGCCAGCTTGGTCCGTTGCGCAACCAGCGCTCGGCGAAGCGTTCCCGATCGGTCCGCTCGGCACACCGATGCCGGGGATCGGTGCGGGCGTACCGGCCTCGCCGTACGGTGGTGCAGGGATGCCCAACATGTCGGGAGCCGACTTCGCGGGGCTCTCGGGTGGAGGGTTTCCGATTTCGCTGCCCGGCTTCGGGAGCGACTTCGGTGCCGCTCCGCAGACTGGCTTCGGGCTTCCAGCGACGGCTGGCGGGACCGCGCCGCCATCCGCTGCAAGCCGCGCCGAGCCGTCGAGTGCGCTCGGTGCTCCGGCGTATCCGAACGGTGGGTTCGGCGCGCCGACCGGCGTGCCGACGGCTGCTGCGACCGTACCGAACGTGCCAGCCGGCGGCTCGGTGCCCGAAAACTCGGAGCGCGTCGCGGCGCAGTCCGGCGCGCGAATCTACGAATTCCAGCCGACTTTCTTGCCGGAAGAGCAAGGTCGGCGGCTGTACGACGTGGATTCGATCCGCCGTGACTTTCCGATCCTTCGCGAGTTCGTGCACGGGAAGCCGCTCGTTTGGCTCGACAACGCGGCGACGACGCAAAAACCTCAAAGTGTCATCGATCGCATCTCGTTCTTTTACGAGCACGAGAACTCCAACATTCATCGCGCGGCACACTCGCTCGCTGCGCGCTCGACCGACGCGTACGAGAACGCACGCGAAGCATCGCGCCGATTTTTGAACGCACCGTCGGCGCAAGACATCATCTTCGTTCGCGGAACGACCGAAGCGGTCAACTTGGTCGCGCAGAGCTGGGGCAAACGTAACCTCCAGGCCGGCGACGAAATCGTCATCACATGGGTGGAGCACCACTCGAACATCGTGCCGTGGCAGCAGCTGTGCGCGGAGACGGGCGCTCGGCTCAAGGTCGCTCCGGTCGACGACGACGGACAGATCCTGTTGAACGAGTACGAGCGGCTGTTCAGCTCACGCACGAAGCTCGCGTCCTTCACGCAGGTGTCGAACGCACTCGGTACGATTCTGCCGGTGAAGGAGATGACCGAGATCGCACATCGCCACGGTGCGCGCGTGATGGTGGACGGCGCTCAAGCCGTGTCTCATATGCGCGTCGACGTACAAGCGCTCGATTGCGACTTCTACGCGTTTTCCGGTCACAAGGTGTTCGGCCCGACCGGGATCGGCGTGTTGTACGGCAAGTCGGATCTGCTGCAATCCATGCCGCCGTGGCAAGGCGGCGGCAGCATGATCGTGGACGTCATGTTCGACAAGACCGTCTACGCACAACCGCCGACGCGGTTCGAAGCGGGAACCGGCAACATCGCGGATGCGGTGGGGTTGGGCGCTGCGATCGAATACGTCGAGCGCATCGGCATGGACAACATCGCGCGCCACGAGCACGAGTTGCTCGAGTACGGCACGGCGAAGCTTCTGACGGTGCCGCGCTTGCGGTTGATCGGCACCGCGAAGGAGAAGGCCGGCGTGATGGGGTTCGTGATCGACGGCGTGCCGACTGAATCGGTCGGTGCGGCGTTGTCGAAGGAAGGCATCGCCGTGCGGGCGGGCCACCACTGCGCGCAGCCGGCGCTGCGGCGCTTCGGGCTCGAGTCGACGGTGCGGCCTTCGCTCGCGCTGTACAACAACAAAGCCGACGTCGATAAACTCGTCGCGACGCTGCTGACTCTTCAGAGCAACTATCGCTGACTCAGCCGTAGCGAGAAGCGGCGGTTGAACGAAAGTTCGGCCGCCGTTTTTTTATGGCTTCACGAGTTCGGGCAGGTTGCCGAGCGCGCGTAACCAGTACACGTCGACCGCGACCGCAGCATTTCGATCCGGTTCTCCCGCGCGCGTTGCGACCAGCTTCGCGTTTCCACCGGCGAGGTCGTCGAGCACACCTCGATACGGCGCGTCGTACTCGGCGCGCCAGTACATCTCGAGCTTGCACACGGACTGCCGGCAGACGATCGACTTCAACGCGCTCGCAGGCAACTTCGTCGTGCGAATGAACGTCCGCAACGCAGTTTCGGTCGCACCCGCCTCGCGGTCGCGCGTGTCTTGATCATAGCGACCCTGAATCGCATCGACGAACCCGCGCGTGTCGGGCGGGATCGGGCCGAGCTCGGGCTTCGATTCAGCGGCGGCCGGGGGAAGGGCAACCGGAGTCAGCTTTGCGGTGACGACCGGCGCATTCGTTCGATGCTGTGCAGTCAGCGCCGTCGTGGCCGGCTGGACGGCAGTGGCCGGCTGGACGGCAGTGGCCGGCTGGACGGCAGTGGCCGGCTGGAGCATCAATTGTGCCTCGCGTTCGTCT
>Ga0193752_1003028_pt1 | contig 11899 bp, 13 predicted proteins | sample H1c1metaG_FD_144924 | JGI IMG/M metagenome (GOLD analysis project Ga0193752, IMG submission 144924) | Soil microbial communities from a riparian zone of the East river system, Colorado, United States - H1c1 | ecosystem: Environmental > Terrestrial > Soil > Riparian zone | place: USA: East River... | reverse complement strand
CCCGGCTGGATGTGGCGCGTGATGCGCAAGTACCTTATCAACGATGGCTTGCCCACAAATGCCAACTTTCCTGAGCGCTATCGCCATACGGTTCTCGACGGCAAGACGCGGGTGCGGCCGAAGGCGTTCCAGGCGATGACCTGGGAACACATCCGAAAATTCCGCGACTTCTGGCCGCGCAAGCTTATTGTGAAGAGCATTCTGAGAGGTGATCAAGCGAAAGCAGCCGTCGATGCGGGTGCCGATGGCGTGGTGGTGTCGAATCACGGCGGGCGCGCCTTCGACAGCGCCATAGCGACCATAGACATTCTCCCGGAGATCGTGGAGGCGGTCGGCGACCGCTGCACTGTCATACTCGACAGCGGCATCCGTCGCGGCAGTGATATCCTCAAAGCGTTGGGCCTCGGTGCGAAGATGGTGCTGGTCGGTCGAGCAACGCTTTACGGTACAGCATGCGGCGGGCAGGCGGGCGCCGCGAGGGCGATCAAGATTCTTTCAGAAGAAATGGAGCGCGCTTTCGGCTACGCGGGTGTGCGGCGTGTTGCAGAAATCGGTCCACATATCTTCGCTCGTCGCAATCTCGACATGTGAAGCCCCGCGTTGGCGTAGGCGATCATTCGCTTTCGGCTTGGCGTTGGAAACCTACGTTCTATGTGCGTCCATTACCAGAGGCTTAACAGGGCGTTTTCATCCTACACGACATGTTTGCGCCTCCGCCAACAGCGCCGCGCGGCAAAACGCGAAAGTTAAACGTCTGCTTTTAATCCTGACGAAGGACTGCTCAGGGTCGCCATGCGTCTGTCATGCGGTCGTTTCAACCCGGCAAGATCGCGAAGCGAAAGTAATTTCCAACCCTTTAAGGACGAGTGATTTAGAATTGGACGGGATCGCCACATAGCGTAAGTGGTCAAACTGGCGACCATGAAACCCGACTGTTGTTTTACGAGTATTGAGTTCTCAACCCCAGGAGTTTTTGTCATGCCCCGACACAACCCAATCGATGACACCGTCCGCCAGCGGGTGGCGCGCTATTCAAAGCTGGTCCCCTATAAGGATTCCATGAAAGACGCCAATGGCATTCCCCAAGAGGCCATGCTGATAATGTCGCCTGATAAGGTCTTACCTATCATGTCTCCGTTGGGCTGGGAAGGGCGGAGCAAAGTAGCTCCCGTGAAAGGAGCCTCGGGGTTAACCGTCACGCTGGCCGAATGCCCGCCGGGCGACAGTGCCGGCCTGCATAAACACACTGCATCGGTGGAGAACTTCTTCTGCGTACAAAGTCGTTTCGAAATCATATGGGGGGATGAGGGACAGTTCTCTATCGTCCTGGAACCGCTGGACTTTGTGTCAGTGCCCGCAGGTGTGTATCGTGACTTTAAGAATGTGGGCAATGAACTGGGGCGCTTGCTGGTGATGATTCAGCCTCAACCCGGCGATCAGCAAGATGCTGTCTACCACGCTGCATCGAGCGGTGAGGAAATCGCTAGACGGTGGGGGCCCGCTACGGTGCAGGCCATGGCAGGAATTGGCATTCGATTTGGTGAACCTTCTTAAACCCGCGTGTGAATCATTGCGAGGTCGAAGATTTTCCTGGCAGGGAATTAGATTAACGATTACGGAAAGATGTCATTGAAAATTACCATATTGGGGAGCCTAGGTTCCCTTTTCTCGCAAGTAAGGAAAGGCTCCATGATTTCTATTTCGCCTATGATTTGCATGCTACTCGCCTGTGCCTGCGTGACGGGTATGGCGCTGGCGCAGAAGTACCCCACCAAGACAGTGCGCATCATCGTTCCCCAACTACCCGGCGACTCCTGCGACACTCTCGCTCGCTTGCTGGGCCAGAAGATGGGCGAACGCCTTGGCCAGCAGTTTGTGGTCGATAACCGGCCCGGTGCGAGTGGCACTATTGGCCTGGCGATGACGGTGCAAGCGCCTGCCGATGGATATACGATTGCCTGCGGGCAGGGTGGCAACATGTCGGTCATTCCACACACAATGAAGCAGGTGCCTTATAACGCGTTAAAAGACTTTGCGCCGATCGCGCTGGTCGCGACTAACTACCTAGCGCTGGTTGTACACCCAAGCACCCCGTTCAGGAACGTCCGTCAGTTCATCAATTACCTGAAAGTTAATCCGGGCAAGGTGACTTTCGCCTCTAACGGCGAAGGGGCTTTCCTGCACATGGCCACCGAGATGTTCCGCTCTAGCGTGGGCTTCGAGTACCTGCATATCCCTTTCAAAGGCGTGCCGCAGATGGGTGCAGAGCTCATGAGCGGCAGAGTGGATGCAGGGTTCGCCTCGTTCACCGGCATGTATCCCTTTATCGCGTCCGGCAGGGTGCGCCTCCTTGGGATAGCCAAAGAGAAACGCGCATCCAACTATCCCGATTTCCCCACTATCGCGGAATCGGTTCCGGGATTCTCCTCGGGTGGCTGGTTTGGATTCGTCGCGCCGGCCAATATGCCAAAGGACTTCATCGCGATCCTCAATAGGGAAACGAATGCGGCGCTAAAGCTGCCAGAGATACAAAAGAAGCTGGAAGTCCTAGGACTGGACCTATGGACCGAGTCGCCAGAGTATTTCGGCGCATTGATCAAGAGCGAATACGATAAGTATGGCAAAGTGGCACGCGACATCGGGCTGGTGCCGAAATAGTGGAAGTGGCACAGCGCTGCTCGGCGCCTGCATCAATTCAGCGAGCGGTAGTACCACTTATAAGTGCAAGGTAAAGCTCGAAACCAAGGACCGCACCAGCATTGTCGACAATAAGAAAGGCGTTCCTTATTTCCACAATGAGGGCGTTGAAAATGATGTGATTAATGTCGATTCGGGGAAATTGCTTTCCTAGAAATCGAGCCGAAGTAAGAGCCTTAAACGTCCGCTATGGATCTTAGCTCGCAAGAACATTTACAAGACTTTATTGAACACGGTTGCACGTAGTAGAGCAAAATAGGCGATGAGTGGTGTCGTAAACTATTAATAAAAACAACTAGTTACCGACGTGATCCGAACTACGAACCAGGGGGTCGTGGGTTCAAATCCTGCCGGGCGCGCCATTTCACTTTTCAGTCCTGAAAATTCCGCTAAGGCCTTGAAAGGTAAGGCCAGATTTGCGGTTCTAAACCCTTCATTTCTGACGTATGCGAGTCGGTTCGCAAACGTCAGTTTCAGGACTGCTCGCTTATCCTCCAGTCGCTCAGAAACCCATAGATTCCAAGGGTTTGCAAGAAAATCCAATGCGGTTCTAACTGTTTCGTCGAAGCTTCGCATCGGACGACCGCATTGGCCGATTTTTTCGGTCACTACGAACTTTTCTTCTTCGAGTTTGCGCACACGGTTCTCGTAAGCAGAGATCACAGAAGGCGTTGCGGCGTCGGCAATCCGATCAAGGAATTGCTCGACTTGTTTTTCAATTCGTTGCAGTTCAGCTTTCAATCCACGCGCCCGTACTTCGCCGGACGTGAGACGATGGTTCCACAGGTCCTTGAACATGGCCCGTGCAACGTTGAAGACCGGTTCAGATGGTCGTAACTTCATAAGAAGCGTTTCAAACTCACTTTCGATCTTTTCCCTGCGGATGGATTTGCCATAGCTGGCGCACCCCCGTTTCGGGCACAGGTAGTAGGGGTGGTGCGTGCTGCGTCCTTTGGACCAGCAAGCCGTCAAAGGTGTTTCGCAGTCCCCGCATACCACAGCTCCGCGTAGCGGGAAATCCGCGTTGATGTCCTTGCGTGCAGGGGCGCGAGCATTGCCGTTTAGGCGCTCCTGTATTTTTTTAAAGGTCTCAAAAGAGATTAGCGGCTCGTGTTGGCCTTTGCGCAGTGAAACCCCCCAGTTTGGCGCTTCGACATATCCGGCATAGACCGAGCGCGTAAGTATGTCAGTGACTTTCTGGTTGAGCACGGTGTTGCCACGCACCTTTGGAAACTCTGGTTGTTCTTCCAGGAACCGCTTCACTTCGGCCTGTATCTGGAACCGTCCCGATGCATAGCCCTCAAGAGCCTCCTGAATGATTGATGCGATTGGTTCGTCGCGAACAAGCATCTTTCCGTGCCCGCTGGCTTTCGCATATCGGTAGCCAACGGGGCAGGCAAACGGCCAGTAGCCATTCATGACCCGTGCTCGCATGCGGTTCTTGGTTTGCTCGGCGTTTTTGCGTTGCTGGTGCTGGGCAACGGTCGCCAGGATATATTCCTGCAATTCGCTGTCCGCGTCGTCGCCGAATTCGACTGACGGCGACTCCAGCACGCCACCGGCCAAAGTAATGGCTGCCCTTAGCTCAATATGTGCCTTCATCCCCCGCGCGAGGCGGGAGATATCGTCGATCAGCACTGCGTGTTCATCGGCACGATGCTTTTTCAGATAGGCAAGCATCGCCTTCATGCCGGGCCGGTCAATCAGTTTGCCGGTCATATCGTCCGAAAACGTCTCGACCACCGTATAGCCGCGCATGCGGGCGAATTCCCGACAGCGCGTTTCCTGAGAGCCAAGCCCATCCCCGCGCTTGGTCTGCGCCGTGCTGGACACACGGCAGTAGATAACAGCCTTCTTGCCTAAACTATCCATCATGATCGTCATCCTTCATCGGCTCATCCTTAGCCGCTTCGTTGAATTCTGGTGTGTGATCCGTGTCCTCTATATCTAACGCATTCTCGCGGAATTCCGAAGACAATTTTGCGAGGTCCGGCAAGAAATACTGAACAGAATCAACGCCAAAGCCTAAATCCACAAAGGCCGCCATGATCCACCACAGCGTGCCCAGCAACTCGGCTCGCTGTTCATCCGTAAGATCGAAATCCTGGATATGGTGGTTGTAAACACTGGGATCGAACGGCGGCAGGCCGTAACCCGGAGCAGGGACTGCAGACACTTCGTCTGGCAGCTTTCTATCATTCATGGTGTGCACTCCTCTCGAAAACGCGTTGACTTGGAATCACTGCGCGAAGAAGAGTTGGCACGGTCAATGTCCGTTTTGAATTCGCCCCTGGGGCCTGGTGCGTTACCCGCGCCCAAAGGGCTGTCAAGAGAGATCGTCGAGAAACATGATTATCACTGTTAGTTATTCCCATAATCATTTTATAACTACACTCATTAAGGCTTCGTAAATGATTCTGTGCATGCGCAGGATTATTTTGCGGTCGCCGGAAAAACAATCGATCTATCATGATGCTGCTCCCATACGTTTGAACAACCTGAAAATCAAATCTAAAAGTTTGCGAAACAGGTTCCTGTCAGGGTGATCAGGATCGGGTGCGTATTGATGCTTTTTGAAATACCGGTCATACGGCATGCGGTTGAGGTAAAAAGCCTGTTTTCCTGAACGCAGCACCACCTGCTTTTCCCAGTCCCGGTCCGTTTCCTCTTGGATTTCCTGCCCGGTGCGGACGGGGACCAGTTGTCTGACATTGGGATCACCCGTCATCGCGGCATGATGATGGCCCAGTGCGCTGGCCAGAAATTCAGCGCTGACTCGATTGCCGATGCTGAACACCTGCACTGCCCCCGCACCGTCAACGAAAGTCTGCCAGTTCTCGCCGTATAGGTCGGCAAGGCCATTCACGTTTTGAGCGATGGGCCATAGCTTGATGCCGAAACTGCGACCGACGTTGATGGCCTGGAGGACGGCATTCATACGTCCCAAGGCTAGGAACTCATCCAATAGAAAGAGGACTTTCTGGCCGCGGCTCTTCCCTTTTTCCCGCTGCATCAGTGTCCGAAGGCCCGCTGATACGAAGAGCCGAAGGAATCGCGCATGCTCTTCCAGTTCACCCAGCGGCAACACAAGATAGAGCGTTGTGGGCTTTCGCTTGATATCCCGCATCGAAAAATCCGACCGGCTCAGGATTTTGCGCATGGGCGGGGAGAGCAGCCAGAGCAGATTGTTCTGAATGTTGGAGAGCACACTGCGCATTTCATTTGAGTCGCCGGAGCGCATGATGTCTAGTGCAGCTTCCCGCGCGAGACCCGCCGCGAGTGGATTGAGCATCATGTCGTCAACGAGTGCCTTGAAACTGTCAGGGTCGGTGCTCATCAGATTGTCGCGAACCTTGACCAGCGTCCGGTCCTGCGGCGGCTCGCTGGTGATGACCTGGGCGATCATCCCGGCGATGATGCCTCTGGCCTTTTTGTCCCAATGCGGCTCCGCCTTCGGATTGGGCATCACGATACCGTCCGTGAGGGCCATGATGTCCTCGAAGATATTGGGCGAATTCGGATCGAGGTCTGCAAGCGGGTTGAAATGGGCCGAGGCAATATTGACGCCTTGCTTCATCAATTCTTCGAATGGATCAAGGACGTAGACATCCTGCCCCAGAGATTTCGTAACGCGACCCCCGCCATGGCCACGTGCGTGGGCAGTGACGGCGGCATTGGTTCCCTTCGGGTCGATAACAATGGCCGAATGGGGCCATAGCAGGAGGTTGGGGATAATCGCCGAACGACCCTTTCCGCCGCCCGTGGCGGCGATGGTCAGCAAGTGCCGGTCATCCTTGAGACCGATCTTCCGCTTGCTGTCATAACTTGAACTGCCGAGCAGGATATCGCCACGGCTGTAATAGCTTTCCCACTCGGACACCATGCCTGCGAACGATCCTGAGCCTCCTTTCCCGAACCGTGCCAGCCGCAGGATGCGCCGTGGCCAGCGAAGGCAAACCGCAATGAACCGTAAGGTTTGAGGCCATTTCACGAAGAGCGCGATGATGACGGAATACGCGATGAGGATGCCGAGTAAATCGCGCATGTGGTTATTCAGCGAGTCGACGCCTTGCAGGAAGAGATAGACTTTGAGAAAGAGCACGGCGGCTATGGGGTAGAAGGAAACTATCAATAGCGCTCCCACCGCACAGTCTGCAAAGTAGCCTTTGACGGGTCGAAGGATGAGACTCCAGCCGCTACTGATGCTGGCACCGCTGGAGCGCCTGCGTAGAAGGGCAATCATCACGGCAACACCTAAACTCCCCATGAGGTATGCAACGACCAGGCCGAGCCAGTAGGGGCTGACCAGCATCCGTGGAGCATGGGGTCCAAGGGCCTTACCGATGGGCGTTGCCCATTGCCAGGCCAGTGCTACACCTGCGGCGAGTTCCGCCAGATTGCCAAGTTGCGACGGAGGAACTTGAGGTTGCTTGGGCTGGAACAGCTGGACTAGAAAAACTCCAGCGCAGAAGGTCAGAACGGCGCTGAGAACCATCGAGAAGGCGGCAATGCCGCCGACGTATTTTTGCATCCACTCGGCAACGGGTAACATGAACAGCAGCAAGGCAAGCGCTCCAACACCGACATCCAGAAGGGCACTCATCTGAAACTCCTCCCCCAAAAATCCATCGTTGAACGGCGATTTCGCCGTAAAGCTGCTAAGTGGATATTTTGTAGTACAAGTTTCTGCGAATTACCGCTGGGGGAAGGTTTATCTGGGCCTTGTCAAGATCGCAGAACGAGCTTGTCAAGATGACCCTGTTCATCGCTCGTGAGCGTCAGGAATAATACGGACTGTGCAAAACCGATATTGCCGCCGCACCAAGCTTTCGGAAGAAAGTTTCCTGCTAGTTCTTGCCGCCTATTGCGGGGGAAGAACTGCAACTGATGCGCACCAACAGCTCGTCGATATGAAGGTATCGATCTCACGCCAGACTATCGAAAAAAAGTATCTGGACTTGGGACGTTATCTTTATTTGGGGTTTTACAGGCGCGCTTTGCTCGACTTGGTCCGCAAATCTAATCCCACTATAGAGTTGAGTGACGAAAAGCTAGAACCTCTTGTCATTGATCATCTTTGGAAGGCCATGCGTGGGACGGTCGAATACGCGGTCGCGACTAAACCTGACAATCCAGAGTCGAACATTGAATCAATGATTGCTATCCTCCAGGACCGCTGGAGAAGCGCCAACGGCCTCGCGCGATCTACTTTCTACAGTCATGTGGGATATGCCGGATTTTTTGAACAGCCATCTATGATCAATGATCGGGAGGCTGCATTCCAACGGCTGAAATCCGCTTTTTTGCATACACCATTGTGAAAGATTCCATTCGCACTACGGAAGCGTTCCGTTGTCTCTCACAAGGCGTTTTGGACGGTCTGGGAACGTGAAGAATAGATATTGCCGTCGGACGAAACTGTCAGAAAATGCTTTTCTGCTTATTGTTGCGGGCTTTTGTGCCGGACTGACCGCCACAGAGACCCAGGAGACCATGCAGGAAAACGGCGTCGCGATATCGCGTCAGACCATTGCGAAACAATTTGTTGAGCTGGGAAATTACGTTTACCTGAAGTTCGCCTTGCCCACTTTCCTTGAAGCACTTCGCAAGGCCAATCCCGGCATTCCAGACAGTGACAAATCGCTGGAAGAGTTCATCGTGGGTCAAATGTGGCAGACCATGAGGGGTGATCTGAATTATAAGTTTTACCGTGAAATAAAATCGCCATATCCCGGCCCGGACGAGTTGATCAAGGCGCTTCAGGAAAGATGGCGGACGTTCAATGGTTTTCCTCAGAATACATTCAGAAGCCATCTTGGATACGCGTATTACACTATGCTTGCTGCTAGTAGCAAAAGCCCTGAAAAAGCCTACAAGAATTTGACCGAGCATTTGACGTTAGACCCACTCTAACTCTAGTCGCTACACTTTCAGCAACAAAAATCACTAGAATATCTCTGCGGCAAACATCAAGTCATCGGAACCTGTCGCTCCTGGATTAATAGCAAAGGCGTCAATTGTCGTGGGGTGGACGCCTTTGCGTTCAGATTCACATCATCACTTAGGACGCCGCAAATCTACGATGCGCAGCAGGTGCGACGCAAGCATCACAATTTCTTGCGCTTCTGAGTGATCGTTTACGTTAGTTGATCGGTGAGACCCCGGATTTTTGTACAAGCCATACGCCCCCCCAACAAAATTTGACAATGCCTGACGCTCGGCTGGCAGTTGCGTACTATCTCTCAATGGTCCATTTTCGCTGTTGAACGCAGAGCGGATCATGTCTACGCCGTAGTCGGCGTCGGTGAAATTGCCGGCGTCTCGCACTGCAATTTCAACAGCCTTCATAGCACGAAAAATGGCTGTGTCATAATCGCCGCGAGCCAAATCCAACCATACTGCATCGGCAATGTGGGGATGTAGCAAAGTTTTTGGAAATGCAGCCGCTTGACGAAAATGGGCGAAGGCCTTTTCGTCTTCCAAGAGTTTGACGCCCCGACGGCTCAATCTAAACCACCCGTTTCCGCCCGTGTCCGGTATTACTACCCCTTGCACCTGCAGATAGTTCCAGGCCTCTGCAATTGCGCGTTCGACAAAGTCCTTCTTCCCTTGCTGATAGCCGCTATTGTGATCGTGCAGGTTTCCATGCATTTGCTGGTAAACAGTGTCTGGCCGGAACACACCACTATGCTGCCTCTCGGCTGTAGCTAGTTTGAGAACAATTGGTGCGAGTTCTTCTGGCTGTAGATCAAGAAGCACGTCGGGATCGGGGAAAATTGTAAGCAGCGTATCCATCTAGTCTCCGTCATTTAGTTTCTGAAATGATTTTTAGTCTTACGCAATTCAACATGCTTTTGTTTCGCCTGCGTTGTTGACCATACGGATGTCATCACCATTCGATATAAGATCAAATTGTGGCTCATAGAGGGTCGCGCGTGTTACTTCCGAGCCACTGCTTTCGATTTGGCTTCACATTAACGATATTTTCTGCACGTTAGAATACATTTCCGACAATCAATGACATTGCCCAACATTATCGCTCTCAAGTAGCGCGACAATGGTATCTTTGGAAGCAGCTAGATGGGCACGAATCGCCTCATCACGTTTTTCCCCCTCCAACCCGACCACATACGAAACACCATCCTTCTCTCCGTTTTGTAAGTCTTCGTGTATGTCGTTTAGCGCTCCGTTGGCTACTTTATCGAAGATGATGTTCACGCACCCCGGACAGCCTCCAACGTAGGGAATAAGTAGTCTGACTGCGTTGTAAATCATCGCGCGGGCGAGTTGGACACCATCGATAACTGCATGGTCATCCGGAGTCACCGGAAATCTAAGTTCAAGCATTTTGCACCTCACATGAATTGTTGGTATTGCCTTGGCCCGACCGTTTATCGGTACGGATTTGAATTATCGTTTCTATGAAATCGCGGACAAAGCGCTACGTTTAACCTTGTCAACCATAGAACCGAACCTTGCCAAGCACACCGTCTTAAAACGTCATTTGATTGCTCATGGGCATGGAAACGCACATTGTTACTTTTAGGGTTGGGATTGTGTTGCTTGAATTCGTCAGTCCTCTTTTCTGATCAACTCGTCTTTATTCCAGCTTTAGCCGTAACCCCATAGCCGTGGCACGTCGATACCCTCCGGCGTGTCAATGGCCTGCCCGCTCCATTCGGCAGAAGACTGCCTCCCGTGTTGACCATGACACGTCGCCGCGCCACGGCTGTCATGGGGGCACAGCTGGAATCGACCAGTTGTTAACACAGAAAAGGAAAGTAAAATGACGAACTCAACCAACACCGCCCCAGAAAACCAACCAGCCAAGAAACCTGGCTTTGTCGCCAAAACCCGGCAGGGACACGGCAAAGGAACAGTGTATGAACGGATCGGGGTGGCGTGGCAGAACGCTGATGGATCGTTTTACATCAAACTGGCTGGCACACAGGTGATCGGTGAATTTCACCTTTACCGAATCGAAACAGAAGCCTAGTTCGCTTCGTAAATCGTAACCCAAAAGGCGGGCCGCGAGGCTCGTCTTTTTTGTTGCTGGCAGCATGGATAGGCATGGCTTTGATCAGGCAAAATATGATGCAAGGGTCACCTCTGCCCAAAAAAAGATACTTGGATATTGGCGGGAAAATGCATAAGGTAAATGCATGACTGAGAATCTTCCGCCCTTGCCAGGAACCGAAAAATTGCCGCCATCAGGACCATCCCTGAATGCCTATATCTTGAGGGGTCGGGAGTATCTGGAAATCGGTGTTGCGCCGATGCATCCCGATGGTAAGGGGTGGCGGCTTCGTCTTGATATTGCCCCGGAAGACGGTGACGTTATCGAACTCCGCACCGCCGACGGTAGTTATGTTCCGAGTAATGAAAGCGGCGGTAGGTCGAAACGGAGACGCCCATGGCGGCTTCGTCCACGTTCTTAGAGTAAGAAACGCAGCGCACATCTGACATCGTTCAGAGTGGGCGCGAGCCTTCCACTTTTGGGGTGGAGGCTGCCTTCATGCTTACTGCAAGATGTGTTTTGTACTACAAAACCGATCTTGCCAAAGGGAGGCGTGCCGCCCCCTGTTGAATACCCCCTGCGGCTGGCGCAGCTTCGGCATCGAGCTTTGTGCGCCAGGGCAACGTGATGGCCGTTGCATCGCCAGTCAGGGGAGCCTTCGTGCTCCCCCGACACCCCCATGACCAGGGGAGATTTCGCTCTCCCCTTGGAACCCCATCGAGCAGGGGGGAGACTTCGGCTCTCCCCCATGAACCCTCATCGACCAACGCTGCGAGGACTGGGTGCGTGAACGCATTGCAATGCCAAGACCTGGCACTTCACGTGCTTGCGCACGTGATTTCTGTGAATGGACGACCGGTAGCAATGCAGAACTTACAAAGGGTGGCAGCTACATGATCCCGGATTATCTTAAACAAGCGCAAGACTATTATGGTAGAGCCCCGGTCATTATTCTCGGCAGCGGGGCATCTGCCGCGCATGGTATTTCCGGGATGGCCGATCTTGCCGCGCACCTCATAGCGCATACGGATATTACAGGAGCCGGTCCCGATGATGAGAAAGCTTGGGAGCAGTTTTGCGAGGTTCTTAAATCAGGGGTCGATTTAGAAGGCGCACTTCATCGAGTTGCCATATCCGAAGAGTTGACTGGCCGGATCATCAAGGCGACATGGCGATTGATCAATG
>Ga0193752_1003027_pt1 | contig 11902 bp, 7 predicted proteins | sample H1c1metaG_FD_144924 | JGI IMG/M metagenome (GOLD analysis project Ga0193752, IMG submission 144924) | Soil microbial communities from a riparian zone of the East river system, Colorado, United States - H1c1 | ecosystem: Environmental > Terrestrial > Soil > Riparian zone | place: USA: East River... | reverse complement strand
CAAGCTCAAGAGCCCGCACACCGTCACGATCTTCGACTACGGGCGCGACGGCAACACCTTCTTCATCGCGATGGAGCTGGTGAACGGCAAGCCGCTCGATCGCGTGCTGCGCGAGACGCCGATCTTGACGCCCGCGCACGCGGTCGCGATCTCGCTGCAGATCGCGCGCTCGCTGCGCGAAGCGCACACGATGGGCGTCGTGCATCGCGACCTGAAGCCGGCGAACGTGCTGATCGCGCGCGTCGACGGTGACGAGCACGTCAAGGTGCTCGACTTCGGCTTGGCCAAGCGCCTGAGCGTCACCCTCGAGGACACCAACCGCAACGTCGTGCCGGGCTCGCCCAAGTACATGGCGCCCGAGGTGATCCGGCAAGAGAACGTCGATGGCCGCGCCGACATCTACGCGCTCGGTATCTTGCTCTATCAAATGCTGACCGGCCGCGTGCCGTTCGACGCCGAGAACCCGCTCGACATCCTGCTCGCGCACGTGCGCCAGCAGCCGATGACGATCTCGCAAGCGGCGCCGAACCTGCGCATCCCACCGCAACTCGAGCAGCTCGTGATGCGCTGCCTCGAGAAGCAACCGGCGCAGCGCTTCGCGAACATGCAGGAGCTGATCGACGCACTGCGGATGGCAGCCAACGCGGTCGGCTCGCACGGCGATATGAACGTCGGGATGTCGATGTTCCCGCCCACCCATACGACCAGCTCGGGTGGGACGTTGAGCCCGAGCGGGCGCCCCGGGACGCATCAAATCGCGAGCAATCCGCCGCGGCGCAGCGACGCGCCGCGCTTGCGGCTCGACTCGTTCGACGCGACGCCGTCGCACACCAAGATGAAGGCGAGCGCGCTCGCCAAGCGCAGCTTGTTGCCACTGATCATCGCGACCGCGTGCGGGCTCGCCGGCGCTCTGGGCGTGTGGGCGCTCGTCGATCCGGCGAAGGTCGAGCCGCGGATCGGCGCGACGCCGTTGCCCGCACCCGATGAGCCGCCCCCGAGCAACGCCGTGACACCGCTGCCGCAAGCCGCGCCTATTCAACCGGAGACTCCGCCGGCCGCCGAGGAAGCGCCGCCGCCCGAGATGGACTTCAGCGATCAACTGTTGGTGCCGGCGCGTCCGAAGCCCAGCAAGCCGGCAGCGCCCGCGGTGAGCGCAGAGCCTGCGCCGCCGGCCGCGCCGCTGCCTTCGATCATGGTGACGGCGCGCTCGACACCGGCCGGTGCGGCGGTGCTGGTGCGCGGCACGCGCATGGGTCTCACGCCAGTGACGTTCAAGTTCCAAGACGCGAGCGCGACCGAAGGCAACATGCTCGTGCTCACGTTCCAGCTCGCAGGGCACGAGACCGAGACGGTGCGCCACGCCATCACCGGGCCGAGCGCATTGATCGACACCGCGCTCGAGAAGATCGAGCCGGCAGCTGGCGAGCAAGCGACCGATGAAGAGCCGGCGGCCGAAGGCGAATCGGATCAAACGCTTCAAGATCTCGAAGAGCGCGCGCGCAAGCTCGAAGAAGCCGATCCAGTGTTGAAGATCACGCCGAACTGAGGCGTGCAGCCACGCGGGCCAACATCTAGTTAGTCTGTGTTGTGCGCGTAGGGGCGCGCCAGACTTTATCGCTGCGTGAGCTGCACAAAGCTGAATGATCGCCACGCGGTCCTCACGCAGCATCATGCGAGCCGACTATGATCGGCGCGATGCCTACCGGGGAGGCACAAAGCAGCTCAGGGCTTTGCTTGGTGGCGCGTGCACGTGCGGTTCACTGCGCGATGCCGCTCGCCCATGTCGTCGAGATCATGAGGCCGTTGCCGATCGACCCGATCGCCAACGCGCCGAGCTTCATGCTGGGCGTGGCCATCGTGCGCGGCCGCGCGACGCCGGTGATCGATTGCGGCGCCTTCGTGCAAGAGCGCGCGTTGCCTGCCCATACCCGCTGGGCGAGCGTGCGTTGCGGCGATCGCGTGGCGGTCCTCGCGTTCGAAGCGATCTTGGGCGTGCGCGAGCTGCCGGCGCGCAGCGACGATTTGCCGCCGTTGCTTTCGGGTGCGCCGAGCGAGCTGCTCTCGGGGCTCGCGCTGCTCGATCGCGCGCTGCTCTTGGTGCTGCACGGTAGCCGGTTCGTGCCGGACGTGGTCTGGCAGACCTTCGAAGCGCGGAGCGAGGCCTGATGGTGATCGCGCCGAGCAGCGAGATCGAACGCTTTCGCAGCGCGCTGGGCGAACGGCTCGGGCTGTGGCTCGACGAGGCCAAGCTGCCGGAGCTGAGCGCGCTCTTGAGCCGGCGCGCCGCTGCGTGCGACCTACCGCCCGCGCAGTACGTCGCGCTGATGGACGATACGGCACGAGGCAGCGACGAGCGGCGCGTGCTGGCGCAAGAGCTCACGGTCACCGAGACGTATTTCTTTCGTCAGGGCGATCAGCTGACCGCGTTGGCCGATCACCTCGCAGGTCACTCCGGTCCGCTGAATATCTTGTCCGCCGGCTGCGCCTCGGGCGAAGAGCCGTACTCGATCGCGATGACGTTGCGCGAGCGGCTGCCGCAGCTGGCAGCGAGCACGACGATCCGCGCGGCGGACATCAATCCCGCGATGCTGGAGCGCGCCAAGGCCGGCGTCTACTCGAGCTGGGCGCTACGCGAGACGCCGGAGCCGATCGCGCAGCGCTGGTTCCGGCGCGAAGGCAGCAACGGCTTCGTGCTCGATCGCGAGATCTGCGCGGCGGTGACGTTCCAAGAGCGCAACCTGATCGAGCGCAACGCCGACCTGCTCGCGCCGGGTGCCTTTCACGCGATCTTCTTTCGTAACGTGGTCATGTACTTCACGCCGCACGCGCAGGCGGAGGTGATCGATCGGCTGGCTCGCGCGCTCGTGCCCGGAGGCGTGTTGTTCCTCGGCTACGCCGAGACGCTGCGCGGCCTGTCGACGGCGTTCCACCTGCGCCACTCGCGCGACACCTTCTACTATCAAAGGCGCGACGGCTCGGTCGCCGGCTCCGTGCCGCGCGCGCGCAGCGTGCAAGCAGCCGCGACCGTCGAAGCGCGTGATGAGCTCGGCTTGCATTGGTTCGAGGCGATCGCCGAAGCCTCCGAGCGCGTGCGTAAGCTCACCGAGCCGCAGCCGCGTGCGGTCGAGCCGGCGCGCGCGGCGTTCGACCTCGGGCCGGCGTTCGAGCTGTTGCGCAAAGAGCGCTTCGGCGATGCGCTCGACGCGATCCATGCGCTGCCGCAAGCGGCGACGCGCGACCCAGACGTGCTGCTCCTGCGCTGCGCGTTGCTCGTCCACAGCGGCAAGCTCGAGGCGGCGCGCGCGACCTGCAGCGTGCTGCTCGAGCGCGATGAGCTGAACGCCGGCGCGCACTACTTGCTCGCGCTGATCTGCGAGGGCGAGCGCGACCTGAACGGAGCCGCCGAGCACAACCGGATCGCAGCCTATCTCGATCCAGCGTTCGCGATGCCGCGCTTGCACTTGGGCCTCTTGGCGCGGCGCCGCGGCGATGCGCTGACCGCGCGGCGCGAGCTCCGCCAAGCGTACGCGCTGCTCGAGCGCGAAGAGACCGCACGGCTTCTGTTGTTCGCCGGTGGCTTCGAGCGCAACGCGCTCCTGGCGCTGTGCCGAACGGAGCTCGCCGCCTGCGGAGGCACGCTATGACCGAGCACGACGTCGCCCAGCACGCCCGCGAGCTGCGCGCTCAGCTCGATGCGAGCTTCGCCGAGCCACGCGAGCTCGTGCGCCCGGCGATGAGCGCGTTGCTCGCGATCCGCGCCGGGGAGGAGCTGCGCGCCGTCCAGGTGTCCGAGCTGCAGGCCGTGCTCGCCGACCGGCCGATCACGCGCCTGCCCACGCCCGTGCCCGAGCTACTGGGTCTGGGCGCGATCCGCGGCGCGATCGTCCCGGTCTATGACTTGGCCGCGCTGCTCGGCGGGCACGTCCAGCGCCGTCACGCGCCGCGCTGGATCATGCTCGTCCAGCACCGAGAGCTGATCGCGCTCGCGTTCGACGCACTGGATGCACAGCTGATGGTACCGGCGTCGGAGATCGCGAGCGCGAGCGCGGATGGCGGCGATGGCGCGGTGCGCGTGCAGGGCGTGCTTCGACCGTTACTGCGCATCGCAGCGGTTCTGGAAATCATCGAGCGGCGCGTGCGCCCGCTCCGGGAGCCCCGATAAATGGCTAGCAACTGGACCTTTGGTAAGAAGCTCGCGCTCGGCTTTGCAGTGCCTTCGCTGGTGCTGCTGATGATTTCGGGCGCTGCGTATCGCACCACCGAATCGCAGCTCGAGGACGCGAAGTGGGTCGAGCATACCCAAGACGTAAGGCGCTTGATCGCGCTCTTGATCGCCGAGCTCGGCGAGCTCGAGAGCTCTCAACGCGGCTACATCATCACCGGCGACACGGAATACCTCGATGGCTACGTCAAAGCGCAAGCCACGATCACGACCGCATATGAAGAGCTTCGCACCGCGACGCGTGACAATGCCGCACAGCAGCAGCGGATGATCGCGATGAAACCGCTGATCGAGCAGCGCCTCGCCATCGCCTCCGAAAACATCGAGCTGCGACGCACGCAAGGTCTGGAAGCGGCCGTCACTCGCATATCGACCGGTAAGGGTCGCGCGGCCAGCGAGCAGATTAGGCGCGCGGCCGATCAGATCGACGACACCGAGCGGCTGCTACTCGATCAGCGCAAGCTTCAGGCCGCAGCGAGCGCAAACATGGTCGAAGCAGTCATCGTCTGGGGCTGCGCGCTCGGCCTCGGCTTGGTCGTGCTGCTCGGCACGGTGATCGCGCGCTCGCTGGCCGCGCAGCTCGGCTCGGCGGCGAGCCGGATGCAGAGCGCGTCGTCCGAGCTGCAGGCCGCAGCGAGCCAGCAAGCGTCCGGCGCCAAAGAGCAAGCGACCGCGATGGCCGAGATCACGACCACGATCAGCGAGCTACTCGCGACCGCGCGTCAGATCGCCGAGAGCTCGCAGCGCGTCTCGCAGATCGCCGAGCAGACGGCCGGCTCGGCGCGCGTCGGTCAAGGCACCGTCGAGCGCGGCCACGAGTCGATGGCCGGGATCCGCCGGCAGGTCGATCTGATCGTCGCCAACATGCTCGAGCTGGGCAAGAAGTCGCAGCACATCGGCGCGGTGCTGGACATCGTCTCCGAGCTGTCGGAGCAGACCAACATCCTGTCGATCAACGCGACCATCGAAGCCGCCGGGGCCGGCGAAGCAGGCAAGCGCTTCGCCGTCGTCGCGGACGAGATCCGTAAGCTCGCCGACCGAGTGAGCGGATCGACCAAGGAGATCCGCAGTCTGATCGAGGACATCCGCGCTTCGGTCAACACGACGGTGATGACGACCGAGAGCGGATCGAAGGCGGTCGACGCCGGTGCTCGCCAGCTCGCCGACGTCGCGACCGCGTTCAAGCAGATCGCGGGCCTCGTCAGCACCACGACCGACGCCGCGCGCGAGATCGAGCTATCGACCAAGCAACAGTCGACGGCGGTCGAGCAGGTCAATGTCGCGGTCGCCAACGTCGCCCAGGCAACGCGCGAGAACGAGGCCAGCTCCGTTCAGACCCTGCACACGGCCGCGGAGCTGACCAAGCTCTCGACCGAGCTGCTGCGCATCGTCCAACCGCAAACGAGGTAGCCAAGCGGCGCATGGCCGACGATCCGTTCAAGTACTTTCGTATCGAAGCCAAGGAGCTGGCGGACCAGCTCCAGAAGGGCGTGCTCGAGCTCGAGCAAGGCGGTGGCGCGCGTGCGGTGCAACGGCTGTTGCGCGCGGCCCACACGCTCAAGGGCGCCGCGCGCGTCGTCAAGCAGCGCGAGATCGCCGACACGGCGCACGCGCTCGAGGACACGCTCGGGCCGTATCGAGACGGCGACGCGGCCGTGAGCGCGGAAGCGATCGCGGCCCTGCTCGGGTACGTCGACACGATCGCCAAGCTCGCCGCGACGCTCGCCAGCCCGGTGCCCGCGCCGGTGGTAAAGCATGACCACGCACCGGCTCAAGCGACGCGCACCGCAGAGCCGAGCCCGAGCGACGCCTTTAGGACCGTGCGCGCGGACGTCGCTGAGATGGACGCATTGCTCGATAGCGTCGCCGAAGCCCACGTGCAGCTGAGCGCCGTCCGCGAGAGCTTCACCGACATCGAGCGCGCGCACGGCTTGTCCGAGCTGCTGTGCGATCAGGTCGCCGCTCGGCAGCGCGAGCAACGCGCGCTGCCGAGCGCGGGTCAGCCAGGCACTTCCTTGCTCGCGGTCTATTCGGTGGCCGAGGAGCTGCGCAGCGTGCTCGGGCGCGTCGAGCGCCAGCTGTCGCTCGCGATCGATCAAGCGGAGCGCGAGCTGCTGCAGGTGCGGAGCGCCGCGCAGGGCATGCGCCTCTTACCGGTCTCGGTGCTGTTCGCGGCTTGCGAGCGCGCTGCGCGCGACGCCGCCCACGCGCTCGGCAAGCAGGTTCGCGTCGAGACCGAAGGCGGCAACGTGCGGCTCGAAGCCGACGCCCTGCTCGTGCTCCAAAGCGCGCTGATTCAGCTGACGCGCAATGCCGTGGCGCACGGTATCGAGCTACCCGAGGAGCGGCAACGCGCCGGCAAGCCTGTGCACGGCACGATTCGCTTCGAGATCAAACGCCGCGGTGAGCGCGTCGCTTGCATCTGCCGCGATGACGGCCGCGGCATCGATCTCGACGCGGTGCGCGGCGCCGCGGTTCGGCGCGGCTTGATTGCGGCGACCGCCTCGCCGAGCACCTCGGAGCTGATCGACATCCTGCTCGACGGCGGGATCACGACCACCAAGCGCGTGACCGAGGTGTCCGGGCGCGGTGTCGGGCTCGACGTCGTGCGCGAGGCAGCGCAGCGCCTGTCGGGCTCGGTCAGCATGGGCACGACGCAACGCCAAGGCACGTGGACCGAGCTGGTCGTACCGATGGCCCTGGCGTCGTTCGCGGCGCTCCGCGTCCAGGCGGGCGACACGATCGCCGCGATTCCGATGGACGCGATCGAGCGCACGCTGCGCATCGACGCGCGCGAGATCGCCCACGCCTCGACCGGGCAGCAGATCATCGTCGAAGGCCACGCGCTGCCGTTCATGCCGCTCGCTGCGGCGCTCGGGCTGCACAGCACGCCGAGCGCGCCGGCCGCGAGCTGGTCCAGCGTCATCATCAAGGCCGCGGATACCCGGGTGGCGATCGGCGCCGACCGGCTGCTCGACACGACGCACGCGGTGCTCAAGCCGCTCGGCGCGTACGCACCCGCGAGCCCGTGCATCGCGGGCGCGCTGCTCGATGCGCGCGGTGCGCCCGAGCTCGTGCTCGAGCCCGAGGGCCTGGTCGCCGCCGTGCTGCGCGGCACCGGTCGCGCTGCCAGCGACCAGCGCAAGCGCCACGCCGTGCTCGTGATCGACGACTCGCTGACCACGCGCATGCTCGAGCAGAGCATCCTCGAGTCGGCCGGCTACGACGTCGAGGTCGCCGCGTCCGGGGAAGAGGGCCTCGAGAAGGCACTGCAGGACAACCGCTACGCGCTGTTCCTTTGCGACGTGGAGATGCCGGGCATCGACGGCTTCGAGTTCGTGGCTCGGACCCAGCATGATCCGAGGCTGCGCGACACACCCGCTATTTTGGTTACGTCGCGCAACGCCCCAGAGGACCGGGCGCGCGGCGTCAAAGTCGGCGCGCGCGGCTACATCGTGAAAAGTGAATTCGATCAAGTTGCGCTGCTCGGCTTGATCCAAAGCTTATTGAGGTGAACATGGGGAAGCTCCGCGTTCTGGTCGTAGAGGACTCCGCCACCGTGCGCGCCTATCTGTGCAGCGTGCTCACCGCCGATCCGGACATCGAGGTGATCGCCGAGGTGGACGACGGACAAAAGGCGGTCGAGCTGTGCGCCTCGATGCGACCGGATGTCGTGACGCTCGACATGATGCTGCCGACCATGACCGGGCTCGCGGCGACAGAGCAGATCATGGCGTACTGCCCGACCCCGATCCTAGTCGTCTCGTCGTCGTTCAATCGCGGTGAGCTGTTCAAGACCTACGAAGCGCTCGCGGCCGGCGCGGTCGACGTGCTCGAGAAACCCAGCGGCGAAACCGACGATGCCGACTGGAACCGTCGCTTCATCGCCGCCGTCCGCATGGTCGCGCGGATCCGCGTGATCACCCATCCGCGCGCGCGCCTCAGCGCCTTGCAAGGCGGCAAGCGCGAGCCGACGCCCGCGATCGTGCCGCCTCCGCCGACGTTTTCGAGCGACAGCATCGCGCCTCGCCCCAACATGCAGCGGCGCATCGAAGCCGTCGCGGTCGGGGCATCGACCGGCGGGCCGAGTGCGATCGTCGAGGTGCTGAAGGCGCTCCCCGATTCGTTCTCGCTCGCGATCCTGCTCGTGCTGCACATCGGCGAGCCGTTCGGCCGCAGCTTCGCGGAGTGGCTGTCCACCCAGATCGGTCGTCCGGTCGCGTATGCGCTCGAGGGCCAGTCCTTGTTCGCGCTGACCAACCGCGTGTGCATGGCGCCGCCCGATCAACACCTGCGGATCGTCGCCGGCCGGGTGCGGCTCGATCAGGGGCCGGAGCGCCATTCCTGCCGCCCGTCGATCGACGTGCTGTTCGAGTCGCTCGCCCAGGAGCTGCGCGAGCGCGTCGCGGCGTGCTTGCTCACCGGCATGGGCCGAGACGGCGCGCAAGGCCTGCTCGCGCTGCGCCAAGCCGGCGCGATGACGATCGCGCAAGATGAAGCAACGTCGGTCGTGTATGGGATGCCGCGCGAGGCAGCGCGCCTGAACGCCGCCGAACGCATCCTGCCGCTCAACGAGATCGGCCCCTCGCTGAGCGCGCTCGAAGCGGCCAGCAATGCCTGGAGGTCGCCATGACGACGCCAGTCCTGATCGTCGACGACAGCCTCACCGTGCGCATGGACCTCGCCGAAGCGTTCGAAGCCGCCGGCTTTCACGCCGTGCCGTGCGCGAGCGCCGCCGAAGCGCGCGCGTTCATCAAGCGCGACTCGGTGCTGCTGATTATCCTCGACGTGCTGCTGCCGGACGGCGACGGCATCGAGCTGCTCGCCGAGCTGCGCGCCGCGCAACCGCAGGCAGCGATCCTGATGCTCACCACCGAGGCCGAGGTCAAGGATCGGATCCGCGGACTGCAGACCGGCGCGGACGACTACGTCGGCAAGCCGTACGACTCGAGCTACGTGGTCACCCGCGCGCGCGAGCTGCTTAGCGCGCGCCACACGTCGGTCGCACCTGCGCCGCAAGCCAAGGTGCTCGTGATCGACGACAGCCCGACGTTCCGCGAAGCGATTCGCTCGGTGCTTGCGAGCGCGGGTTACGACACGATCATGGCGGCGAGCGGCGAAGAAGGCCTCAGCGTCGCCGCCATCGCGCGGCCCGTCGCCATCATCGTGGATGGTCAGCTGCCAGGCATGGACGGTCCGACGTTGATTCGCCATGTCCGGCTCGATCCCGTGCTGCGGCGCACACCTTGCTTGCTGCTCAGCGGCTCGGACGAGCGCGGCATGGAGCTGCGTGCGCTCGACGCGGGCGCAGATGCGTTCGTGCGCAAAGGCGATGACGCCGACGTGATCGTAGCGCGCTTGCAAGCGATGATGCGCGGCGCCGGCAGCGGCGCGGATGGCGGCCAGACAGGCTTGGTCGGCAGCAAACGGATCTTAGCCGTCGATGACAGCCCGACGTATCTGAATGAAATCTCGAACGCGCTCCACGGTGAAGGCTACGACGTGGTGCTCGCGCGCTCCGGTGAGGAGGCGCTCGAGCTGCTCGCGGTCCAACCGGTCGACTGCATCTTGCTCGACCTCATGATGCCCGGCCTGAGCGGCACCGAGACCTGCCAACGGATCAAAGCCGCGCCGTTCAGCCGCGACATTCCGCTGATCATGGTCACGGCCCAGCAAGAGCGCGAGATCATGCTCGAAGCCCTGGGCGGCGGCGCGGACGACTACATCTCGAAGAGCGCGGACCTGGACGTGCTGAAGGCGCGGCTGCGCGCGCAGCTGCGCCGCAAGCAGTTCGAGGACGAGAACCGGCACATGCGCGAGCAGCTGATGCAGCGCGACTTCGAGGCGGCAGAGACGCGCGCGGCGCGCGAGCTGGCGGAGACGCGCTCGCGGCTCGCGGCCGAGCTCGAGCGCAAGAACAAGGAGCTGGAGGCCTTCAGCTACTCGGTGTCGCACGACCTGCGCGCACCGCTGCGCGGGATCGACGGCTTCAGTCAGGCCCTCCTCGAAGACTATGGAGATCAGCTGGACGCGCAGGCCCAGGACTACTTGAGGCGGATTCGCACCAACGCCCAGCGTATGGGCACGTTGATCGACGACCTCCTGCTGCTCTCTCGAGTGACGCGCGCCGAGCTGCACGTCACGCCGATCGATCTCGCGCCGATCGCGAGCGAGGTCGTCGCCGAGCTCCAGCGCCGCGACCCGGCGCGCGAGGTCGAGATCACGATCGAGTCCGATCAGCACGTGCTGGGCGACCGTGGCTTGCTCCTGATCGTGCTCGAGAACTTGATCGGCAACGCGTGGAAGTTCACGTCCAAGGTCGATCTTGCCGAAATCACGATGGGCAGTACGATCGTCAACGGCGAGCGGGCGTGCTTCGTACGTGACAACGGCGCGGGCTTCGACATGCAATACGCCAGCAAGATGTTCACGCCGTTTCAGCGCTTTCACACCGAAGCCGACTATACCGGCACCGGCATCGGCCTCGCGACCGTGTACCGCATCATCGACCGGCTCGGCGGCAGAGTATGGGCGGAGAGCACGCCCGGTCACGGCGCGACGTTCTTCTTCACCCTCCACCACCCGATCAGAAACTCACTGCACTGAGCCAGGGAGTCGCTATGAGCTCGGAGCCTGATGATTTTCTGCACGCGCTGGTCGCGCAAGCGCCGATCGGGCTCGCGGTGTGGAGCTGCGCCGGTCAACCGCTGCTCGCGAATCGCTCGTTTCGAGAGCTGCTGCGGCTCGACTTCACGCCGGACCACAACGTGCTCAGCGGCGACTGTCTCGGCATCAGCGGGATGGCCGACTCGTTTCGGCGCGCGGTCGCCGGCGAAATGGTCGAAGTGCCCGTGTTCTGGTACGGGCCGGTGGGCACGAGCAAGCGGATCGCGATTTCGGTGACGATCTTTCCGGTGGTCGGCAGCAACGGCAAGTGCGAGCACATCGCAACCACGGTCAAGGACCAGACGCTGATGATGCAGGAGACCGAGCGGAGCAACGCGCACAAGCGCGCAGTCATGGAAGCCGCGCTCGACGCGATCGTGCTGATGGATCACGAGGGCCGCGTCACCGACTTCAACCCAGCGGCCGAGAAGACGTTCGGTTACCTGCGCGAGGAGGTCGTGGGCAAGCCGCTCGCCGAGGTGCTCATTCCGCATTCGCTGCGTGAGCAGCACCAGCGCGGGCTCCGCAACTATCTAGCGACCGGTGAGGCGCGCGTGATCGGCCGCAGGCTCGAGCTACCCGCGATGCGAAAGGACGGCATCGAGTTCCCCGCGGAGGTCGCGATCGTGCCGATCTTGTCCGAGGGGCCGCCGATCTTCACCGGCTACATCCGTGACATCACCGAGCGCAGGCGCGCGGCCGAGAGCGAGATGCTGCGCCGCGAGAAGGACGCTGCGGAGTCGGCCAATGCCGAGCTCGAGGCGTTCAGCTATTCGGTCGCGCACGACCTGCGCGCGCCGCTGCGCGCCGTCACCGGCTATGGCGGAACGCTGCTGGAGGACCACGGTCACTGCTTCAACGCGGACGCCAAGCGGCAGCTCGAGCGGATCCTCTCTGCCGGCGTGCGCATGGGGCAAATCATCGACTCGCTCTTGGCGCTGGCCCGGCTGACGCGCACCGAGCTGCATCGCCAAACGGTAGACCTCTCCGAGATGGTGCAGAGCATCATCGACC
>Ga0193752_1003026_pt1 | contig 11908 bp, 9 predicted proteins | sample H1c1metaG_FD_144924 | JGI IMG/M metagenome (GOLD analysis project Ga0193752, IMG submission 144924) | Soil microbial communities from a riparian zone of the East river system, Colorado, United States - H1c1 | ecosystem: Environmental > Terrestrial > Soil > Riparian zone | place: USA: East River... | reverse complement strand
GGATGCCAGCCGTGATCTGAAATTCACCTACCTCGGTTTGCAGATTCTGTATGACCGCTATTTCCTGCACATTCAGGGCCAGCGCATCGAACTGCCGCAGATTTTTTACATGCGCGTGGCGATGGGCCTGGCGCTCAATGAATCCGAAGGCAGCCGTGAAGCGCGTGCCATCGAGTTCTACAACGTGCTGTCGTCGTTTGATTTCATGAGTTCCACGCCGACCTTGTTCAACTCCGGCACGCGGCGCTCGCAACTCGCCAGTTGTTATCTCACGACGGTGGCGGACGACCTCGACGGCATCTACGAGGCGATCAAAGAAAACGCCATGCTGCAAAAATACGCCGGTGGCATCGGTAACGACTGGACGCCGGTGCGCGCACTGGGTGCCTATATCAAGGGCACCAATGGCAAATCGCAGGGTGTGGTGCCTTTCCTCAAAGTGGTGAACGATACCGCGGTCGCAGTCAATCAGGGCGGTAAGCGCAAGGGGGCGGTGTGCTCCTATCTGGAAACCTGGCATCTGGATATCGAGGAGTTTCTGGAACTGCGCAAAAACACCGGTGACGATCGTCGGCGCACGCATGACATGAACACTGCAAACTGGATTCCGGACCTGTTTATGAAACGGGTGATGGAAGCGGGTGAGTGGACCCTGTTCTCGCCCTCGGATGTACCCGATTTACATGACAAGTTTGGTTCGGCGTTCGAGAAGGCCTACCTCGAATACGAAGTCCGTTGCACGCGTGGCGAGTTGAAACTCTACAAGAAAATTCCTGCGCAACAACTGTGGCGCAAGATGCTCACCATGCTGTTCGAAACCGGGCATCCCTGGATCACATTCAAGGATCCGTGCAATCTGCGTTCGCCGCAGCAACATACCGGCGTCATACACAGCTCGAATCTGTGTACCGAAATCACGCTGAACACCGGCCCGGACGAAATCGCCGTATGTAATCTCGGTTCGGTTAATATGCCCGCGCACCTGGATCTGGCGACGGGCCGGCTCGACATGGAGAAATTGAAGCGCACCGTGGGCATCGCCATGCGCATGCTCGATAACGTAATCGATCTGAATTTCTATTCGGTCAACAAGGCGCGCAACTCCAACTTCAAGCACCGGCCGGTGGGACTCGGCATCATGGGCTTCCAGGATTGCCTGCAAATGCTGCGCATTCCTTACGGCTCGCAGGCAGCGGTTGAATTTTCCGACCGCTCGATGGAGCAGGTGTGTTACACGGCATACCAGGCGTCCACCGATCTGGCGGAAGAGCGTGGTCCGTATTCGACCTTCAAGAACTCGTTGTGGGATCGCGGCATACTGCCGCAAGATAGCTTAAAGTTGCTTTCCGATGAGCGCGGCGGTTATGTGGAGTGCGATATGTCGTCTACGCTCGACTGGGGCATGCTGCGCAAGCGCATCAAGCAAGTCGGCATGCGCAATTCAAACTGCGTCGCCATCGCGCCGACGGCGACTATTGCCAATATCACCGGTCTGTCGCAGTGCATAGAGCCGACCTACCAGAACCTCTACGTGAAATCGAATCTGTCGGGCGAGTTCACGGTGGTGAACGAGTTCCTGGTGCGCGATTTGAAGAAGCTCAACTTGTGGGACGAGGTGATGATCGCCGATCTCAAATATTTTGACGGCTCGCTGGCGAAAATCGATCGTATTCCGCCGGATGTGCGCAGTCTTTACGCCACAGCGTTCGAGATTGAACCCCAATGGCTGGTGGAGTGCGCGGCGCGACGTCAGAAATGGGTGGATCAATCGCAGTCGCTCAACATCTACATGGCCGGCGCCTCGGGCAAGAAACTCGATGACACCTACAAGCTTGCGTGGCTGCGTGGTTTGAAGACCACGTACTATTTGCGTACGCTGGGTGCGACTTCGGCAGAAAAGTCCACGGGACGCGCGGGCCAGCTTAACGCGGTAAATGCCGATGGCGGGTTGTCGGAAACGCCTGCGACCGACGCCAAGTTCTGCTCAATCGACAATCCGGAGTGTGAGGCCTGCCAATAACTGGTTTCAGCGTAATGAGGTAATTTAGTAACAATGAGACGATGCCCAGGGCTTGCTGTAACGGCGCACGCGAAGCGACACCTACACTCTATAAAGTCGTTCCGCCGCGCTGGATAGTATCCACTCAAAATGCCAATAAAGGAGACTGATGATGTTGCAGTTTGAAGATGCCGTTTCGCAAAATGCCGCACCGGGCCTGCAGCCAGTGCCGTCGGGTGCGCCTGTGCTGCAAGCGCAGTACGTGCCGCCGTCGCAATTGACCGATACGGCGAAACTGCGCCGCGTCAATATCGCGGACAAGCGCATCATTAACGGCCAGACCGACGTTAACCAGTTGGTGCCGTTCAAATACAAATGGGCATGGGACAAGTATCTTTCGGCTTGCGCTAACCACTGGATGCCGCAGGAAATCCAGATGAGCCGCGATATCGAATTGTGGAAAAATCCCAATGGGTTGACCGACGACGAGCGGCGTCTGGTAAAGCGCAATCTCGGTTTTTTTGTCACGGCCGATTCACTGGCAGCGAACAACATTGTGCTCGGTACCTATCGTCACATTACGGCGCCGGAATGCCGCCAGTATCTGCTGCGCCAGGCTTTCGAAGAAGCTATCCATACGCACGCCTACCAGTACATCGTGGAGAGTCTGGGGCTGAATGAGGGAGAAGTGTTCAACGCCTACCACGAAATCGCCTCGATACGCGCCAAGGATGAATTCCTGATCCCGTTTATCGATACACTGACCGATCCGTCGTTCAAAACCGGTACGCCGGAAGCCGATCAAGCGTTGCTGAAAAGCCTGATCGTATTTGCATGCCTGATGGAGGGGCTGTTCTTTTACGTGGGCTTCACGCAAATTCTCGCCTTGGGCCGGCAGAACAAGATGACTGGCGCCGCCGAGCAATACCAGTACATCCTGCGCGATGAATCGATGCACTGCAATTTTGGCATCGACGTCATCAACACCATTAAAATGGAAAACCCGCATTTGTGGACGACCGAATTCCGCGAGGAAATCCGCGAACTGTTCAAACAGGGCGTGGAACTCGAGTATCGCTATGCCGAAGACACCATGCCGCGCGGCGTGCTGGGCTTGAATGCCGCGATGTTCAAGGAGTATCTGCGCTTTATCGCCAACCGCCGCGCGCAGCAAATCGGTCTCGATCCGATGTTCGAAGGCGCGACCAATCCATTCCCGTGGATGGCGGAAATGATCGACCTTAAAAAAGAAAAGAACTTTTTCGAAACCCGCGTAACTGAATATCAGACGGGTGGAGCGCTAAGCTGGGATTAGATTCCTCCACGCCATCTTACCGGCGGCTACAGAGCCCGCACGCATTGCGGCGGGGCCTGTGCCGCCGATTTTTTTGTACGAGTGTTTCCAGTGGTATCCGTAAGCAATCCAGCAGAGGCATGAAACCATGGCGTATAGCCTGAAGAACCGGCATTACCGCCGCCGCAGGGCCGGCCTGCATACGGTTACCGAGTTACGTGCTGAAAATGACTATATGCTGTGGCTCAAGTTCGACGACGGCGTCGAGGGCCATGTTTATCTGGGTGATTTGATGGCGACCGCGGCGTATGGTGCACAGCTGGATGAGAACGATTTTTTCAAAGTGGCCGTCGATCCCGTGTCACGCGCGGTGATGTGGGAAGGCGGGGTGCATCTGGATGCGGATTTGCTCTACCGTAACCTAGCAAGCCGGGCCAGCGAACCACTGCATTAGCGGCAACGTCAGGGTCAAGTGAACTGAACTGCACTCAGAAGACGGAGGCTCGTATGGCAAGCAAGAAAAAATCGGCGAACAAGAAATCGGCAAAGAAAAAAGTAGTAAGCAAGCCTATAGCGCGTAAAAAGAAGTCGGCGGCAAAAGCGTCTCGAAAATCAGCCATCCGCAAAACTGCTTCAAGCCGTAAAGTGCCGGCAAAAGCCAAGGCCAGAAAACCGGCAGCCAAAAAAAAGCCGGCTAAGAAGCCGGCTGTAAGAAAAGCAGCAAAGAAAAAAACAGCTAAACCTGCCTCCCAGAGACGCTTGGCACCGAAACCTGTTGCGGTAGTTTCAATGCCCGCAGCGCCCAGACCGATCGCAGTACCCGGCGCATGGCCATTTCCTATGGCCAGTAAGCCGTAGCAGCCACTCTGTTTGAACCCAGGCGACTTTCCGGGGGAAGGCTGCCTGCACTCTCGCGTAGCGGCTGCGTGACCGGTTGGTCGGCAGGGGGTCAAAGATACCCAATCTGCCCGACAGGGGCAAGGTACAAATTTTTAGGCAGGAAATGAGCTGTGCATAAATTATAATTTATTTAATAAAAACAAATACTTATGTAATAAAATGAACTCTATATAAACTGTGAAGTTTGCGCACACTAACATGCCTTTCCAGTCCCTTATCCAGGGCGTCCCTTACCCAAATATCCCATACTCGATATTCTCCTAGCAGCGCTTAATCGGTAGGGCAGTCTGCGGCACAGCGTATGCCTTCCTTCCGATTTGAATTCAGAATTAAAGTTCGCTCAGCGCTTATAAACGACGAATGAAAGGCGCTCACCATCGACGCTCGCTATCCGATTCCGGATGCTGCCGCACGATGTGCCGCGCCTTAAGATCACTCATATGATGCGTTGCCGCAATCAATACATATCAACGCTACGCTGCCAATTGGCGACAAAGTACTGCGGTTAATCGATAAGCGTATTCGCAGGGCGTTGTTCTTGACCTCGGTGCGCCGGCTCATTAGAGTACTCGACTGCATCCCGGGTACAAGCAACTAGTTGTTTTTACGATATTTCTTAGAGGCTCACGCCATGAACGCTCTCGTCAATTACACGCTTCGCCGAACATCTTATCTTGGACTCATATTTATCGCGTCGCTTATTGGAGCCGCCGCGCAGACTGCTTATGCCCAAACCGAATGTAAAAATCGCGGCGACCTTGATGCGCTGTATTGCGACGACAACAAAGATCTGGTCGCGGACGCTCCCAAGGACTCAAAGCGCTACAAGAATCCATCGACACTGGTGTTTACCTACACGCCGGTGGAGGATCCCGCCGTGTACGAGAATATTTTCAAGCCGTTTACCGATTACCTCGGTAAATGCACCGGCAAACGTGTGGTGTTTTATCAGGTGCAATCCAATGCCGCCGAGATCGAAGCGATGCGTTCGGGCCGCTTACACGTGGGCGGATTCTCTACCGGTCCGACCAACTACGCGGTCAATCTCGCGGGCGCTGTACCGTTTGCGGTCAAAGGCGGTGCGAAGGAATTACAGGGCTACAACCTGATCATGATCGTCAAGAAGGATAGTCCCTATCAAAAACCGTCCGATCTCAAAGGCAAGAAAGTGGCGCACGTGCAACCTTCCTCCAACTCCGGCAACCTTGCGCCGCGCGCGCTGTTCCCGGCACTGGGCCTCACGCCCGATCAGGATTACAAAGTGCTGTACTCCGGCAAGCACGACAATTCCGTCATGGGCGTATCGACCGGCGACTACGACGCGGCGCCCGTGGCCTCCGACGTCTTCAAGCGCATGGCGTCGCGCGGGCAGGTCAAGGAAGACGACTTCCGTATCATCTGGCGCAGCGAAACGTTCCCGACGTCGTCGTTTGCCTACGCGCATGATCTCGAACCCAAATTGCGCGATACCATGGTCAAATGCTTTTATGACTACCGCTTCCCCACCGAGATGCAAAAGGCCTTTGACGGCGCCGACCGCTTTTTTCCGATTACCTATCAAAAAGACTGGGCTATTGTGCGCAAAGTCGCCGATGGTAGCGGCGAAAAATTCAACAGTGCCGCATTTGAAAATCTGAAGAAAAAAGAAGCCGAAGCGGTTGCAGCTAAAGCCCAAAAGAAATAGCAGCGCCCTGCTGTAGCCGCCAGGATAGCGTCTTGGAGCAAAATGCCGCGCCAGCCGCGCTCGCCATCCGCGGCCTAGTCAAGGCCTACGTGCGCGGCAAGCCGGTACTCAACGGCATTACGCTCGATATCGCGTCCAACGGCATTACCGCCATCATCGGCCCTTCGGGCACCGGCAAATCCACGCTGATCCGCTGCATTAACCGCCTGGTGGAGCCCACCAGCGGTGAGATCATTTTCGAAGGCCGCAATCTTGCCACCCTGAATCGCCGCGACTTGCGCGCCGCGCGGCGCCAGATCGGCATGGTGTTTCAGGAGTACAACCTTGTCGAACGACTCACAGTCATGGAGAACGTGCTGTCCGGCAGACTGGGCTACGTGACGCCGTTCAAGGCCTGGCTACGGCGTTTTCCGCAATCCGACATTAAAGAAGCGTATGCCCTGCTGGAGACGGTAGGACTCACCGCGCACGCGCATGCACGTGCCGATGCGCTTTCGGGCGGGCAACGCCAGCGTGTGGGCATTGCACGCGCGTTGATGCAGCGCCCGAAGCTGTTGCTCGCCGACGAGCCGACATCCTCGCTCGATCCCAAGACCTCGGTGGAAATCATGACGCTGATGCGCGACCTGTCGGGTGACCGCGGCATTCCCGCCATCGTCAATATCCACAACGTCGAACTGGCGCGGCGTTTTGCCACGCGTATCGTGGGCTTAAGCGGCGGCGCGGTGGTATTCGATGGAGCGCCGGATGCTTTGAGCGACACATATCTCAAGCAAATCTACGGCGGCGAAAGCTGGCTAGATGGCGACGGCAGCTAATCGCTCGCTGGTCATCGCGCCTGCAAACTGGCCCGCGCGTATGGCATGGCTGTTGTTCGCGGTTTACTTTGTTTACGCGCTGTCTCGTCTTGAACTCACGCCGGCGCGCTTTCTCGCCGGGCTGGACTACGGCTACAAGTTTCTCACCAAGTTGTTTCCCCCGGATTTTCATCGCTGGGATCTGTTGCTGAAAGGCCTGAAAGAAAGCCTTGAAATCGCCATTATCGCGTCCGTGCTGGGCTTGATGGTGTCGCTGCCGGTGAGCCTGCTCGCGGCGCGCAATTTGATGCCGGCGTGGGTGACGTGGCCTGCTCGTCTGGTGATGGTGATCTGCCGCTCGTTTCACCCGGTGATCATCGCCATCCTGTTCGTCAAGGCGGTCGGCTTTGGCGCGCTGGCAGGTATTCTCGCGTTAACCGTGGCGTCGCTCGGCTTTCTCGGCAAACTCTTTACCGAAGCCATCGAGGAAATTTCGCTCAAGCAGGTCGAAGCGGTGCGCGCGACCGGCGCGCCGTTCATGAGCGTGATCGCGTATGGCGTGCTGCCGCAAGTGTTTTCTCGTTTCATCGGTTTTGCCTCGTATGAACTCGACTCCAACCTGCGCAACTCGACCATGGTGGGTATCGTCGGCGCCGGCGGCATCGGCGGCACGCTGTTTGCGGCGTTTCAGCGCTTTGACTACGACTTTGTGTGCGCAATCATCCTGTCCATTATCGGCATGATTATCGTCGGCGAAGTGTTGACCAATGCCATGAAGAAAGTGTTTCGCGCGTGAGTGCAGCGACCGCCGTTGACCGCGAATGGAAGCGCTACTCGACAGGCGAGCGGCTGGCGCGCTTCGTGGTCTACCTTGCCATCGTCGCTGCCGTGGTGGCGTCCATACGCACGGTGGAAGTCATTCCCGATTTCATCCTCGACGCGCCGGAGCAAGTCGCCGATTTGTTGAAACGCATGTGGCCGCCGGATGTGGCGTCGTATCCGCAGGAGATTCACGCAGCGCTGCTCGATTCGCTGCACATCGCGACGGTGGGCACCGTGCTGGGTGTCATGATGGCGCTGCCCTTTGGCTTTCTGGCGGCGCGCAATGTCACGCCGTGGCTGTGGCTCAACTGGCTGGCGCGGCTGGTATTGATCGCTACGCGCTCGGTGAACACATTGGTGTTCGCGCTGTTTTTTGTGGCGGTATTCGGACCGGGCGCGCTCGCGGGCACGCTGGCGATTGCATTTCACTCCATTGGATTCGTCGGACGTTTGTTTTCCGAAGCACTGGAAAGCACCAGCCCCGGCCCGGTCGAAGCGCTGCGCGCTGCGGGCGCGCCCGGCGCCAGCGTGATCAGTTTCGGCTACTGGCCGCAGGTGGTGCCGGCGTTCTGGTCGCTGGTGCTGTTTCGCTGGGATATCAATGTGCGCGAATCCATCGTGCTCGGTCTGGTCGGCGCAGGTGGCGTGGGCATGGCGCTCGACAACGCGCTGAATCTCTTTCAATGGCCGCGCGTGGCGATGGTGCTGCTGGCGATACTCGGTGTGGTGATCGCCGCCGAGGTGGCGGTGACCTACATTCGCAAGAAGATCATCTGAGACGCCAGTGTGAACTTCGTGCCGCACTTCAACGCCATCGACTCATGATCGCCGATAATCTGAAGGCATGGCGCAAGGCGGAGCGCACAAGGCTGATTGCAGCGCGCGTCGCGTTAAGCGTTGAGTATCTCTTGGAAATACGAATCATGATTGACGCGCATCTGGTGCATGCGTTTTCGGGTTTGACGCACGGGACGGTTGCGTTTTGCTGGCCTTATCGCAACGAATATGACGCGCGGTATACGGCGCGCCGGTTGCGTGCGCGCGGCGCAAACACAGCGCTGCCGGTGGTGGTGGACAGCGGACGGCCGCTGATTTTCCGGTCGTGGAAACCCGGCGATATACTGACCAAAGGCGTCTACGGCATTCCATATCCGGCGGCGGGAGACGCGATTATTCCCGACGTGGCGCTGGTGCCGATGAACGGATTCGATGCAGGCGGATGCCGGCTCGGCTACGGCGGCGGTTTTTTCGACCGCACGCTGGCCGCGCTGCGCGCTGCAGGTTCCCGCGGTCCCGTCGCGGTCGGCGTCACCTATGAACTGGCGCGCATAGACACCATACATCCGCAGCCGCACGATATACCGATGGATTACGTGGTCACCGAACGTGGCATCTATCAGCGTGGCGCAAACGGGCTGGTGCTGCTTGATGTGCGTGCTACTTCAGCGGTGCTTTTCCCTGCGCAATGTCCATGATCATACGCGCGGCGAGATAAAGCCGCGGCTCAATCGACGGAATCAGGATGTATTCCGCGTTGGTCGAATGCGAACCGAAGCCGCGCAGGCCGAAGCCTTCGACCACCGGCGCCTGGGTGGCTAGCGCGGCGAACGCGGCATCGGTGCCGCCGCCGGTGGGACGATCGCGCAGATCAAGTTTCTGATCGATCTCGGCGTAGATGCCTACCGCATGCGCGCCCAGCGCGCGCGAGGCATCGGTCGCTTGCAGCGGCGGACGCCGCCGCTCGAAGTCGAGCGTGACTTCCGATTCGGGCAGCAATTTGTTCTTGATGCGCTCGCGCAGCGTTTGTTCGATGCCGTCGAGATCGGCGACGCGATCCACGCGTATGTCGGCCTGCGCCTGCGCGCCCGGCGGAATCATATTGCGCACCACGCCTGCGCGCGCGAGCGTCCAGTTTACCTGCGTGCCGACTTTTGGATTCGACAAGTCGCGCGCCTGTAGCACTTGGTGCGCGATTTCATACAGCGCGTTGACGCCGCGTTCCGGCGCGCTGCCTGCGTGCGACGCACGGCCGCGCACGGTAATCGTCGCGGCGCCGATGCCGCTGGTGGCGAGGCGTATTTGATCGGTCTGTGGTCCGCCACCGCCTTCGAAGGACAGCACCGCGTCGTGTTCGCCGCCGAGTTTGGTGATCAGGAAGCGCGAGCCCGCCGAGCTGACTTCCTCGTCGGCATTGATCAGCACGGTGAGTGTGCCGTAGTCGCGAAAATTCAGTACGCGCAGCATCGCCAGCGTATGCAGAATGATCGCGATGCCCTGCTTGTCGTCGGCGATGCCGAGGCCATAGGCGCGGTCGCCCTCGATCTTGAACGGCTGTCCGGCGAGCATGCCGCGCGGATACACCGTATCCATATGCGCCAGCAGCAGGATTTTTTTGGTGCCGCTGCCGGTAAACGTCGCGCGCACCATTTTGCCGATTTTGTCGGGCGTGTCGAACATTTTGTAAATCTCGGGCCTGGCTTCGACGAGTGCAACCTGGCCGCCCAGTTGTTTCAGCCGCGCGGCGATCACGCCGGCGATTTTTTCGAGGCCTTCGTAGTCCGCGCTGCCGGATTCGATCTCGACCAGTTCCTTCATCGTTTGCAGCACGGCGGGCTGTTCTTTTTTGACGAGCGCGAGTAGCGGTTCGACCGCAGCGGCCCGTGCACTCATTGCAGCGATGCAAAGAAAGAATCCTGAGAATATTATGTAAGTATTTGTTTTTAAATAGTTTTTCATACATAGCCTACAGGGGCTATTGGAGCGGCGCCAGTGGCGCTTTTCCGCTGGAAATATCCATGATCATGCGCGTCGCCAGATACAGGCGCGGCTCGATGGAACTCAACAAAATATATTCGGCGTTGGTGGTGTGTGCGCCGAAGCCGTGCAGACCAAACCCTTCGATCACCGGCGCCTGCGTTTTGAGCGAGGCGTTGGCGGCATCGGTGAAGCCGCCGGCGGAATCTTCAATCACATTGAGTTTTTTGCCGATTTCACCGTAGATGGATTGTGCGTGTGCCGCGAGCACGCGCGAGGTGGGTTTGGGCTCCAGCGGCGGAAAACGCCGCTCAAACGCCAGTTCCACGCTGGCGTCGGGCAGCAGCTTGTTCTTGATGCGTTCTTTCAGCCGCTGTTCGATCCCGTCGTAGTCGGCGATACGCGCCACGCGCACATCGGCGGTGGCCTGTGCGCCGGGCGGAATCATGTTGAACACGAGGCCGGCGCGGGACAAAGTCCAGTTCACTTTTACGCCGGTTTTGGGATCGGATAGATCGCGCATTTGCAAAATCTGATGCGACAGTTCTTCCAGCGCGTTCACGCCGCGTTCCGGCGCCGAGCCTGCGTGCGAAGCGCGTCCGCGCACCGTGAGCAGCGCCAGCGCGTGGCCGCTGGTGGCAAGCCGCACGCGATCGTCTTGCGCATTGCCGCCGCCCTCGAACGACATTACCGCATCGTGTTGAGCACCCAGCCGCATGTGGTGGTTGCGTGAACCAGGCGAGCCGATTTCCTCGTCGGCGTTGATAAACACGGTGAGGGTGCCGTAGTCGCGATAGTTCATCGTTTTCAGAATCGCCAGCGCATGCAAAATGGTAGCGATGCCGCCGCGCGCATCCGCGATGCCCAGGCCATAGGCGCGATCACCGTCGATGCGATACGGCTGTTGTACCGCCATGCCGCGCGGATACACCGTATCCATATGCGCCATCAGCAGAATTTTCTTGGTGCCGGTGCCGCTGAACGTTGCCTTCACCATCTTGCCGAGTTTGTCGGGCGTATCCGACAGGCGCACCGTGTCGGCTTCCGTGGCTTCGATGACTTCCACCTTGGCGCCCAGCGCCTGCAAACGCGATGACAACACCTTGGCGATCTTGTCGAGTTCTTCCGGCTCGCGGCTGCCGGATTCAATCGCGGTGAGCTGTTTTAACGTTTCAAGCAGTGCAGGCTTTTCTTTCTGCGCCAGCGACCACACCGGTTCCACCCCAGCGGCGCTTGCGGCAGCAGTCAGGGCGATCCACAGTGATATTATGTAAGTATTTGATTTTAAATAGTTTTTCATTTTAAACCTTTTTGGATTTTGTGCCACAGCGACGCCACAGCGACGCCACCGCGTTGATCGCCGCATCAACATCCGCATTGCCGATATGCCGATGTGTCACAAAGCGCAGCGTCATGGTTGACGCAGGACTGACGCGCACCCCCTGGTGTTTGAGATCATCCGACCATTGCGCGGTGGTGCGTCCGCTCGCACTCACATTCACGCGCACCAGATTGGTTTCTACGTCTTGCGGATCGACGAGGCGCGCGTCGATGCGATGCAGCCCTTCTGCCAATCGCTTGGCGGTAGCGTGATCTTCTTGCAAACGCGCCACCATGGTCTCCAGCGCAACAATGCCGGCGGCGGCGAGCGGCCCGGC
>Ga0193752_1003025_pt1 | contig 11908 bp, 12 predicted proteins | sample H1c1metaG_FD_144924 | JGI IMG/M metagenome (GOLD analysis project Ga0193752, IMG submission 144924) | Soil microbial communities from a riparian zone of the East river system, Colorado, United States - H1c1 | ecosystem: Environmental > Terrestrial > Soil > Riparian zone | place: USA: East River... | reverse complement strand
TTAGCCCACTCGCCTGAGGGGCGTAAACAATGCAGGGCACACTAGGTCGTCGAGCTTCCAATAAGGGGTCGAGGAATGTTGCCCAGTCGGGCCAAAAGACCAAGAAAACGGATGCGCTCTCGGCGACATCGATCTCAGCGGTTGAGTGCACGTGTGTAATGTTGCCGGGTTTGAAAAGCTTTGAGTCGATGAGCAATTGGCGGAGCTCACCATAAGCGGTCGGTGCGGCGAAAATGGCGATTTTTCGTTTGGCAAGGCCAGTGCCGAGCCGGTAGAGAACTGGCAGAACGCCTTTCACGGAAAATACAACGACGCTCACTATTCCCAAAACCCAGAGAAGCGTGTGTACTGCTTCAGGCCATGCAATGAGTCCACTGAGGTTATTCTCGGTCATAATAATTAATATGGGTCAGGTGGCCTAGTGATTGACCTTGTCTCGGACGAAAAAGCCAAAATCTCCAGCGCCAACAGATTTTACGTCAAGCCACTGTGGAAGTCAAATAAAAAATGACACAGCAAACGCTGTGTCAAGATTACCAACATGCCGAAAAATTATATAGGAGCGGGTTAAAGGTTCAGCCGATCCAGATAAGCCAGTCTATACGTGATCGCCCGTACGCTAACCTGATAGAGCCCCGCCAACTCCTTTAGAGTCTTATCATTGTTATCAACCAAGCTTACTGGCTGCTTAATCTTTGCGAGGTCCGCGGCCAATAGTCTTCGAGGCATCAGCAACTCGGCGGCGAATAGATTTGCCTCTCTTTCGAAAACGTCCTCACCGGTTGTAGATCGATCATCGCGAAAATTTATTTGCAGGCCGGTGTTCGCGCCGTCGAAATGTACTCCTTGGTAATGTTCGAGTAAGAAGTGACCAATTTCGTGGGCGATCGTAAACCGCTGTCTGTTTCTGTGGTGTGCCCGATTGACGCCGATAATACCGCCCTTGTCTTTACCCTCATTTATTAACATCCCGGATATTGAGTCATCAGCATCCTGCTTAATAATCTCTAAACCCAAGGACTTGGCGAGGGGAGCCAAAACTACATGAGGCTTTGTGACTTTGTTATCAACCAGAAGCTTCTCAACTAATTCTTCGATATGCTTTCGACGTACTCTCATTTTTTCCTCTTGTTCGCACGATTCATTACAGAGGTTAAGAAATCACTTTCTTTCTTCGCTCGACCCGTTGGAATCTGTGCGGATGCTCCGGGTCGGGTTCGAGCAATGGAGGAAGGAAGAAGTTGGATGGGTTTAATGCCCAATGAATCTGCAACATCCATAAGGACATGGACCAACAGACGCTGATTGCCTTTCTCAATATTCGTTAAAGATGTTCTGCTGATCGTGAGAGCATCCGCCAGTTGCTGTTGGGTCAGGCCCGCCTTGACACGCGCCTTGCGAATCAGCAGTCCCAACTGAACATAGAAATCTTCCTGAGCCGCCACGATATTCGGAAAGTCCTGACGACAAAATTAGCAACTTCAATTACTTATGTCAATATTATAAACAATCTCAAACGCGGATAGGCTCGAATTCGAACCGAGCGAAAATTAACGAGGCTTCGTCAGGAGACGAAGCCCTTTATTTTTTTGTCCGGCTGCTCTTACTTCCGGGTTATGCGGAAATGAGCCCTTACTTACGTGCGGGCTACTGACACTACATTCCCGTGCCGCTTCAGACTCGTCGTCCTTGATGTTGCTCCGAGGCAGGCAAATCAATCGGGAAGGTCTGTCATAAAACCCGAAGGGTCAGACCTGCGATTCTCGACGGTATCTGCAAAAATCGCAATATTGCAGGTCTGACCCCAATTCTCTTTTCTGGAAAATCTCTGTCCGATCCGTTCATTTAATGCACGCGTAAAAGGTCGGGTAAAAGGTCAGGGTCAGACCCGCGATATTGGGATTCTTGAATGCTCAAAAATCGCGAGAATCGCAGGCCTGACCCCATCTCGTGACCCCATCTCGTGGGTCAGGGTTCGATCAAAGTCGCAGAATCGCAGGTCAGACCCCGCCTTTCCCTCCGCCTTTCCCTATTATTGTGCTTTTGACCGGACCGCGGCCGAACCCCGTTCGTTCCTCGTTCGTCACTCTCCGGCTGGCTTCTCAGGCTTTTCTGCCGGGGCTGGGATTGCGTTTGTATCTATTATCCGGATGCGTTGGAGCTTTTCTTCGCGTTGATACTCCTCCGCCTGTATATCCAACGCCGTGTTAACAATATCGGCGACGGGATTTTGAAGCTGTCCCACCGCGAACCAAACGGGGATGAACAGGATTATGGTACCAAGGATTTGTAGTTCGTTCGCGTGTTCGGGCGATCGCCAACGCTGGGTTCGCTGATCCTCATATTTGGCATCTGAATCCACATTTGCGGCAGCCACTTTGCGATCATGTAGAACTTTCCACCTCAACGCGGAAAATCTAGACCGTCCGAATATGAAGCTTTCCTGCCAAAGATGGAGTTGACTCCAAAGCGCCAACTGAAGGCGAACGATACGCCCGAAGACGGCAGTGCGAAAATGCTCAGCATGAAATGCTAGGTAGCCGAAAGCCCGCTGATAATGCCGCCGTAAGAATCTTCTATAAAGAGCGAGAAGTCCAAGAAAAATCGTCCAAAAGACAATCTTGTGCATTTGACTCCACCATTGTTCACGGAATGCGATCAAAACATACCATACGAAGTAACCAATGAACAGGGTAAAGACATTTGAGAAAAAGAGAAGCGGCCAAGAGCTTTTTGTTCGCAACAAGTCGCGTGCAAACTCATAAATCAGGGGGAAAGTCGCGACTAATGACGCGAGGGCAAGCAAGCTGGACAGACTTTTCAGAGGAAGCGAAATAAAAAACGCCGACAGTGCCACAAAGACTCCGATCGCCGCTAGCACCTTGTCGTTGCGAGTTACGAACTCGGTGAGAGAGGTTGTCTTTTCAGCTGGGTTGGGTTCCGTCATCGACCTCCCGGGGATTATCTTGTGAGCGATGGGTTGTTTCTCGCCACTTAGGACCCCTATGCACGAGGAACACAACGATTAAAGTAGCGAGGGTTATCAGACCGGTTAAAATCAACAAAGGATATAAGGCGTAATCCAGCAGTGATGGTGCCAGGATAAGGATAAGTATTGCGAAAAGCGCCGCGGGCGCCGCAACAAGACCTGGTGCTACCGGTATCCTTACGATGTAACTTTGGTAGTCGTACTCACGTTCGCGACCCATAAGCCCCAATGTTTGTAAAGATGGAAGAATCGCGAAAACACCCCCTACCAGCCAGCCCGCGGGAGCTTCGTAAACGCTCTCGCCGTCTAGAATCTGGCGCACCCAAAGTAAAATCAAAGTCGCGATCATCACACCAACTACTGCCTCAAAGCTGTTCGCGAGAAAAACGCCCGTCCTGCGCCGTGCACGGCCTTCGATTTTCGCTCTCATTCCACACAGATAAACGCCGAGTGCGCTCGAAATACCGATCAGCTGCGGCCCAATCATTAGAAAGGTTGCGCTGAGCATTACCACGACGAAAATAATCCACTGGAAAACCATTCTTTCTTCCGGGCTCTTTGCGGCTTGAATTATTTTATTCCTAAACTCCTCATAGTTCACGTGGCTGCGGTCGACCTTAGAACATTTTCGAACTCCGCGACGCGAGATCGATATCTTTCTGTGTCAGCGGTTTCTTCGACACCGGTTCTTCCGGTTTCCCGATCAGAAAAAGCTCTGCCCGTTGCCGGACAGAGCCATTGATTCAAACGGTTAAATCGCACCGCATTAACTAGGTCTCGAGTGCCGCCCTTCCGCCGCCCATTCCGCCGTCGGACTTGTCGTCCTGGACGTCAGCGATCATTGCTTCGGAAATCATGTAAAGATATCTCAAAGTATAATCTCATACAGTTCGCAGAACACTAAGGCCTGACGGCGATGAGGTCTATTTCGATCAATGCTCCGCTATCTGCGGCGGGCAGGACGACCTGGACGGTCGTGCGGGCGGGCTTGTTGGGTTGATCCTTTGTGCCGAAAAATTGCTTGAAACCGGTCTGCATGCCGACAAAATCCATCTTGTTGTCCTTTGCCGGATCGGCGCCGAGATAGACGTGGAGCATCACGGCATCGGCGAGAGTGAGTTCCTGTGTTTTGAGAAACTTTTCGATATCCTTTAGCAGGCTGACCGTTTGCATCTCGGTGGTCGGGTGCAACTTCCTGTCGGGGTCGAGCCAGCCGCTGACGTAAAGGGTGTCGCCCGCCCACACTGCGGCGGAGGTGCCTCTCGGCGTGGCGGATGCACCCTCAAGCGAGATCCGCTTTACCTTAGTATTGGTCTTGGGTTGACCATTAGCCAGTCCAACTAAAATGAACAGGCTAAACACCGACAGTCCAATAACCGCCAGTTTACGAAGAATATGTTTCATTATCGATGCTTGCGAGCTTCAGAGTACCATAGCGTCGTCACGGTAATAAGCCGTTCGCGATCTTGTAGCAATGCTCGTCCATCATCTAAAGAAAGTTGTTCCAGGCAACCGCAACGAGCTCGTAACAGCAAAAAGGCCTCGTCGGATGACGAAGCCTTTTTTGTTTATCGAACGATATGTGATGCCAGCGTCGAGCCCTTACTTACGTGCGGGCTACGGGCTACGGCCACGGGACGCGGCGTTGGGGACAGGAGTGTCCCCGCTCCGTTTTACATTCCCATTCCCATGCCGCCGTCGCCCTTTTCGTCAGGGGCGTCGGCCATTGACTAGACCTTTCTTTTTAAGACTCAGAATCGATCTTCCACATCCCAGTCGCTTCTCCGTGCCTACGTTGATGGTTGAGAAGGTCGGCTTCTAGTTCTCGCCTCCGTTTATCGACCGCTCTCCGAGCCTCAGAGAATCCACTACTTTCATGTAACAATTTTTCAACTTCCAACAAAATGAGCAATTGGACCTCAGTTCGATCTTCGGGTGATAGTGCCATAAGTCTGTTTATTTTACTTTTATGACGCTACAAATGAAAGGCCTCGTCGGGTGACGAGGCCTTTTTGTTTATCGAACGACATGTGATGCCAGTGTTGATCCCTTACTTACGTGTGGGCTACTGACACTACATTCCCATGCTGCCTTTGGATTTTTCGTCCTGGACGTCAGCGATGGTTGTGAGGGGCGGTGTTGTTTGTCATTTCGTCAACATTTCAGCCGACTCAGGCTTCTGTGACGGCTTTACGAGACGGTCGGCATATTTTTTTTCGAGTTCGCGGTAATGGTCACCGAGCTTTTTTGTGTCGTGGTCGAACTCGGCAGAGATCTTGTGGCGAACGTCTCTGATCCATTTCATTGCAACATCTTCTTCGGTCTTCATAGCGATCCTCCCAGTAGCTCGAGCGGCGTAACGAGCAGGGGTACAAACAAATCCATCATAACATTAACCCGGCGAATATGACCGAATTTGTTGGCATTTGCAAGGTGTTTGCAGTTCCATGTAAGAAGGAAATCGCACCTGTGATAAGACGCCAAAGCCAAATGCCGAGCGTCGCCCGCCGGATCAGCGGGCATTACCATGCGCCGGATATATGTCTCGACGATCTCGTCGATCTCCAACGCGGAAGGCAGAAACGGAAGATCGCTCATTAGAGCCAGAGATTGTTGCTTTTGAGGAAACTCGCCGCTTTCGAGCTCTTCGATCACGGCGACGCTTGTTAACAGCTCGTAATCGTCAGTATTATCCCAAAACTGTCGTGTCCAATCACGCCGTGCGACCATCTCAGGTTCGGTGCGTACCTCATAGTAGAAGCTAGGGATCGATGTTTCGACATAAACACGCGATTTCATGACGCTGATTATACAACAAAGAAAGGCCCCGCCGTTGATGACGAGGCCTTCTCTTACTTAGCGATGAATGCGATCGCGTGGAGCCCTTACTTACGTGCGGGCTACTGACACGGACACCGCAGACGCGGCGTTGGGGACAGGAGTGTCCCCGCTCCGTTTTACATTCCCATGCCCATGCCGCCCATGCCGCCGCCCATGCCGCCCATTCCGCCTTCGTCAGCGATCATTGCTTCGGTGGTGAGCATCAGGCCTGCGATCGAGGCTGCGTTTTGCAGAGCGGTGCGGGTGACCTTTGCGGGGTCGATGACACCGGCTGCGACGAGGTCTTCGTACTTCTCGGTCGCGGCGTTAAAGCCAAAGCTGTCGTCGCCCTCGCGGACCTTGCCGACAACTACCGCGCCTTCCTGACCCGCATTCTGCGCGATCTGGCGGAGCGGCTCTTCGAGAGCACGTTTGACGATGGCAACGCCGATCTGTTCGTCGGTGTCGTCAGGGTCGGTCTTGAAGGTGTCGAGAACCTTACCGGCACGGACCAGAGCGACGCCGCCGCCGGCCACGATGCCTTCCTCAACAGCAGCACGCGTTGCGTTCATAGCATCTTCGACGCGGGCCTTCTTTTCCTTCATTTCGATCTCGGTTGCGGCACCGACCTTGATCACGGCAACACCGCCGACCAATTTGGCCAGACGTTCCTGCAGTTTTTCACGGTCGTAATCGCTGGTCGTATCTTCGATCTGGTTGCGGATCGTTTTGATGCGTCCGTCGATCGCTTCGCCGGTTCCGCTGCCTTCGACAACGGTCGTGTTTTCCTTGTCGATCGTGACCTTTTTAGCTTTGCCGAGGTCTTCGATGGTGATGGTCTCGAGCTTGATGCCGAGATCTTCGCTGATGACCTTACCGCCGGTGAGGACCGCGATGTCTTCGAGCATTGCCTTGCGGCGGTCGCCGAAGCCCGGTGCCTTAACGGCAGCAACATTCAATGTGCCGCGCAGCTTGTTCACGACCAAGGTTGCAAGAGCTTCGCCCTCGACATCTTCGGCAATGATGAGCAGCGGACGGCCCAATTTAGCAACCTGCTCGAGGATGGGCAGCAGATCGCGCATGTTCGAAACCTTCTTTTCGTTGATGAGGATGAACGGCTCGTCGAGGACGGCTTCCATTCTGTCGGCATCGGTAACGAAATACGGCGAGAGATAGCCGCGGTCGAACTGCATACCTTCGACGACTTCGAGCAGCGTGTCCATCGTCTTTGATTCTTCAACCGTGATGACGCCGTCTTTGCCGACCTTGTCCATCGCCTCAGCGATGATCGTGCCGATCGTCTTGTCGCCGTTAGCCGAAACCGTTCCGACCTGTGCGATCATGTCGCCCGAAACAGGCTTGGCAAGACGTGCAACTTCGGCGACAACCTCAGCCACAGCCTTTTCGATACCGCGCTTGAGCGCCATCGGGTTTGCACCGGCGGCAACCGTGCGGACGCCTTCCTTAAAGATCGCCTGTGCGAGAACCGTTGCGGTCGTCGTACCGTCACCGGCGACGTCCGAAGTTTTCGAAGCGACTTCGCGAACCATCTGAGCGCCCATGTTTTCGAGCGTGTCTTTTAATTCGATCTCTTTAGCAACGGTTACGCCGTCCTTGGTGATCGTCGGCGAACCGAATTTCTTGTCGATAACGACGTTGCGGCCCTTCGGTCCCAGTGTAACTTTCACTGCGTCCGCGAGCTGGTTAACCCCGCGCAAGATCGCCGCGCGTGAATCTTCTCCGTGAACTACTTGTTTAGCCATTGTGTTTTTACTCCGTAAAAAAGTTTGTTAAGTTTCAGATAAGTTGCGGTTAGTTTCAGAGTTGTCGAAATCTCAGAGCCTTAACTCTGTAACTTCCTGCAACTCCGTTACTCTGCAACTATTTGGCGGCTTCGCCCGCTCTGCTGATCACGCCGAGGATCTCGTCTTCGCGCATGATGATGAATTCTTCGTTGTCGAGCTTGATCTCAGATCCGCTGTATTTGCCGAAAAGAACGCGGTCGCCGGCCTTGACGTCTAATGCCTGACGCGTTCCGTCTTCCTTATACTTGCCGTCGCCGGCGGCGATCACTTCGCCTTCCTGCGGTTTTTCCTTTGCAGTGTCCGGGATGAAGAGTCCGCCAGCCGTCTGGTTGACGTTGTCCTCGATCCGTCGAATGATCACACGATCGTGAAGTGGTTTGATATTCGTTGCCATAACTAGGTTACTCCTTTCGAATTAGTCTTAATTCTATTAATATAGCGTCCAAGCTTTTATAGCTGGAAAACAATAAATTAGCACTCGTATTACAAGAGTGCTAGTTTAGTAAACATTCTTGAAACTGTCAATAGTGAATTATTTGAAGCAGAAAAGTTGATAATGATGTTATCAGATTTTGGTTTGACTGTTTCGTGTGATTCGAGGATGAAGAAGATTTGTCCACGAATCACACGAAACAGGAAAAAGAAAGAATAATGCAAATCTCTGAGATCAATATTTACCCTATTAAATCGCTAAAGGGGATAGTTTTGCAGGATTCCGTTGTCGAAAAACGCGGGCTGCGGTTTGACCGGCGGTGGATGTTGACCGATCCGGATGGGATGTTCTTTACGCAGAGGGAAGTGCCGAAGATGGCGGCGGTGACGGTTAAAGTACTGAATGGTGCTTTGGGTGTTTCGGCTGAAGGCTTTGAGTCATTGGAGATCCCGTTCGAGCCAGATCACGGCGAGCGAGAGACCGTTACAGTTTGGGACAGCACTTTGGTTGGCGAAACATATCTGGGGCCAATGAACGAGTGGTTCAGCGAAGTGCTTGCGAAAAAATGTAAGCTTGTACGAATGCCTGACAATGCCGAGCGGCATGTAAATGAAAAGTTCGATCTGGGGAAAGATACGGTCAGTTTTGCGGACGGTTATCCGCTGCTGCTGATCGGCGAAGGCTCGCTGGCAGAGGTGAATGAGCGACTGCATGATCGATACCGTGACGACGAGTACGGTGCGAAACTGCCGTTGCCGATGAACCGCTTTCGGCCAAATGTCGTTGTGCAGGGGACCGATCCTTTCGAAGAAGATAAATGGTCAAAGATCAGGATCGGCGAGGCTATATTTCGCGTGCCAAAACCATGTGCAAGATGCGTGATGACAACCGTCGATCAGGTCCGCGGCGAGTTTGACGGAAAGGAGCCGCTAAAGATGATCGCGAGTTTTCGGATGGCGAAAGACGTGTTTCCGAATACGTTCGAATCACTGGGCCAAACGGCGAATGCAGTTTTATTCGGTGAAAATCTTATCCCTGAGAATCCAGGAATCACCGTTCGCTTAGGCGATGCCGTCGAGATCCTCGAACGCCGAAAACATTAGTTAAGGGGCTGCATCACAAAACCGCTAATTTCATCGTTCACAGAAATTACCTGCGGGGCAAATTCATAGCGTCGATGGCGGGCACTAACAATATACGTTTGCCCTGCCTGAATATTGTTGATGTGAAAATTGCCGAAGGTGTTCGTAATAGCCGACATTATTAGGCCGCCCGGGCCTTCGACGATAACGCTGACACGCGATATAGGTTGGCCGCCGATGGTCGTGATGCGGCCGCTGATCGAAACCATCGCCGCCGTCGGTGCAAAGAACGCCTGCCAGAAACCGCCTGTTGCCGAATATGGAGGATTTGACGAATTGATCCCTGCAACCGGCTGACCAACCGTTCCGGTTATTGAATACGTTCCGCCGTCCGACTTTCCGCCACCGCTTGCGATCACCGATTGCGTGATCTCATACGACCCACCCGATTGCGCGGATCCCATTGCCGAAAGAAGGACACAAAAGGTCAATGCAACGAAGATTTTTTGATAGTTTTTCATCGCTTTATTTGCTTACGGGCATGTAACGGGAATGGTGGACAAACCGCCGGCATTGTTGACCGTGATAAACCAACAGGCTCCGTTAGGGCTTGTAATGACGAGGCTGTTTGGCTGCTGAATGTAAACGCTTCCGCCTGCTATTTGGAGTTTCGCATTTGGGGCTGACGTACCGATGCCGACGTTTGCATTGCTGCCTAATACCAGTGAATTGCTCTGCGAAACAATTGCATTTGCTCCGATCGCGGTGGCATTGGAGAGATTGGCCGAACCGACATTGGCATTAGCGCCAAAAAGGGCGTTGGAGCTGCCGGTAGTGTTGGCAAGACCTGTGTTGAGTCCGAAAAATGAGTTGCTGCCGCCCAGGTTTTGGGAACCGGATCCACGTCCAAAGAATGAATTACCGTGGCTTGCATTGTTAGCAGTGCCTGCTTGTTGTCCGAAATAGGAATTACTTTCACCGGTTGTATTGTTGGTTCCCGCTGCGGCACCGGCAAAGGTATTCGTTGCACCAAATATTGTTAGTCCCGAAACACTTAGGACGCGAAAGCCGCGGATGTTATATTGCGTCGCTGCATTTACAACATTGCCCGATAGCGTATTGGAAAAAGTTTTGTCGCCGCCGATGGTCTGAGTGGCGGCTAGGTCAACAAAATTTTGAGTTGCCGAACCTGTTCGTCCGTTTTCAATACCAACCACGCCTGCTACATTCAGAGCTATATTCGCGACGGGTACGGTTCCAGTCACCTTCGACCCGTCGATAGAAACAATATGCCCGTCGGTCAGGCACAAAACACATGCCGCGGACAGGGAATCTGCCGCGGTTGCCGCCAAAGAGCGAATTGAATAAGGTGAGCTGGTAAGCGGCTGGCGCGGGCCGAGCGTTGTGTAGGCTCCCGTGCTTATGCCGGGCCGCACGGCGATCTCAATGAAATAGTCGATCGCCGGAATTGCGGTGAATGCCAGCGTGCCGAAGTTCAGGTTGACCGTGAATATGCCTGCGGTTACCTGAATGTCGTCGGCAATCACGGTGACGTTCGGCGAGCCGTCCGCCGGGGTTGTGAATAGTTTGAAAGTAAAATCGTGTTGCCCGGTCGCCGGTGTTCCGGTCTCGCTCAGTTTGCCCTGATAGGTAACGACGCTTGTTTGAGCGAACAGGTTTTGGGTAGATAAGATAAACGCTGAAACTATGATGAGATAATTGATGTAGTTTTTCATATTGCTCACACTAACCTTAGCGGTCCAGTGAAACGCTTGTTTTTTGCTGTTCGGCTTTTTCCCACATGCGGGCAAAGTATTCGGCTGAGTCCATCAACCGACCGTGAACGGACAAGTTTCTCTCTCTAACGTCTTTCATAAAATCGGCCATCAGTCCGTAATGAGCGACGCCTTCTGTCGTGTAATCCCAAATTCTTGTGCCTGTTTGGCTTCGCGAAAATCCGGTGTAGAAGGTTGCGGCATTCAGGCCTTTTGACGCGCGGGGAAGTCGTTCCATGCCGTTGACATCCGTGCCGAGTGCAACTCGCGGAGTGCCGCCTTTTGCCGCCATCGCATTCCAAACGTCGTTATAGCTCTTAATAAATGTTTGGGCGTCGGAGTTGTGATCGTCGGCGTCGGACGTGCCTATGCCGAATACACCGCCGAGGGCAGCGACACGTTCGATGGTGGATCTTAACGCGTGCCGTTCGGAACTGTGCGAGCCTCTGATACCGTTGTGGCCGATGTTTAAGGGATAACTAGCGGCTTCCGCGATCGTCAACGTGTCGGCTTGTGAAGCGTCGGACATATGATCGATATCGATCAGCATTCCGAGTTTCATCATTTCCTTGACCGCAGCTTTGCCGGTGTCGCTCAATCCTTTTTTATTTACGTGGCCGCCGGATATTGTCGAGTAAATGAAGAAAGAAGGGTCGGGCGTGAAAAGCCCTCGGATCGTCTGGAATGTTTTCCAACAGCCGAGGATCGGAACCGGACAGTATCCCGGCTTGAACGGATCGGCCTGTATCGCGGGCGGATAGGGAATGCCGGACATTACGTCGAGCGTAGTTTTAATTCCCTGGATCGCGCCCCAATCTCCACCAGGTACAGGCGAAACGCCTAACCTGAAATCGACCGGACCGGTCTTCACATCATAAAACTGTCCGGTCGAAAATTTGTTGGCGATGTTAAATAGATTGCTGTAAACGGCGGTGCCGCCAAATTTGTTGTCCAGCAGGTGAATGGGGAAAACGTATCTGATGCCCTTGTTATAAAGCCGTTGG
>Ga0193752_1003024_pt1 | contig 11916 bp, 14 predicted proteins | sample H1c1metaG_FD_144924 | JGI IMG/M metagenome (GOLD analysis project Ga0193752, IMG submission 144924) | Soil microbial communities from a riparian zone of the East river system, Colorado, United States - H1c1 | ecosystem: Environmental > Terrestrial > Soil > Riparian zone | place: USA: East River... | reverse complement strand
CGTTTTGTTCCTGCATTGTGAATTCTCTCCACAAGCACTTAGCTCGACCAACCTATCGCCGCCGCTTCAGACTGAAATCCCCTGCCCTTTGTGCACTTCCCCCTGCGGGGGAGGGAATCTCCCCGACACGAATCCATATGCGACACCGCTCAAACCATCGATAGGCCGAGTAGCGACCAGAATCGTCGATTCAGACCGACCAGCCTTATCTTGCCGTCCATGGAGTACGAAGTGAGATGAGCAGCAATCGCCACACAACCGCTAGAAGCAGCCGAATATGCGACCGCTTATTTTCCGCTTATTTAAAGCATTACCAGGCGGTAACCGGCACCAAATCTGAGTCTCTCTTTGCGGGGCTATCGCCTCCACACGTTACTCTTGCAAAGTCGATGCTTGGCATCCAGGCCAAGCCAGAAGCGGTCTTCTCAGGCGCTCGGCAGGTCGATTCGAAAGCGGCTGCCGCCGCCCTCGGCCGCCAGGCAGACGGCTTCGCCACCATGGCGGCGGGCGATCTCGCGCACCAGAGCGAGGCCAAGGCCACTGCCGCGGCCGTTCTCGGCCGATTGGGCCAGACGGTAGAACGGCTCGAAAATGCGCTCGCGCTCGGATGCTGGCACGCCGGACCCATGATCGGTGACGTCGAGCACGGCGCGACCGCCTTCGCTTCTCACATCGACTTCGATCGGGCCGTCGCCGGCATGCCGGCGGGCGTTTTCCAGCAGATTGCGGATCAGCCGGCGTAGCAGCAGCCGATCGCCCTCGACGGTGACCGACTGGCCGCCGGCCTCGGCGTCGTAGTGCGCAGCCTCCTCGGCCGCCAGCGCCAGCAGATCGAGAGGCTCGTGCCGGTCGGGCGTAGGCAGCGCCTCGAGCCGGCTGGTCAGCAGAATCTCGTCGATCAACTGGTCGAGCTCGGCGACATCGCGGCTGAGCGCGGCGCGAACCTTGGGCTCGGCCTTCTCACCCAGCAGGGCAGCCGACATGGCAATGCGGGCGAGTGGCGTGCGCAGTTCGTGGCTGCAATTGGCCAGCAGCAAACGATGCGCGCTCACCAGTTCCTCGATGCGCTGGGCCGAGCGATTGAAGCTCTCGGCCAGGGCCGCGACCTCGTCGCGCCCCTCGACCGGGACGCGGGCGCTGAGATTACCGCCACCCAATTGCTCGACGCCGTCTTTCAACCGCTCGAGACGGCGACCGAGACGGCGCACCACGGGGAAGGCGCCGACGGCGACCGCCGCCGCCACCAGAGCGAGGAAAGCGGCGATCCAGAAGGCCTCGCTCGGCCGCTCGCGTACCTGGCGTGCCACCAGCCAGCGCCCGTCGGGCAATTGCAACGTGAAGTTCGGGCCGCCCGGCCCGCGCCGCCAGCCGGTACGCGCACGCCTCGGCTCGAAGCGCGGCGGCGGTCGCCCGGCCATGGCGATCATGCTGCCGTCGGCGTGGTAGAGGGCGAGGTCGAAATGCAGCTTGCTTTGCAGGGCGTCGAGCGCGTGCTGGCTATCGGCATCGGGTGCATCGGCGTCGGGCAGCAGGGCGCCGGTCAGCTCGGCCGCGACATCGAGATATTGCGGTGTCTGCGCGCTGTCGTCGGCCAGCCGCCACAGCAGCGCCGTCGTGCCCACGAAAACCGCCAGCACGAGGATGATGGTGACGTAGAACTGCAGATAGAGCCGGCGCACCGCGTCAGCCGTCCTGGTCGCGGGCGAAGACATAGCCCGCGCCGCGCACCGTCAGGATGCGGCGCGGCTTCTTGGCATCGTCCTCGATGGCGGCGCGAATGCGCGATACATGGACATCGACCGAGCGGTCGAAGGCTTCGAGCTTCTCACCCTTCAGCACGTCCATCAGCGCATCGCGCGACAGCACCCGGCCGGCGCGCTCGGCCAGGGCCAGCAGCAGGGCGAATTGATACGAGGTGAGGCTGCGCTCCTCGCCGTCGAGCCGCACCAGGCGGGCGCCCTTGTCGATTTCAAGCCGGCCGAAGCGCAGGATGTCGGCGCCGCGCGGCGCGCCGCGCCGGCGCAGCACCGCCCGCAGGCGGGCCAGCAATTCGCGCGGCTCGAAGGGCTTGCCGAGATAGTCGTCGGCGCCGACCTCGAGGCCGATGACGCGGTCCATCGGCTCGCCGCGGGCGGTCAGCATCAGGATGGGCAGGTCGCTCGCGGTGCGCAGGCGCCGGCAGACCTCGAGGCCGTCGGCGTCGGGCAGCATCAAGTCGAGGATCACCGCGTCGAAGGCCTCGCGCTTCAGCAGCGCCTCGCCCTCGCGCGCGGTCGGGGCGAGAGTCAAACGAAACCCCGCCCCGCCGAGATAGTCGGAGACCATCTCGGCGAGGCGGCGGTCGTCGTCGATCATCAGGACACGCTCGGCCATGATTTGAGTATCAGGCCGGCAGCGGCCTCGTGTCACTCGCAGCCGTTAGCCAGGCTTCCGTTCGTGGTGACGGCCGCGATGGTCGTGGTTGCTCCAGTTCTTGAAGAAGGCCTGGCGCTGCTGGGCGCTCAGCACGTCGCCGGCATCCGTCAAAGCCTGGGTGAAGCGCTTGGAACGGGCATCCTGCACCTGGGCTTGGTCGGCGCGGATCTTCTCGATCTGCGCGCGGTCGATCGTCGGGGCCTGCATGGCGTCCTGCATCGCCTTGCGGTTCTGCATGCTCTTCTCGAAGAGCGGCTTCATGTCGGTGAAGGCCGTCTTCAGGATTTCCGCCACCTTCGCCTTCTGGGCGTCGGTGACGTCGGTGCCGGTCAGGGCCCTGTCCACGCGCTTCTGGATGTGCTGCTGGAATTTGGCCGGATCGGGTGCCTTGTTGTCGGCGTAGGCAAGGCCGCCCGCCGTCATCGCGATGCTGCCGGCGATCAGCGCCGCAAACATGGACCGTATTTTCGAGTTTTCCATCTTACTCTCCGTTCGTTCGGGCCGTTCGCCCGTGCACCCGATATGGCAGTTCCCGGTTTCGGCACCGTCTCCGGAGGGTAAAGTTGTGTAAAGTAGGCTATGAATACCCTCCATACCGACCGCCTGATCTTGCGGCCCCTCGAGCCGGCCGATGCCTATGCTTATGCCACAGTGCGGTATCACCCTGCCGTCGCCCGCTGGCTGTTGCCTGCCGACGATCCACTGGAGGCAGCGCGCGCTACGGTGGAGCGCTTCGCCGAGGCCTGGAAACGCGACGGGTACGGGCCGTGGGGCCTCTTCCTGCGCCGCAAGGAGGGCAGTGAAGGCCGTCTGATCGGTCATGGCGGCCTCCGGCGTCTCGACGAATTCGGCGAGACCGAGCTCTTGTACGCCCTTCACCCCGATCTTTGGGGCAAGGGATATGCGAGCGAGCTGGGCGGTTTCGCGCTGAAGCACGCTTTCGACACGGTGGGCCTCAGCCTGGTTTTCGCCATCACCAAGCCCGAGAACCTCTCGTCGCAAGGCGTGATGAAGCGACTCGGCATGACTTATCGCAAGAACGTCATCTACAAGGAGATCGAGGCCGTGTGGTTCGACATCGACCGCGCGACGTGGCAGGCGGAGCAGGCGAAGAAATAAGCGACGATGGTGAAAAGCGGCAATTCCGCCTATGGGTGATCGATAAAACAGGTCGATTTGGGGGTTGTCGCATGTTGCGTTGTGCGTTGTTTGGAGTTGCGGTCATTGCCGTTGCCGGGTGTGCTTCCACAGCCGGGGATATTTCATGGACCGCCCGCTACATCACCCCGTTCGAGAAAGTGACGAAGTGCCTCGCCGCGCCGTCATCCGATGCCTATTCGGTCTCGGCGGAGACCTATATCCGCGGCGGCACGGCCAGCGTGACGATGGCGCGCCGGGACCAGCCGGCGATGATGGGGGTGTATACGATCCAGCAGGCAGCCCCCGACGCCACCGACGTCACCTGGCGACGGACCAGCAGCCCGCCCGGCGGCCAGCAGCAGATCGACATCGCCGCGCGGGCCAAGGCCGATCGCTGCGGCAATCCTTACGGAAGCTGACCGCTCGTCAGCCGGTTCGCCGCTTCTTCGCCGGCCTCGCCGTATCGCCGCCGCCCAGGACCTCGATCGTTGCGCGATGCAGGGCGGCGTCGGAAGCAGCAAGCACGGTGCCGTCGGAATCGATGTCGAGCGGCTGGCCGCGCCAGTCGGTGATCAGCCCGCCGGCGCCTTCGATCACCGGCACGAGGGCGGCGAAATCGTGCAGCTTGAGGCTGGCTTCGACCACCAGGTCGACATGGCCGGAGGCGAGCAGACCGTAGGCATAGCAATCGCCGCCCCAGCGGAAGAGTTTTACCCGTTGGGTGAGCGCGCCGTGGCGTGCCTCGATGGGGCCGGAAAACATGATCGGCGCCGTCGAGTACATATAGGCGGCTTCGATCGTCGGGCAGGGCCGCACCGAGATCGGCTTGCCGTTGAAGGTTGAGCGCTTGCCTGCGATCCCCAGCCAGCGCTCGCCCAGGATCGGTTGGTCGATCACGCCGAGCACCGGCTTGCCGCGATGGAGGAGGGCGATCAGCGTGCCGAAGACCGGCATGCCGGTGATGAAAGCTTTGGTGCCGTCGATCGGGTCGAGCACCCAGACATATTCGGCATCGAGGCGAACCGCGCCATGCTCCTCACCCCAGACGCCATGGTCCGGCACATGGGCGCTGAGCAGCGCACGCATGGCGGTTTCGGCTTCGCGGTCGGCGATTGTGACGGGGCTCTGGTCGGTCTTGTCGTCGACCGCCACCGGCGTGCGAAAGTAGCGTGCGACGATGGGGCGGGCAGCATCGGCCAGGCGATTGGCCAGGACGACGAGTTCGGAGGGCAGTTCGGCTGGAACCGAGCTGGCCATGACGCGCTAGGGCAGCGGCGGCGGGTTGTCGTTCATCGTGCGCAGGTAGGCGATCACGTCGGCGCGATCCTGTTCCTTGGGCAGGCCGGCGAAGGCCATCTTGGTGCCCTTGACGAAGCCCTGCGGCTTGAAAATGAAATCGTTGATGGTCTCGTAGTCCCACTCGCCGCCCTTGGCCTGCATGGCGGAGGAGTAGCTGAAGCCCTCATGGCCGGCGCGCTTGCGGCCGACGATGTCCCATTGATTGGGGCCGACCTTGTTGACGCCGCCCTTGTCGATCGTGTGGCAGGTTCCGCACTGCTGCGTGAAGATCGCCTTGCCCTTCTCGATATTGGCCGAGGCGAGCTTCGGCCCGATCGGCTCCAATGCCGCCGGCGCTGCGGCGGCCGTCTCGGTGGGCGCCTCGTCGGTCACGGCGATCGCGGGCTTTTCCAGATGATGCGGACGGACGACCGCGTCGGAGACCTTGCCCAGGACCAGCGCAAAAAGCGCGGAGGCAAGGACGCAGCCGGCAATCGAGTTAAAAGTGGCCATAGTCAGTTCCCGCAACAGCAATTCGTCGGGCGTTGCTGTAGCATGCCCGCGCTCGCGCCAGTAGTATCCGATCACCGTCCGGCGCTCGCGCGGCGGAACGTCGCAAGTACCGGATTTTGCGGGGTTTTTCGGCTTTTGACCGCGGCGGTTGACGGCATCCGTCCGGCGGGCGAAATAGCCGCCCAACAAGACAAACGGGGGAGTTCCGCACATGGCCAAGGCCCGGCCGATCAATACCATTTCGTTTCAGGGCGAGTTGGGCGCGAACTCCGACATGGCCTGCCGCGCGGCCTTTCCCGACATGGCGACCTTGCCCTGTCCGACTTTCGATGCCGCGATGGGGGCGGTGCAGGCCCGCTCGGCACGCTTGGCGATGATCCCGGTCGAAAACTCGATTGCCGGCCGCGTCGCCGACCTGCACAGTCTGTTGCCGCACACCCGGCTGAAGATCGTCGGCGAGCATTTCCAGCGCGTCGAGCATTGCCTGGTGGCGCTGCCCGGGGCGACGCTGAAAAGCATCACATCGGTCAAAAGCCACGTCCAGGCATTGGCCCAATGCCGCAATTTTCTGCGCAAGCACCGTTTCGAGCCTGTGGTTCATGCCGATACCGCAGGCGCCGCGCGCGAGGTCGCGGAAATCGGCGACAAGAATGTGGGCGCGATCGCCTCGTCGCTCGCCGCCAAGATCTACAACCTCAAGGTCCTAGCCAGGAATATCGAGGATGCCGAGCACAATACCACGCGCATGCTGGTCTTCTCGCGCGGCGAGGCCAAGCCCGACTGGCGCAGCGAGCCCTGCATGACGGCTTTCTTGTTCCGAGTGAAGAGCCGGCCGGCGGCGCTCTACAAGGCGCTGGGCGGCTTTGCCACCAACGGCGTCAACATCGTCAAGCTCGAGAGTTACCTCTCCGGCGCGCGTTTCGAGCAGGCACAGTTCTATGCCGAGGTCGAAGGCCACCCCGAGCAGAGGAGCCTGCAGCTTGCCTTCGAGGAACTGGGCTTCTTCTCCGACGAATTCAAGGAACTGGGCAGCTTCCCGACCAACCCCTTCCGGCGCAAGGGTTGGGAAGCGCCGACCCGCGCGGGAACCTAGAGAAAGCGATCCAATGACGCAGAAGCCCGTCCGCATCTCTCCCTCCATTCTGTCGGCGGATTTCGCGGCGCTCGGCGCGGAAGTCGAAGCGATCACGGCAGCCGGCGCCGACTGGATTCATGTCGACGTGATGGACAACCACTTCGTGCCCAACCTCACGATTGGACCGATGGTGGTGAAGGCGCTGCGCAAGCACAGCAAGCTGCCCTTCGACGTGCATTTGATGGTCTCGCCGGTCGATCCGCTGGTGCAGGCCTTTGCCGAAGCGGGCGCCGACACGATCTCGTTCCATCCGGAGGCCGGACCCCATCCGCATCGCACGGTTCAGCTGATCAAGAGCCTCGGCAAGCGCGCCGGCATGGTCCTCAATCCGGGCACGCCGCTCGCCATGGTCGAGCCGTTGCTCGGCGATCTCGACCTGGTGCTGGTGATGAGCGTCAATCCGGGCTTCGGCGGCCAGGCCTTCATCGCGAGCCAGCTCGCCAAGATCGCCGCGCTGCGCGGGGTAATTGATACGCTCGGCAGGCCGATCGATCTCGAGGTGGATGGCGGGGTCAATCCCGAGACCGCCAAACGCTGCATCGAAGCCGGAGCCGACGCCCTGGTGGCCGGCACTGCGGTGTTCGGCGGCGGCGCGGCACGCTACGCTGCCAGCATCAAGGCACTACGCGGATGAACGACGCGCGGACGGCTCTGGGCCGACAGGTGCTCGATCTCGCGCGCATCGAAACCGGCGCGACGACGCCCGACGAGAAAGCCCGGATCCGTGCCTTGGACCGTCTCAATGCGATGCTGAACGGGCTGGATTCCAAGACTTCCGTATTGCTGCGCTTCAACGCCATCGTCGTGGCGGTGCTCGCCTACATCGTGGTCGTCCGCAATCCCGATCCGTTTGCTGTTCTCGCGGCGGCGGCCAAGCTCGCGATCCATATCATCGCTCATCTCAGCCTCGCCGTCAGCATCGTGAGCTGCGGCTTTGCCTTCCCGGTGATCGCCGTCGAGCGCAGCCTCCTCAGCGGCAGCGCGCAGGCGATCGACGATGGCGGTCTCAATCGGCTGGGCGCGATGGTTGCCCGCCGTGCCAGCCTTTATTCCTGGGCCTGGCGGTTTGCCGTGGCCGGCGGATTGGGCTTCGCTGCGATCATCGTCATCGACATCGTCAACTGAGCGCGGAGAGCAGTCATGGCCGATCTCATCCTGCATCATTACCCGACCTCGCCTTTCTCCGAAAAGGTGCGGATCGCCTTCGGCATCAAGAAGGCGCCGTGGAAGTCGGTGGCCATTCCCAGCATCATGCCCAAGCCCGAGCTGATGCCGCTCACCGGCGGCTATCGCCGGACGCCGGTGCTGCAGGTTGGCGCCGACATCTACTGCGACACGCAGCTCATCATGCTCGAGCTGGAAAGGCACACGCCGCAGCCGCCGCTGCTGCCGGCGGGACGCGAAGGCGAGGCGCGGGCGCTCGCCATGTGGATCGACCGCAATATCTTCTGGGCGGCGGTGGGTGTGGTGATGGGCGCCATCGGCGACAAGCTGCCCGCAGCCTTCGGCAAGGACCGCAGCGAATTCTCCGGCCGTTCCTTCGATCCGGCAAAGCTCAAGGCCGCCGCGCCTTTCGCGCGCGACCAGACCCATGCCCAGCTCGTGCTGGCCGAGGAGATGCTGGCCGATGGCCGGCAATTCCTGCTGGGCGGCGCACCCAGCCTCGCCGACTGCGCGCTCTACAATCCGGTGTGGTTCCTGCAGGCGCGGCTGGGCAGCATGGCCGTGCCGCCGCTCGACCGTCTGCCCAAGATCGTCGCCTGGTCCGAGCGCATGAAGGCGTTCGGGAGCGGCAACCCGAGCGAGATGACCGGTGCCGAGGCACTGGACGTCGCCAAGGCCGCGACGCCGGCGGCGACCAGTGTCGATGCCCAGGACCCCAGTGGTGTCAAGGCCGGCCAGGCGATCAGCATTACGCCCGACGACACCGGGAAGGTGCCGGTGACCGGCGTCCTGGTGGGCCTGACGGCCGACCGGATTTCGATCAAGCGTGAGGACGCGCGGGTCGGCGAGGTGGTCGTTCATTTCCCGCGCGCGGGCTTTGTCGTCGCGCCGGTATAGGAAAGCAGACGTCGCGGGCCAACTACGGCATACGTGCAATGAGGCGAATGCCGCCGAGGCTGCCGCTGTCGTAGAGTCGTGCAATCGTGGCGTAAAACAGCTCCTGCGCCTGGTATGCGCTTTCCCCGTGAACGCTCGCATAGGCCGCGTGGTTCTGCCGCCAGGCACGGAGACGGTCGGCCGCATATGGTGCCCAATCCTCCGTGAGGTCCGTCGCTGTGACCTCGGCAAAGCCCGCCGCGTGCAGATCGCCAACATAGTCTGCCGGGCTGGTTACCGTGGCTCCATGGACGATGTCGTGCAGATCGGCCAGCTCGCGCGGCGCAAAGGGCGCCCGCATGCATAGATCTTCGACATAGCATTTGCCGCCGGGCCGTAGCGCCCGGGCAATCCTGGCGATCAGACGCGGACGATCCGGGATGTGCAGGACGGCGAGCCAGCTAACGGCTGCGTCAAAATCCGAAACCGGCAAGGGGTAGGTGAGCGCATCGCCGCAGAGGTGAGCGACCCGTTGCTCGAGGCCGGAACGACGGGTCAGATCGGCGCCGATCCGGTGCAATTCCGGTTGCAGTTCCAGCGCCGTGACGTGGCACCCGGTGGTGTGGGCGAGGTAGCGGGCGGGACCGCCGATGCCGGAGCCGACATCGAGCACACGGCTCGTTGGTCCGAGTTCCAGTGCAACGGCCGCGGCGCGAATGGCGTCGATGCCATGGTAGTGCCATTGATCGATTGCGAAGAGCTGTTCCGGTTGGATGGCATCGCCGGGCCCGATGCCGAGGGCTGCCAATCCCCGCTCGACGCGATCGAGGTTCGTGTAAAGCGGCATCGAACTGATGGCCGTACGGTCACTCATGTTTCGGTCTCCCCGCGTCTTTTAGAGCGAGACCTCGCCCTTCAGCACCGGCACGCAGCCGCCGCCGACGCTGGCGCGGATGCCGTCGGCCGTCCGCTTGGCCGAACACATCAGCAGGCTGGGGCGGCCCATCTCGACGCCTTGGGTGATGGTATAGCGCTGCCCCGACTCGCCCGTCAGGGAAAGCAGGAGGGCGGCCAGCGGTGTTGCCGCGCTGCCCGTGGCGGGATCCTCGACGGTGCCGGACAAGGGCGAGAACATGCGGGCGCGCAGGCGCTCGCCGTCATGGGCATAGAGATAGAGCGGCAGGCGGTCGGGCCCCATGGCGGTGTAGGCCGTCGCCGCTTCGCGGAAGCGCGCGACATCCGGCGTGGCCCGGCTCAAGGCCTCGCCGGTCACTTCGGCGATAACGAAGGAGTTGCCGACGGAGGCAGAGACCGGCCGGTGTGCTGCCACGACGATGTCTCTGGCGGTCAATCCGACGCATCCCGCCAGCAGCTCGACCGGCATTTCGGCTCCGAGCGACAGCGGTTGCGGCGCGGCGATGGTGACGGCATGCACGGCCTCGCGGCGCTCGACCTTCACTTCCACCAGCCCCGCGATCTCTTCGAAGCGCAGGGTGCCGTCCTGGTCGCGGCCGAGGCCCGCCAGCACCCAGCCGGTGCCGACATTGGGATGGCCGGCGAAGGGCATCTCGGCCTTGCGGTTGAAGATGCGCACCCGCGCGGTATTCGCGGCATTCTCGGGCGGCAGAACGAAGGTCGTCTCGCTGAGATTGAACTCGGCGGCGAGCGACTGCATTTCACCGTCCGTCAGGCCCTCAGCGTCGGGGAAAACCGCCAGGGGATTGCCGCCGAACCGGCGGTCCGTGAACACATCCACGGTCACGAAGGAAAAACGGCCCATCGGTACTCCCTAAAGCATACTTGGATCGAAGGGACCGCGCGGCTCCAGCCGCGCTCATGAGCGCGGCTGGAGCCGCGCGGTCCGGAAGACAGTCCTAAACCACCGTCACGCCGATTTCGCCGGCGATGCGACGCAGCGCGGCGACCGATCGGGCGGTGGCGTTGCGGGCATCGTGCGGGCAGTGGGTTTCGATCGAGGCCTGGACTTCTTCCGTCCGGACGCCGCCCAGCAGGCGGCGTAATTCGTCTGCCCAGGGCACGTCGCCGTCACCCAGCGGCACGATGCGACGCGCGGCGGTGTCACGGTCCTTGAGATGGATCTGGTCGGTTCGTGGCGCCAGCGAGGCGATGTCGTTGTCGGTCGGCGGCATGCCCATCGACCAGGCGTTGCCGATATCGACCAGGGGCCGCACCCTTGGATGGTGGTGGTGGGCGAAGAAGGCTGCCAGCTCTGCCAGATTGCCGACATTGCAGACCGGCTCGTTCTCGATCTCGACGATCCTGTCGTGCCGTTCGGCGAGTTCGATCAGGCGCGCGACCGGCGCGTCGAGATCGGCCGGCCGGTAGCCGTCGTAGCGCAAATGGGTGAAGACGCGGAGCCGGCTTGCCCCCAGAATGTCGGCAATCTCGAAGCCATGGGCGAGCGGGTCGGTGGCCGGGCATTCCGCGGGATCGAAGGCGAAATCGACCTTGCCGCTCTTTCGCGCCTGGCCGGGCGCGGGCCATTTGAGCAGCGGCGAAACGAAGGTCGGCATCTCGATGCCGGCCGCCCTCACCGTTTTGGCGATGTCCGCCACCTTGTCGAGGCCCAGACCCAGCAGGTTGCGGCCGTCGACAGTGCGCATGTCGAGGCGCCGGACATCGTTTTCGGCGCAGAAAGAGATCATCTCGGCGAGCGAGGGGCCGATTTCATCGCCGATGACGGCGAGGGCAAGGCGGGGCAGGGTCATGCGCTAATCCTACTCCGCGACGTCTTCTTTCGCTAAACTCGATCTTTCTGGGATTGGCATAGGCCGGAGCATCAGGGGACAGCATGGCTGAGGATGCAGCGATTTTCGTCGGCGCGAGCGATGCCGACCAGTATCTCCTTCTCAAATTCGGCAACCGTCACGGCCTGATCGCGGGAGCCACCGGCACCGGCAAGACCGTGACGCTGCAGACGCTCGCCGAAGGCTTCTCGGCCTATGGCGTGCCGGTGTTCATGGCCGACGTGAAAGGCGACCTGAGTGGCGTCAGTCAGCCGGGCGGCGACAATCCGCGTGCCGTCGAGCGTGCCAAGCAACTCAAGATCGACAATTACAAGGGCCGTGCCTTCCCCACCCTCTATTGGGACCTGTTCGGCGAGAAGGGCCAGCCCGTGCGCACCACGGTGAGCGAGATCGGCCCGGTGCTGATGGCGCGGCTGCTGCAGCTCAACGACGTCCAGGAAGGCGTGCTCAATATCGTCTTCAAGGTCGCCGACGAGCAGGGCCTGCTGCTGCTCGATTTCAAGGACCTGCAGTCGATGCTGCAATGGACCGCCGAGAATGCCGCCACCCTCACCACCAAGTACGGCAATGTCAGCAAGCAGACGATCGGCACCCTGCAGCGTGCCCTGCTGATGCTGCAGCAGGAGG
>Ga0193752_1003023_pt1 | contig 11922 bp, 13 predicted proteins | sample H1c1metaG_FD_144924 | JGI IMG/M metagenome (GOLD analysis project Ga0193752, IMG submission 144924) | Soil microbial communities from a riparian zone of the East river system, Colorado, United States - H1c1 | ecosystem: Environmental > Terrestrial > Soil > Riparian zone | place: USA: East River... | reverse complement strand
TTTGTTTGCAACCGGCAAAAATTACGGCTGTAGCCACGCATGCAACAATGCCATAATGTTTTACGGCAGGCAGGGTCGTTTTTCTCATTTCGTTTGATTGAACTTTGTTTGAATGAATATAGAAAACTTATTTCAAACAATGGTTAAACAACTGAAATCAACGGTGATAGCCGTAATCATATATTATATAAATTCCGTATTTTTTATTTGTCTTCTGCCAGCGTTTGGATGCCGCGTAATGCTGCGACCCACATTTCACTATGAGTATTAATATATTTTTTTGAGAGCGGACCTGCAGATACCTTTAGTAAGACCGTGCCATTTTCCGTGGGTATTAATTCAAAGCTTTCCTGGTATTCACCAGGGAGTTCGCCAGCCGCCGGAGTGATCTCATCGAAATATTCCATTACCAGTTTTTTGTCATCAATGCGGGTTTTGATTAAACCGCGGGCACCAACTTCGTCGCTCTGATCGGTCCAGATTATTTCTGAGCCCTCTTTCCAGTTCGTCTTTGCATAAGCCCCACCGCCAAAAGCCATCGCCCATTTGTTGTTGGGATTAAGAATGATTTGCCAGATTCTTCCGGCAGTTGCATTAATATTTAAATTTTGACGGATAGTATCAGTTTCAACAAACTCAGCCAGTGAAGTGCCTGTGATGTAGGTCCAGCCCTCACCAAAACTTTCCGGTGCAAAAGCAGGATCGCCCTTTGGAAAACTGTCGAGTCCGGAATGGGTGAGTTTTAACCTGGTCTGGGATTTCGATTCAGATGTCAGTTCAAATTTGACTATTGAATTGCCAGGATACCCATCATAACTCCAGGAATACGCAAGTTTGGTTATCGGATCAACCTCGGTTACAGTGCATTTATGCAGATATTTTTTGTCGTCTTTTCCACCATAGAAGCTGAATTCAAAACCCTTTTCAGCTTTAAATTCCGGCATATCAAAATACCATTCTTTCATCTGATTCTTATCAGTAATAGCTTTCCATACTTTTGCGATGGGTGCATTGTACGTGCGTTCGAAAACCAGTTCATTTGTCCGCATGGTGATAAATTTTGATTTAAATAATATCGTTTAGATAATATCGTTTAGATAATATTGGAACTTACTTTTATTTCAAATAAACAGATTGTAGTCTTTGTTAAATAATCAACTATAGAAATCAGGTTATCAATTTATGATAGGAGGCGGTGAGTGATCGGGAAATATCATTCCAGTCATTAAGATCGAATAAAGTAATTCCAGCGCCGCTTATCGTTATTTCCAGAAAATCCATATAAGCATGCCAACCGGTAATGGAAGGTATAAAATCTGTTGAAATACTCTTGCCTGTTGGAAATTCGTTTATAAATACAAGTTTACATTTGTTTGCATTTATCCCATATAGTTCCCATCTTATTATCATGTTATCTGAGAATTCGATCTCGAGCAAAGTTTTTGATTCCAACTTTGTAATGGTACCATGAATTTTAGCCATCATCAGTTGAAGGGAAACAGCGCCCCCTACTTTAAGATCTAATTTTGTATTTGAGGCATGGTGATTCGGGCTTAACCACTGACTGATCTTTTCTGGTATGGTGATAGCGTCCCAAACCCTTGCGGATGGGTGATGCAAGATCCGTTCAAACACTATCCGGCTGGTGGTAGCAGTTTGCTCCAGGCGGCCGTATTTATCGGAAAAGTTAACTGGTTCAGCCATGTTTAATGCCATTTAAGTTTTACATTTTTTTTCGGGATTTTCTGGTTTCTTTTTCCAGGAAATCTTCCAGTGCATCCAGTTTCTGGTTCCAGAAACGGCGGTATTTGTCAAGCCATCTATCTACTTCTTTTAGCTTTTTAAAATTGGCGCTGCAAAACCGTTCACGTCCCTGTTTCTCTATAATAATCAGGCCGCATTCTGTGAGTATGCGAACATGCTTGGAAACAGCGGGACGACTTATTTCAAAGTGTTCTGCGACTGCGTTCAGATTCAGTGATTTATTGGCGATCAGGCCAATAATCTCACGACGGGTAGGATCGGCAATCGCCTGAAAAACGTCTCTTCTTGTTTCCTGCATATGTAACCTTATGGTTACAAATATATGAAACCTTTTAGTTACACAAAAAATATTTCGTGTTATTGTTGCAAAGTTATATTGCCGGTTAGTTAAAAAGAAAATGGCCGCCTCAACTTTTGAGGCAGCCAATTAGAATTTGACAGAATTTATTTTTTAATGCAGATGAGTTACACTTGCTGAGTGTGAGTTACACTTGCTGAGTGGCTGGCATTATTTCTTTTCGTTAATTATTGCTCCGACTGCAAAAGGTACGGAGACGCCTTCCCTGTAATCCCGGAAAAATCCAAATTTATTGGTATCCAGCAGTCTATCAGTGGAGGCTGAACCGGAAAATCCATCCTGGCAGTCTACTTTGAATGACAGACGTTTGAGTAGGCCTTCTTCGTTATATTCGATTGTTTTATAGGAAAGAACAATTCCATTTTTATTACAGTGCTCGGCAATCAGGACCAGTTCGGTGAAGCCAACGTTTTTATTAAACAGAATCTGGAATTTGCCCCTGGCATCATTTTTATCATAATTGGTATTAACCGGAATGCCGGGTATTGTAAAACTTAACATGGTGATTAATGAAAGAACCGTAAGGCTGTTTAATAGTACTTTTTTCATTAGTTAAGATTTGAATATGAGTGATAAGGTTATCATGTAAATTTAGATTAAATTCAGTAGAAAAGCAGTTTAACCGTTAAATAATTCGTCAGACCTGATGATCAGTACAATCGCTTCAAAAGAAGAAAGGGGATTTGAATGGATAGACATTAGTTCGCCGGAAAAGCAAGATATCCAGAAAGTGGCTGAAAAATTCGGGCTACATGAGGCTTCTGTGGAAGATTCGATGCAGGCAGATCATCTTCCTAAATATGAGAAGCTTAAAAATTATGGATTTGTAATTATGCGCGTTTATTCGGTTTCAAGGGAATCTGAGGCCGACACTGTACAGGAACTTACCAATAAGGTTGCCATTTTCTTTTCCGATACTTTTATTGTTACGGTTCACAAATTTGATTGGAAAGAGCTCGGGAAGATAGATCAGGACTTCGTGAAAAGCGGAGAATGCCAAAATACTTTTCACCTTTTTAATGAGATCGTTAGATATGGGCTGATGACATTTGAGGCTCCTGCCTTAAAACTCAACCGTACAATTGATTTCCTGGAAGAAAGGGTATTTCTTAAGAATAAGAATGTTTCACTTATTAGAAGTCTTTATTTCCTTAAAAGAAAAGTGGATGTGATCAGGCACATGCTGTTGCTTTCACACGATATCATTGATCATATTGACCCTCCCGGTGCTTCAAATGAATATACGCGTGATATCCGCGATCTATACGTTAAGCAACAAAGCATCTTTGATGCATTGGGAGAAAATACCAATCATCTGCTGGCTATTTACTTCAATATTTCTTCACAACGAACGAATGAGACAATCCGGGTGCTCACTATCTTTTCGGTATTTTTTATGCCGCTTACTTTTATTGTTGGCGTTTATGGGATGAACTTTGACTTTATGCCGGAACTGAGGCAAAAATAGGGTTATCCCGGTGTGATGGTTTTGATGCTTGTACTTGTGATTGCGATTTATGTTTGGTTTAAGAAGAGGAAATGGCTCTAGCTCCCCTCCTGCGAAGGAGGGGAAGTGCCGAAGGCGCGGGGTGGTTGTTCTTTGGTGCTCGAATCTAAAACAGGATCGAAGACCAAAGAACAACCACCCTCCTCCGCTAAAGCTACGGAGGGCAAAGCCCGCTCGCTACGCTCGCCGCCCTCCTTCGCAGGAGGGCAGCCATCACCAAACCCCTTTACTCTCCCTGACAAATGTTCTGAAATCGCGTGGCTTTCTTCCCAGCACTTTTTCAAGGTCATGTGTAACCGAGGAATTCCGGCCGTCCATTACTTCTGAATACAGATAAGAGATGAGTTCAATATAATCCTGCGGAAGTTCGTGTTGTTGAAGTTGCTGAACATACTCCTCCATAGTCAGATCCGTAAACTTTACCCGTCTGCCAATCTCATCTGAAATAATCTTAATCGCCTCTTTGAAAGTGAATAATTCAGGGCCAGTGATTTCATACAATTTATTTGCATGGCTTCTATTTGTAAAAGCAGCAACCGCAGCATCTGCGATGTCGTCAGCATCAATAAAGGGTTCAGGAACATTCCCCGAAGTCATTTGAACGTCACCGGTCTTTATCGGATCAAGCAGATAGTTTTCACTGAAATTCTGATTGAACCAACTCGCCCGGAGTATTGTATATTCAATACCTGAATTGATAATGATCTGTTCTGCTGCTTCAGCTTCGTTCTCGCCTCTTCCTGAAAGTAAAACCAATTTGGTAACTCGCGCGCCGATCGCTGCAGCCATAAATGATTTCATAATTTTTGCTGAATTCGGAACTGCCAGATCCGGCTGAAAAGAAATGTAAACAGCCTGAGTGTTTTCAAGTGCTTTTTTCCAGGTGCTTTCATCATACCAGTCAAATGCAGGATCGCCACTACGGGAGCCGATACGAATAGGAATATTGAGTTTTGTAAGTCTCGCAGCGATTCGGCGTCCGGTTTTTCCATTGCCACCGGTAATTAAGATTTGTTTAGTATTCTGAGTCATGTCCATTGTGAATTTGAATAAATAATAGCGATTACTTATACAAACTTACATGGAGTGCGAACGGCAAAATAGAACCAATCCGACAGTTAAATAACTAATTCACCATAACTGTTAAAAAGCTTTACCGAACGATGTTTATACTGATTGGGGGAACAACCGGCAAACGAACGAAAATTTCTTATAAAATGCGATTGATCCGCATAGCCGTTATGATAGGCAATATCTGAAAGCTTATCATAACGCTGGTCATTCAATTGTTTTACAGAATCCTGGAAACGACAGATCCTTGCATAGAGTCTTGCTGAAATACCAACCTGTTCGCGGAATTTTCTTTCAAGACTTCTTTCGGTTATCCTCAAACGCTTTTGCAGTCCGGACAGAGATAAATTTCCTGAAGCCTGTATGATCTCAAAAATCGCATTTTCGATAATTGTATCATCAGGAATTTTACTTAAAGCTAATTCTCTATGAAGATAGGTACTGAGAATTGTCAATCTTTCAGATAATGTATCACAATCTGCCAGAGCATCCGTGATATTATAGTTTCCGGCTCCGGGCAATTCACCGATACTTAAACAGGAATCAGTAATAATATTTGCAGGTATCCGGAAGATTTTTTTAATGGCAGCAGGCCGGAAAAGAATACCGATTGCATTGAATTTACCATCAATATGTAAATTTGCCGAGGTTGTTGCCTGACCATATAGAAATAAAGGCGGCAAAGATTTGTCGCCAACGGTAATTACTCCGGATTCCGGGTCCTGGAAGATCATTCCGGGGCAGCCGTCTGCCATAATGATAAAAGAGTCGCGGTCTTCAGCCGGTTCCCTGGGGTTTAAGTACCAAATAGCCTGAACATATTTTTCTAATCCAGGCAGAACCGGCAATACCTGTAGAATCATGTTGAGAAGAAGGTTAATTTATTAATCTGAAAGATATTTGATTATTAAATCACTTGTTATTTTCCTGATAAGTTGACCACTTTTTAACAACCTTCGTATTAATTTGTTATAAATAGTACTAAACCGAATTCTTGCTCGCCGGAATGTTCCTATGGCGGGTCCATGTATTGTAATTCTGTCCGGATAACCGGCTGCTTGGGAGATATCATTACGGAATTAATTGCTGCCTCCGGCATTTCAATATTTGATATGTACTTGAAAGTAAGCAGGTTATGATGTTAGATCTTCTAGTCGTACCTTTGTGGAACGTGGAAATTTTTATATAATTTATACTTTTTTGTATAAATACATTTGTACCTTCGCGGCTACAAAAAAACGGAATAAAAAGACGAATATATGGATGAGAAATTCAGCAGTATTGAGCAAACCGTTCTGAGCGATTACAAGTACGGATTTGTGACCGATATTGAATCTGATGAGGCACCGAAAGGGCTTGATGAAAGTACAGTGCGGTTCATTTCTGCCAAAAAAAATGAACCGGATTGGATGCTTCAGTGGAGATTAAAAGCATTTCAGCAGTGGTTGAAAATGAAGGAACCTGACTGGGCCAATATTACCTATCCGGCAATCAACTATCAGGATATTATTTACTATTCGGCGCCTAAGCAGAAAGTGACGATTTCCAGCCTGGATGAGATTGATCCTGAGTTGAGAAGGACTTTCGAGAAACTGGGCATTTCTCTGAATGAACAGAAAAGACTCAGCGGAGTAGCCATTGATGCCGTTATTGATAGCGTATCGATTGCCACAACTTTCAAAACTCAGCTTGCCGAACAGGGCATTATTTTCTGTTCTATGAGCGAAGCGATCCGCGAACATCCTGCTCTGATACAAAAATACCTTGGGTCTGTGGTACCAGCTACTGACAATTACTTTGCAGCACTCAATGCAGCAGTGTTCAGTGACGGTTCGTTTTGTTATATTCCCGAGGGAGTCCGGTGCCCAATGGAATTATCCACTTATTTCCGGATAAATGCAGAAAATACCGGTCAATTTGAAAGAACACTCATAGTGGCTGAACCAGGCAGTTATGTCAGTTACCTGGAAGGTTGTACCGCACCCATGCGGGATGAGAACCAGTTACATGCGGCTGTGGTGGAACTTATAGCACAGGATCATGCTGAAATAAAATATTCCACTGTGCAAAACTGGTATCCTGGAGATAAAGAGGGTAAGGGCGGCATTTATAATTTCGTTACTAAAAGAGGTATTTGCCAGGCTCATGCAAAAATATCCTGGACACAGGTTGAAACCGGTTCTTCCATCACCTGGAAATATCCCAGTGTTATCTTAAAAGGCGATTACTCGATCGGTGAGTTTTATTCCATTGCCGTAACGAATAACAGACAACAGGCAGATACCGGTACTAAAATGCAGCATTTGGGTAAGAATACCCGCAGCCGGATAGTTTCGAAAGGAATTTCTGCCGGCTTCAGCAATAATAGTTATCGAGGGCTCGTGCATGTTAGCCGCAAGGCACACAACGCACGAAATTTTTCTCAATGTGATTCATTGTTGCTTGGTGATAAATGTGGTGCCCATACATTTCCATATATCGAAGTAAAAAATAACACTTCAGTTGTTGAGCACGAAGCCACCACTTCAAAAGTAGGCGAGGACCAGATTTTTTATTGTAATCAACGCGGTATGGATACCGAAACGGCTGTCGCGCTGATCATCAATGGTTTTGCAAAGGAAGTTATGAATCAGTTACCGATGGAATTTGCAATCGAAGCCCAGAAGTTATTAGCTATAAGCCTTGAAGGCAGCGTTGGTTAAAATCCATCATGTAGGGTTGGTTAATTATAAAAAAAATAAAACAAGTAGATTATATGTTGCGCATTCAAAATTTGCAGGCAGGCATAGAAGGAAGAGAGATTTTAAAAGGGATCAACCTGGACATTAAACCAGGTGAAGTACATGCTATTATGGGACCCAACGGTTCAGGTAAAAGCACACTCGCTTCGGTTCTTGCAGGCCGGCAGGATTATATTGTGACCGGTGGCTCGGTTGAATTTCTCGGAAAGGATTTGTTGGATCTGTCACCTGAAGACAGGGCCGGAGAAGGTTTATTTCTTGGATTTCAATACCCTGTTGAGATCCCGGGTTTGAGTACTACCAATTTCATGAAGACTGCGGTTAACGAAATCCGTAAATATCGTGGCCAGGAGGCTCTAGACGCTGTCGCCTTCCTTAAAATGATGAAGGAAAAGATGGCGCTGATGGAAATGGAGCAAACCATGTTAAGCCGCTCGCTCAATGAAGGTTTTTCAGGTGGCGAGAAAAAACGTAATGAGATTTTCCAGATGGCCATGCTTCAACCCAAACTGGCAATCCTGGATGAAACTGATTCCGGATTGGATATCGACGCTATCAGGATCGTGGCAAATGGTGTAAATAAACTGCGCAATAAAGACAATGCCGTTTTAGCCATCACGCATTATCAGCGTCTGCTTGACTACCTGGTACCTGATTTTGTTCACGTGCTCTATAATGGTCGGATTGTAAAATCAGGTTCCAAGGAACTGGCTCTTGAGCTGGAAGAAAAGGGATATGATTTTATCAGGAATGAAATGCATCAGGAAGAAGAAGTTTCTTAAATCAAGCAGCAGCATGAACAACACGACTTATCTCAAAGATTATTTTGACAACATACAGCTTTCTGATAATAACCGGCTTTCATCTATCAGAAAAGCCGCTTTTCAATCATTTGACACACTGGGTATACCTACTGTACGTCATGAAGAATGGAAGTATACACGCATCAGCAGTTTATTCAATAAAGAATTTCAGATTTCATCATCGTCAGCTGGGTCCCTAAATGCTTCAGATGTTGATTCGCTGAGATTGCCAGGGCATGAAGACGCCAGCGAATTGTTTTTCATCAATGGAATTTATGCTGCCGGTCTGTCAGCTATTAAATCAACCGGTTTCAGTATAGTGCCATTGGAAGAGGCTGCCTCCAGCCAATTTAAGCCCATTGTGGATGAACACTTCAATCACAGTAGTAAGTACCTGAAGGATGGCATCAATGCCTTGAACACAGCATTCATCGATGGAGCAGTTTTTGTTTATGTTCAGCCTAAAAAAATTATCAAACATCCTGTTTATATCTATAATATAACCGATGCACGCATCGCACCGGTACTTTCTCAGCCGCGCAGTCTTATTTATGTGGGGCAGGCATCGCAGGTGCAGTTTGTTGAAACATATCTTACGCTGGGTACCTCCGAAAGTATGACCAACGAAGTAATGGAGATCATTGTTGAGGGGGATGCGATCATGGAATATTATAAAATTCAGAATGATCAGATACATGCCAGCCAGGTAAGTACAACACATATCAGGCAGATTGGAAAAAGTGTTGTGCATACGGTAACAGTTTCACTGAACGGTGGAATTGTGCGTAATAATCTGCATGCTATCATGGAGGCTAACAATGCAGAGGCACATCTTTATGGACTGTATTTTCAGCGCGGGCAAAGCCATATCGATAATCATACGATTGTAGATAACGTAATGCCCAATTGCCAGAGTAATGAATTATACAAAGGAATTCTGGATAATCAATCTACCGGCGTATTTAATGGCAAGATCTATGTACAGAAGGACGCGCAGAAAACAAATGCATTTCAGTCAAATAAAAATGTTTTGCTTTCAGAAACAGCAAATATAAATACCAAACCACAGCTTGAAATTTTCGCAGATGACGTAAAATGTTCTCATGGATGTACGGTAGGCAGTCTTGATGAAGATGGACTGTTTTACCTGCAATCACGAGGTGTTCCTAAAAACCAGGCGATGGCTTTGTTACTTCAGGGGTTTGCACTTGATATACTTGAAAAGATTAAACCTGCCCCCATCCGTGCATACGTAGAAGATTTAATTGCTCAACGTTTAACAGCAGATGTATTATGATTACAGCGGAAAAATCAATATCGGTACTGGACGTAGAAGCTATCAGAAAACAGTTCCCGATACTTAACCGGAAAGTAAAAGGCAAACCGCTCATTTATCTTGACAATGCCGCTACTTCGCAGAAACCTCAGGTAGTGCTTGATGCCTTAATGGAATATTATACCGGCTACAATGCAAACATTCACCGCGGTATCCATACACTGGCTGAAGAAGCAACAGCAGCGTTTGAGGCTACCCGTGATGCTGTAAGAAATTTCATTGGTGCTTCAGCGAGGGAAGAGATTATTTTCACAAAAGGAACTACCGAAAGCATTAACCTTGTATCATCTACCTGGGGTCGTGCCAATATAAATACCGGTGACGAGATCATAATTTCTGCTATGGAACATCACTCCAATATAGTGCCCTGGCAGATATTATGTGAAGAGAAAGGCGGAATATTAAAAGTGATCCCGGTAAATGATGAAGGCGAATTTTCGCTCGAAGATTTCAGTTCACTTATTTCAGACAGGACAAAACTGGTTTCCATCGTTCATGTGTCGAATGCCCTGGGTACCATTAACCCGGTGAAAGAAATGATAAAGCTGGCTCATAGGGCGGGAGCCGTTGTATTTGTAGATGGCGCGCAATCGAGTGTGCATCTGGACATTAACGTTCAGGATCTGAATTGTGATTTTTTTGGATTTTCGGGACACAAGGTTTATGGACCAACAGGTGTTGGTGTTCTCTATGGGAAAAAACATATTCTAGAAGCTATGCCTGTCTTTATGGGTGGTGGAGAAATGATCAGAGAAGTAAGTTTTGAAAAGACTACATATAACGACCTTCCATATAAATTTGAAGCAGGTACTCCTAACATTGCAGATGTGGTTGCATTCAAAGCAGCGCTGGATTTTGTAAATGGAATTGGCAAGGATAAAATCGCAGGCCATGAAGATGCATTGCTGGCTTATGCTACCGGGCAACTTCAGCAAATAGAAGGTTTAACAGTGATTGGCCGGGCAGTACACAAGGCGGGTGTTCTTTCTTTTATAATCAAAGGTGTTCATCCGCAGGACATGGGTATCATTCTTGACAATAATGGAATAGCGGTTCGGACAGGCCACCATTGCGCTCAGCCATTGATGACCTGCTATAATATACCCGGAACCATACGCGCTTCTTTTGCTGTTTATAATACTTTTAGTGAGATAGATATGTTGGTGGCAGGGATTAAAAAAGCAATACGGCTACTGTTATGAGTGGATCAGCAACCATACAGGATACGGAAGAGGAAATCATTGAAGAATTTGCGCTTTTTGATTCGTGGGATGATAAATATGAATATATCATAGACCTTGGAAAAAAGCTGGAAGTTCTGGATGAACAATATAAAACGGACAACAATCGTGTAAGAGGCTGCCAGTCTACAGTATGGCTCGCTGCGTTTTACAAAGATAGTAACATTACATACAAGGCCGACAGCGATGCGATAATTGTAAAGGGATTGATCAGCATGCTGATAAGGGTTTTATCAGGTCACACACCTGACGAAATACTGGATGCGAAGCTTGGCTTTATTCAAACGATCGGAATGACATCACACCTCGCACAAACGCGGTCGAATGGTTTACTTTCAATGGTCAGGCAGATGAAAAATTATGCACTGGCCTTCAAAGCAAAAACGCAAAACTGATTACATGGAAACAGCAGAACTAAAACAAAAAATAATAGATTGTTTGCATACTATTTTTGATCCGGAAATTCCGGTGAACATTTATGAACTGGGGTTGATTTATGAGGTAGAGATTTTGCCAATAAACAACGTTCAGATCGTAATGACCCTCACCGCGCCTAATTGCCCTGCTGCGCAATCTCTTCCCATAGAAGTGGATCAGAAAGTAAGGGCGATCGAAGGAATTAATGATGTGCATGTATCAGTAACATGGACACCGCCATGGGATAAATCGAAGATGTCTGAAGCAGCTCAGCTTGAACTGGGAATGCTATAAACGCTCAACATGAAGATTACTGCACAGGAAGAATATGGTTTACGGGTACTGATCCGTATTGCGGGAATCCGTAATAAAGAAGGTATGAGCATTCCACAGCTAAGTGAAGCCGAAGGACTCAGCAGTCATTATGTTGCCAAACTCACCCGTCATCTTCGTATCGCGGGATTTATCAACAGCACTCCGGGACTTAAAGGTGGATATGTGCTGGCAAGACCTGCGGATGAAATAATTATCAATGATGTTTTGAAAGCGCTCGGCGGTACACTCTTTAATGACGATTTTTGCAAGTCCCATTCGGGAAATCTCAGACTGTGTAATAATTCTGTTGATTGTTCAGCCCGGTCTCTTTGGCAAATGATTCAGTATACAATGGACAAACTTCTCAAC
>Ga0193752_1003022_pt1 | contig 11923 bp, 10 predicted proteins | sample H1c1metaG_FD_144924 | JGI IMG/M metagenome (GOLD analysis project Ga0193752, IMG submission 144924) | Soil microbial communities from a riparian zone of the East river system, Colorado, United States - H1c1 | ecosystem: Environmental > Terrestrial > Soil > Riparian zone | place: USA: East River... | reverse complement strand
GTCCTTTGGACCCAATGCAAATGTTTCCCGCAATATTTCTTTTGTTAACGGGCAAAAAGCAGTAAATAACAACACAAACTATGGTTTCCAGTTTGGTATAAGTAAGGAAAAAGAAAAGAAATATGATATATCGCTGAACCCGGAGATAAGCTGGGTTAAAGCAAAGAACTCGATCAGTTCTTCAGCATCTGCCAGTTACTGGCAGGCTGGTGTACGGGCTGATGTAGAGATCACGTTCCTGAAAAAATTCAGGTTTGAAACAGATGCCAATTTTAAAGCCAAGCAGAAAGATCCACGTTTCCCTGCAAAAAACCAGTTCACCATCTGGAATGCATCTTTAAGCCGCTTCCTATTTAAAGAAGTGCTGGAAGCATCAGTTTCTGTAAATGATATCTTAAGCGAAAACCGTGGTTATGAAAGAACTTTTAATGATTACCGGTATACCGAAACTTTTTATAACACCTTAAAAAGATTCTGGATGGTAACACTCACCTGGAATTTTTCAAAGAATGGAAAACCTACTTCTGATTTTTAAAATTGATCAAACTGATTTTATGAAATATATATTTTGCTTAGCCGTTTTACTTTGTTTTAAAAATACCCAGGCACAGGTTTTTATTGATAAAGGCCTGATAGAATACGAAGTGAAAGTGAATAATCATAAAGCACTGGGCAATGGTACCTGGGCTGAAATGATGAAAGACAAATTCCCCAAACTGTCAACCAGCTATTACCAGCTTACATTCAATAGCGACAGGAGCATTTACCTGTTTAACCGTAAGGATGAAAAAACAAAAATGCCCTGGGGCAATGAAGGAGAAGATAATGTGTGGTATAACGATTATAAAAGCGAAAGCTTTATTCAGCAGAAATCTGTTTTTGGCGATACCTATATTTTAACCGACAGCCTGTTAAAAATAGACTGGAAAATGACCAATGAGACCAGGGAGATCGCAGGGTTTAACTGCAGAAAAGCCGTTGGTAAAGTATTCGATAGTGTGTATGTATTTGCTTTTTATACTGATGAGATCACGGTAACTGGTGGCCCTATGGGTTTACATGGATTACCGGGAATGATATTGGGTATTACCATTCCCCGCATGTTCAGCAGCTGGGTAGCAACCAAAGTGGAAGTGAATGGGGTTAATTACAGCACCATCAATGCTCCCTCAAAAGGAAAAAAGAAAAAGGCAAAAGATCTGCAGGAAACTGCTGTAAAAGTTACCAAAGACTGGGGCGATTGGGGGCAACATGCAGTTTGGAATATATTTTTATAGTTAACAATGGGCTATACCCATCGTTAACAGCTAATGCCCTTTCAGGGCTTTAAAAATTATTTATTAAATCACAAAACCATCTGGTATTACTGCTCTCTTTTTCACTACCACAATTCCATCCTTTACTGTATACAATGAATGATCTGTATCTGGTAAATGAGGCCCCCCGGTAATACTTACATTATTGCCAATGCGGCAATCTTTATCTATGATGGCATTTTCAATTTTACAATTTTCACCAATACCCAGCTTTGGAATATTTCTTTCGAGTGAATGTGCCATTTCCGGGATGGTTTCATAATAATCGCTACCCATTATATAAGAGCTGATGATCTCGGTTCCCTTGCCTATCCTGGTTCTGATACCGATCACACTGCTTACAATACGGGATGCATCAATGATAGAACCTTCAGCTAAAATACTATGCTCAACAAGTGTATTACCGATCTTCATGGGAGGAAGCATACGGGCACGGCTGAAGATGGCCCGGGTGTTGTCAAACAAATTAAAAGGAGGTATCTCAAGCGTTAAAGCAAGGTTGGCTTCATAAAAAGAATAGATGTTCCCGATATCCGTCCAGTATCCGTCATATTGAAAACTCACTACTTTTTTACTGCTGATGGAATCAGGAATGATCTCTTTTCCAAAATCAGTAGCGTCTTTTTTATCTATCAATAATTCATCAAACAACATTTTACGGTTAAAGATATAAATGCCCATCGATGCCAGGTATTTGCGGCCCATCGCCTGCATTTCATCACCGGTATCACTTTCCCAAAGCGGTAATAGTTCCCTGGCAGGTTTTTCAATAAATGAGGTTATTAATCCATCATCATTTGCTTTTAAGATCCCAAATTCAGGAGCTTCCCTATCTGCAACAGGTATAGTAGCAATGGAAATATCCGCACCTTTCGCAATATGGTTCTCGAACATTTCCCTGAAATCCATCTGGTAAAGCTGATCACCGCTTAAGATGAGTACATAGTCAAAATCGTTATTCTGTATATGCTTTAAAGATTGTCTCACCGCATCTGCAGTCCCCTGGAACCATCCAAGACTGTCAGGTGTTTGTTCTGCAGCCAATATATCCACAAAGCCACTGCTGAAAGCACTGAACTGGTAAGCATTCTTTATATGCTTATTTAACGATGCGGAGTTGTATTGTGTTAATACAAACATCCTGTTGATGGCAGAATTGATACAATTGGAAATAGGGATATCCACCAACCGGTATTTACCGCCAATGGGTACTGCCGGCTTACTGCGGGTTGATGTTAAGGGATATAAACGGCTTCCGGCACCACCACCAAGAATTACGGCTATTACTGATTTACTTATCATTGGTTTTAGTTTAGTTGTATGGAATCGTATAGGTCGATGTATTTTGCTGCGCTTTGCTCCCAGCTATTGTCTATCTGCATGACCTGGTTCACCAGCTCAGCCATTTTTTCTTTATCATCATATAATTCAACAGCACGATGAACAGAATAAGTTATATCCCAAACGCTGGCGTTATTAAAACGTAAACCAAAACCATTTGGCTCTCCAAAATCTATAACCGTATCTTTTAAGCCACCGGTACTTCTAACAATGGGTATGGTTCCGTAACGCAATGCATACATCTGGTTCAAACCACAGGGCTCTACCCTGCTGGGCATTAAAAGAAAATCGGCGCCGGCATACATTTGATGGGCCAGCTTTTCATTATATCCTATTCTTGAATTATAAAATCCTGCGAAGCCTTCGGTCAGGTAAGTTAAATGGTCTTCAACCCTTTTATCACCGCTTCCCAGGATCAAAAAATTCATTCTTTTACCCAACTGGCTTATTGAATCTGTAATTGCCTGTGGTAACAGGTCGGCTGCTTTTTCAGCAACCAATCTTCCTATATAAATAAAAAGCGGAAGTTTAGGATCCAGTTTAAAATCTTTGCAAAGTTTTTTCTTATTCAATTGTTTTCCTGCTGCTGCATCTTTTTCCGAAAAATTATCGAGTATATAAGTATCGGTCTCAGGATCCCAAACAACTGTATCAATACCATTTAAAATACCTGATGATTTGGCTCTTTCCATTCTGAACAGTTGCTCCAGGCCATTTGCTTTTTCAGTGAGTTCTTCCATATAACTTGGACTAACGGTAGTTACTCTGTCAGCACATTTTACGGCACAGGCAAGCGGGTTGATGGTATTATCCCATTCCAGTAATCCGCCCCGCCAGCTATCCCAGGCAGGTAAATAATTGCTTTTATCCCAACTCATCCAACCCTGGTACTGGGCATTATGAATGGTAAGAACAGAGGGAACTTCGGCCAGGTGGCGGTAATCAAAACAATTACGCATCATAAAAGGGATAAGGCCTGTGTGATGATCATGCACATGCACAGCATCCGGCTTGTGCTCCCAATGGCTAAGCCAATCTACCACTGCTATCTGGAATGCAGTGAAACGTTCAGTATCATCATCATAACTGTAAACATTTTCACGGTCGAGCAAACCGTAAATGTCAACACAGTAAAGATCAAAATCGAGTTTATTTGTTTTTTCTTTGATGATGGTGTAATCAAAATAAGTTTCACCCATCATAAATCCGCCTTTGTGTTCAACATTCCATTCATTCTCGTACAAAAACTTTGTACGATGCATGGGCACAACTACTTTGGCAATATGACCGAGTTGTTGCTGGTATTTGGGAAGGGTGCCAACCACATCAGCAAGTCCACCAACCTTTGCGTAAGGGTAACATTCTGCGCTGACGTGTAATATTTCCATATAGTTTTTTTATTGTTCTTCAATTTAGCAATCATTTTGATGCAAACCAATTTGAAACCTAAATTTTTCTCAATGCTTATTTTATTCTATTTTCATTCTACCTAAAAAATAACGATATGCCAACTGAACAAAATGATTTAATTACTCCATTGGAAAAACAAGGATTAAAAGAAACAAATTATGGTGCTTTAAGTACCTTGGTTACTGTGTTTTTCTTTTGGGGATTTATTGCTGCAGGCAATAGCGTATTCATTCCTTTCTGTAAACATTATTTTAGTTTAGATCAGTTCCAAAGCCAGCTGATAGATTTTGCTTTTTATACTGCCTACTTTGTTGGTGCCCTTGCCTTGTTTGCGTACGGTGCTTTTGGTGGCAAAGACCTGGTGGGCAAATGGGGATATAAAAAAAGTATTGTGTATGGTTTATTATTCTCTGCCCTGGGCGCAGCAGCAATGATCATTGCTGTTAACGGCAACACCTTTGCGGGAATGCTGGTAGGATTTTTTATGGTTGCATTGGGGTTCTCTTTACAACAAACTGCAGCACAACCCTTTTCCATTTCATTGGGAGATCCTGCTACCGGTGCCAGTCGTGTAACACTGGGAGGGGCGATCAATTCCTTTGGTACTACCATCGGGCCGATCTTTGTTGCCGTGGCATTATTTGGTACCACAGCTGCTATTACAGATGAGAAAATTGCAGCTCTCAGTTTAAGTAAAGTCATCATTTTATATATCTGTGTGGGTGCATTGTTCATTGGTGCTGCTGCCCTTTTCCATTTTTCTAAAAAAGTGCCCGCAGGCATTATGGAAGAGAAAACAGAGAAAGCCAACAAGGCTTTATACATGTTATTGATCATGACAGGATTACTGTTTATGATGTTCGTTCCTGTTTTTAATACCTATAAAACAGATATGACCAATGCCACTGACCTGGAGAAACATGCTATGGAAACTTACAGGATGGGTTGGTTGCTTGGTGCATTGGGTGTTGTATTGCTGGGGTTACTTATTGCTAACCTAAGTTCGAAAAAGAACCCTAATGGCTGGGGCGCTATGCAATATCCGCAACTCGTGCTGGGTATGCTTGCGATCTTTGTATATGTTGGTGTTGAAGTTACCATTGGCAGTAATCTTGGGGAATTGCTCAGGCACGCTGATTTCGGTGGAGTTCAGGCATCTGAAGCAACTCCATACATAGCCATGTATTGGGGAAGCTTAATGATCGGCCGCTGGGCTTATGCTGTTGGTGCATTTAAAATGAAAGAAAGTACAAAGATCATCTTGCAGATTCTGGTACCGCTGATCGCCTTTGTTGTGATCATAGTCGTTAATACTATTTTCAATTACGATATGCGTGCTTTATATTATTATATTATTTGCGTGGCTGTTCAGATCATTGGCTTTTACATCAGCAAGAACAAACCCGCAAGGACATTGTTGATATTTAGTTTGCTTGGAGTTATTGCTATGGTGATCGGAACTATGACCACCGGTACTATTGCTATTTATTCATTTTTAAGCGGTGGATTATTCTGTTCTATTATGTGGCCATGCATCTTCAGTTTATCAATTGCCGGCCTGGGAAAATATACAACACAAGGTTCTGCTTTCCTGATCATGATGATCCTGGGTGGCGGTATCATTCCTCCTTTGCAGGGTAAAATAGCAGATTATCTCCAGTCAAATTCAACTGTTGCAGGAAGTGGTATTCATAACTCCTATTGGATCGCTGTGATCTGTTTTGCTTACCTGGCATTTTTTGCATTTGCTGTAAAAGGAATTTTAAAACGTCAGGGAATTGATTATGATGCAGAGGTTGAAGGAAGCAGTGGGCATTAATTTAAAAATACTTCTGTTAATTGTTATATGGAAAACAAATTAGTAATTGGCATTGATATTGGCGGAACTACTGCCAAGTTTGGTATCGTAAACAATGCCGGTAAAATTATTGAACAGGATCGTGTACCTACCAATGTGCATGAAGGAGTAGATGATTTCATAAATGACCTGTCTGATAAATTATTACCCATGATCGAAAGGGCTGGTGGATCAGAACAGTTTCTTGGTATCGGTATGGGGGCTCCTAATGGGAATATTTATACAGGCACTATTGAATATGCACCCAACCTGAAATGGAAAGGTATTATACCCATTGCAGATCTAATAGAAAAGAAGTTCAGGCTTAAAACAAAACTAACCAACGATGCCAATGCTGCTGCCATGGGCGAAATGATGTATGGTGCCTGTAAGGGGATGAAGCATTTTATCGTTATAACATTGGGTACGGGTGTAGGAAGCGGTATTGTGATTGATGGAAGAATAGTTGTTGGGCATGATGGATTTGCAGGCGAATTAGGTCATACTATCATCAGGCATGGTGGCAGGCAACACAAGAGTACAGGCGCACATGGAAGCCTGGAAGCTTATGCGTCTGCAACCGGAGTAAGGGAAACAGCCATTGAAATGCTTACACAGCATCCTGAAGAACCAAGCCTGTTGCGCAACTACACTATTAATGAGTTAACAAGTCAAACGGTATATGAATGTGCCATGCAGGGTGATAGCATAGCCAACAACATTTTTGAATTTACCGGGCAGATATTGGGCGAATCGCTGGCAAATGCGATCATGTTTTCTTCACCCGAGGCAATTGTATTGTTCGGTGGATTGACCAAATCCGGTAACCTGATATTAAACCCAACCAAAAAACATATGGAAGCTAACCTGCTTCCAATTTTTCAAAACAAAGTAAAATTAATTTTTAGTGAACTGAACGAATCAGATGCAGCTATACTGGGCGCCAGTGCGCTGGTTTGGGAAATGAATGAGTGATCAGTTTTGTTTAATTAAAAAAACTGCAGGCACAGGCCGCTCAACACCATTAGAACTTGGTTTAATGGTCTCTTTACCATTTACCAACATACAGCTGCTGCCGCCTCCATCTAAGTTCAATGCTTCAGTACAGCCCAGATCTTTTAATAGTCTTGCCTCCTGCTCTAATGTTGCGCCTTCAGCAATACCGGGAAACCTGCCTTGTATGGCCATGATGATAAGATAACCATCCTTTGTGTAACCCATGCAGGTACGTGGATGTTTGTCGCTAATTGCTTTACCATTGAATTTTAATTCTTCTTCATTGGTGATTTCTACTCGCCCGTATTGCACTAATACTGGCCCACCTCCTATCGCAGTTCTCATTTTCCATTTTTTAAATACCGGAATCATCTTATTACTATGCAACCAACTGTAATAAATATTTTTTGTGGAGTCAACAGGAAGATAGCTTACAGAATCTTTTATTATTCTTCTTACAGACTGTGCAGCAGATGGATACTTTAAAGCAGAATCGGTATAAAGCCACGCTACATCAGCATTTCTTTTTTTATTAATTCCAATAGCACTTCCAAACGGATGCCTGTATTGAAAAGTATCCTTTCCTCTCATTGGTATCGTATGAATATTGTAACCAACTATTTTTCCATCTTTAATAACCACATTCAAATTTTGATTGGTAGCAAAGGAAAAGAAAGTCCCATTCACAACCACTAACGGCTTATCGTTCTTTTCATAAAATTGTAATGGCGTTAATCTTCTGCCAAGCGTTGTATCTACAGTAAATTCAATCCTTTTATCCTTCAGCTTTGCTTTTACATAGTAAGCAACAAAAGGTTTCCCATCAAGGCTATCCGTTGTTTTAAAAACCTGTACAGATGCAGGAAGTGGAGTATAATCAGCATCAACATTCACCCATTTAACCTGTGCAAAAGAACTGGTTGACATAAAAAAACAAACAGCCAGTAATAAACCGGCTGTTAATAATATTTGAAACGATTTTTTCTTTAGCATAAGCTTTGAATTTACAAAACCACAAACCCAAAACAACAAACTACAAACCTTTCTCTTCCATCCATTTATTTATACCATAACCCGGTATCACATGTTTTTCGCTGTGGTAAGATGACCGAACCAGAGGGCCGCTCTCCACATAATCAAATCCCAGGTTATATCCTATCTCCCTGAATTCTGCAAACTCATCAGGGTGTACAAAACGTGCAACAGGCAAATGTTTTTTTGTAGGTTGAAGATACTGGCCAATGGTTACTACATCTACCTGGCTTTCTTTCAGGTCTTTGAGGGTCTGGATCACTTCTTCTTTTTCTTCGCCAAGGCCCAGCATGATACCGCTCTTGGTACGCATCCCACCTTCCTTTAATATCCTCAGCGTTTCCATGCTTTGGCGGTATTTGGCCTGTATACGTACCTGGCGTGTAAGGCGTTCGGTCGTTTCAATATTATGGCTAACCACTTCCGGTGCGGCATCTATAACACGTTGTATGTTCTCCCTGTTCCCTTTAAAATCGGGTATTAGTGTTTCTAAAGTTGTGGTGGGATTTAAAGCCTTTACTGCTTTAATGGTATTGTACCAGATTATGCTGCCACCGTCTTTCAGTTCATCCCTGTCAACCGATGTGATCACGGCATGCTTCACCTTCATCAGGTTAATAGCTTCGGCCACACGTTGTGGTTCATCCCAATCTACTTCCAGGGGCCTGCCGGTAGCCACATTGCAAAATCCGCAGCTGCGGGTGCAGATATTACCCAGGATCATGAATGTTGCTGTGCCTTCACCCCAGCATTCACCCATGTTAGGACAATTACCGCTTTCGCAAATGGTGTGTAGTTTATGAGTATCAACCAAATTACGCACATGACGGTATTCTTCACCAATGGGTAATTTAACCCTTAGCCAGTTTGGTTTTTTGGGTTTCTGTTCTATTATTCCGTCAATTACGGGTAATTCTATCATGAAGCAAAATTCTGAATATTAAATTATACTGTGGGATCTATTTTCTTTTCCCTAACAGGAAAGCAAAGTATGCCGAAAAGAAAAATTGTTTTTGTTTGTTATCAAACACCTGTGGAACTTTTTTTGAATAAAATTCTGCAGCAAGTCCTACTTCTATTGCTTTAACCAGGTCGTTATAGCGTCCAAAATCAAAACGTAAACCTGGCTTAACATACAGGCCGGGATTAAGTTTTAAATGGTTCCAGCCACGGCTAAAACCAGGCCCGCCGATAACTGTACCGGTCTTAAAAAGTAAACTATCATCCGACTCATACCTTACATACACATACTCCCCGTTTTTTTCTACCTGCAGCTCATAAGGCCTTAATAAACCCAGCGATAACCCACCACCAATATTTGCGGTAATGCTTACACCGTTCTTATTGCTTTTGTTGCCCAATAAAAATTGTTTTTGCACCCCCAGTTTCACCGGGTAAAAGAAATTGATCTTACCATATATAAATGGCGATGATACTGAGGTGGCATTATTGCTTTGCTTGATCTCCTTCTGGTGTTTTCTCTCAGATATTTCCAATTGGAACAAGGTTGCCTTTTTTACAGATTTGGAATAGCCTTTTTCAAAAGAAATGCCATATCCATCAGAAATTAACTTAATGCCAAATGCATAATGTTTCCTGTAAGCAATAACACCCTCTTCCTCTGCTTTTATTTGTGCATTGATCCTGTCCCGCTTTTGTTCTTTGCGGGTTTTTTGTGTTGGCTTTTTGGTTTCCTGGGCAAGGGCCGAAAATGAAAAGGCAAACAATGTTAAAAGAATTAATAATTGCTTCATGTAATTTGTTTACTAACGTAAATTTATGCAAAAATACTATCTGCTGATTAAAGATGATACATTTGTACTGCGAACCGCTGCATTTTGAACCATAAAATCTTAATAATTACAAACTTTAACAAATGACTGCTTCGATTGTTTACAAAGGACATTTAAGATGTGAATGTACCCACGTGCAAAGTGGGACTGTAATTGAAACGGATGCCCCGACTGATAACCGTGGCAAAGGAGAACGTTTTAGTCCTACAGATACTTTGTGCGTTGCCCTGGCAACCTGTGTTGTTACAACAATGGCTTTAAAAGCCGGTGATATGAATATTGACCTTTCAGGAACCGGTATTGCTGTTACAAAGCATATGCTGAGCGACCCGAGGAGGATCGGTAAAATAGATGTGATACTTTCTTTTCCCGGTTCATTGCAACTGGAAGATAAAGACCGCACAATTTTGGAAAGAGTTGGGGATAATTGCCCCGTTGCTAAAAGTCTGCACCCGGATTTACAGGTGAATATTGAATATAACTGGTAGCAACCCCCTCCGCCCCCTAAAGGGGAAACCTGGAGTATAATTTAATAAAGTGCTTTTCTTTTATTCTGTGGTTCTGTGCCTCTGTGGCAAAATATTTTTAAACCGGGGGAATGAAAAGATCATTGGTTCCTTATTAACTTGTTTCCTATACTGCAATCAAGACAACATTTTTTATTGCAATACTCATTCTTTAGCTGAATTAAAGCCTGCGAATCGAAAGCTGTTTTGTTTTCAACATTTAAAGATGCAAAACCTTTGGTGATGCTGTTCTTTTCAGCTTTAATATCTTCGAGCCATTGCAGCGCCTTGTCCTTGTACATATTTTCACCATGATAATGCCCATAAGCAAATAAAACCGGCACAACCGTATTGATGAGGATATTGCCGATCATCTCCTCTCCCAGTTTCTTCTTTTTAAAAGCCGTGACCTCATCAAATACATAATGGTAATGCCAGTAGTCATTGGCAGTTACATGCAGCAATTGCTTTATATCGTTTATACTGCTGCTTTCTTTTATTTTAGAAAACAGGTGCAGGCTGTTATGTATCAGAATTGCCAATTGTGCCAATCTTACGGTGGGAAAATTAGATGGCCGCATCCTCAAAAAGATCATGGAAGCCTCTGCCTTTTGAAGATTGTATTTCTTTTTTAAGAACCGGTATTCTTTCTGTAAAAGTTTTGGATAGCCTTCTGTAAGATCCCCATCAAGCAAACCCGCCTGTCCAAATAGCAATGCTTCTACCTGGTGTATCTGCCCTTTATGTTTGGCCAGCATATTTACTGGAACAGATCGGGCCACTTTTTCAAAAGCATCACTATTCAGCTTTGCACCAAAATTTTTGGCCAGCAGCCACCAGAATGTTTCTTCCCAGTGGTTATTATTTTTTTGCTGGTACTCAAAGATCAGCTGCGTTCTTTTCTCCAGCCTTTCGACCAGTAACCTTGCCTTCCAGCTTTGCCAGCTAAGGCTGTTTATTTGATGAATATGTTTTTCGCAGGGAATAAAACTATCGGCATTCATCAACTCATCATACTTTGTAAGTAGTATTTTAGGTACTTTATCCTGCATCACTAAAGTAGAACAAGACAGATCCAGATGCACATCCTGCTGCCACACTACATGAAGAATTACATTCTTATAATTTTTATCGCTGCTGTGTTTATGATTCTTCCAATCGGAGGTTTTGATATGCAGTTCTACACTGCCGGCCCAGGTTGTATCGTTGATCTTTATCTTGGCATCACTAAAATCGGGCCCCTGGTTGGTATTAAAGGCTCCGGGATGAATAATTTGCAATAATTCACCTTCTTCAGTTTGTAAGTCGCTGTAATTATAATATTGAAATTGCCAGATATACTGCAGTAGTCTTTCGGTCATAGGGGTGACGTTTTACTGCAAACAAAATACACAGAAAATTGAGAATTACAAACTTTGCAAAGCCTGTACCACCCTGCTTACCGGAAGTCCCATTACATTGTAGAAATCACCGTTAATACTTTTAATGCCTACCACCCCGATCCATTCCTGGATGGCATAGGCACCGGCTTTATCATAGGGTTTATAATTGTCCACATAAAACTCTATCTGCTCCAGGCTCAGTTCATGAAAATGCACTTCAGTTATTTCCGCAAAGGCAATTTCTTTTTCATATTGCAATATGACCACACCGGTAATAACCTGGTGCTTTTTACCTGACAGCGAGCTGAGG
>Ga0193752_1003021_pt1 | contig 11925 bp, 9 predicted proteins | sample H1c1metaG_FD_144924 | JGI IMG/M metagenome (GOLD analysis project Ga0193752, IMG submission 144924) | Soil microbial communities from a riparian zone of the East river system, Colorado, United States - H1c1 | ecosystem: Environmental > Terrestrial > Soil > Riparian zone | place: USA: East River... | reverse complement strand
ACGGTCGGGCGGGGCTAGAAGCGTGGAACTCAGGCGGAGCGGCCGGTGATGGCCGTGCGCATGAGCCCGAAGTGCTCCTTGAGCGCGCGCGTGGCGAGCTGCGTCCGCATCTGCGTGTCGGCCAGCTCCATCAGCTCGTCCTCCAGCATGGCGGGCGTCTCCTCCACGTGCACGCGGGCGTCGGGGAGCGCGGCGTCGGCACCGTCCGCGTGGCGGCCCGCGCGCTGGAGCGACGCCTCGAAGTCCACCGACAGGCGGCGGTAGTCCGGGGTGTCGAGGTTGGCGATGTTGGCCGAGACCGTCCGGGACCGGAGGGCGTAGGCCTGCATCGCGTGGCGGAGGAGTTCGACGGGGCGGTCCATAGGGGGTGTTGGGCGGACACGCGCCCTCACGCAAGGCGCGTGCCCGCCCCCGGAGGTCTTTCGCCGCATACCCCGATAGTGCCCGCCTCCCCGGCAGCCCACGATGGCTCTTCCCCACGTATCCGGCCCCACGGCGGTCCCTGCGGCGGTCCGCACAGTTTGTGGCGCGGTTTAGGCAAGGGATAGAGGCACGGCTCCCCGAGGTCATTGTGGGAAGATTGGAAGGGGCTTCCGCCAAACCGGGCGGAAAACCTTGCCGGAGCCCCGGAAAGACCTAACCTACATCGCTCATGTAGGGGAATCCCTGACACCGTGTAAGGGGGACCCCTGCCGAACGCTCGCATGCAGACCACCGAAACTCTCTACGCACCTCTTACTCCGCATCCGTTCGGAGGAGGCGCCCTCACCCCGACCGCCGACCGCTCCGTGTCCGACCTCGCCCTCGTCCTCGCCCACCGCCTGCGCAGCCTCCTCGGCGGCGTGCAGGCGGCAGGCGAGCTCCTGGTCGACGCGGTCGCCGATGAGGACCGCCCGCTCGTCTTCGACGTGCTGGAGGGGACCGCCGCCATCGAGCGGGTGCTGGCCGACCTCGTGCGCTACACGCACCGCCTGGAGCCCGTCGCGTATCCGCTCTGCCTCGCGGCGCTGGCGGCCGACGTGGCGGGCGCCCTCGCCCCCGCCGACGCCGCCCGCGTGCGGATCGCGTCGACGGGCGACACCCCCATCGTGGGCGACCGCGTGCTACTGCAGCAGGCCGTGCTGGCCCTGCTCCAGAACGCCCTCGAAGCGGCGCCCGGTGCCGCCGTTGACCTGGAGATCGAGCGCCTCGACGCCGCGGGCGCCGGGGCCGCCGCCCTCCGGGTGACGCAGCCGGGCACGCTCCCGGTCGAGCCCTCGCGGGCACTCGACCCGTTCTACACCACCAAGCCGCAGCACCTCGGGCTCGGGCTCCCGCTGGCCCGCCACATCGCGGAGGCCCACGGCGGCGGCCTCCGGGTACACCCCGACCTCCTTGCGGGGACGGTGACGGCCGCGCTCACGCTCGGCCCCGCGTCCCAGTACGTCTGACACGTCTGACTCCCCACTCCCACCCCTTCCCCAGAATCTGGTGAGTACGTCGGCCAATCCCCATCGCATCCTCGTCGTCGACGACGAGCGTCTCCTGCACAACGTCCTCCAGCGCCTCCTCACCCGCCACGGGATGGAGGTGACCAGCTGCATCAGCGGTCAGGAGGCGCTCGATGCGCTGTCGCGGGAGTCGTTCGACCTCCTGCTGACGGACTTCCAGATGCCGGAGATGGACGGGTTCGAGTTGCTGGCGCGGGTGCGCGAGCGCTACCCCGCCCTCCCCGTCGTCGTCATCACGGGGCTGGCCAGCGTGCAGCACGCCGTGCAGGCGATGTCGAGCGGGGCGGTGGACTACCTGCCGAAGCCGTTCTCGACGGACGAGCTGGTCGCCCGGCTCCAGAAGCACCTCACCGCGCCGCCGGCCGAGGTGGCCCCCGTGGCCGCCGCGCCGCGCCGGTCGGCGGGGCGCACGGAGGCCCGCCCGGCGAGCACGTTCGTCGGCGAGCACCCCTCGGTCCGCCAGCTCCGCAGCCTCGTGCCGCGGTTCGCGAAGAGCAAGGCGGCCGTGTTCATCCACGGCGAGAGCGGCGTCGGCAAGGAGGTGCTCGCCCGGCTCGTCCACGAGCAGAGCGACCGCGCCGCCGGCCCGTTCGTCGCGCTCAACTGCGCCAACCTCCCGAAGGAACTCGTCGAGAGCCACCTCTTCGGGCACAAGAAGGGCGCCTTCACCGGCGCCGTCGAGGACATGGCCGGCGCCTTCGGCCGCGCCAGCGGCGGCACCCTGCTGCTCGACGAGATCACCGAGGTGAGCCCCGACGTGCAGGCGAAGCTGCTCCGCGTGCTCCAGGAGGGCGAGTTCCAGCGCGTCGGCTCCGAGAAGACGGAGAAGGTGGACGTCCGCGTGATCGCGACGAGCAACCGCGACCTCCAGCAGGCCATCCGCACCGGGCAGTTCCGCGAGGACCTCTTCCACCGTCTGGCCGTGTTCCCGCTCTACGTGCCGCCGCTGCGCGAGCGCACGAGCGACGTGCCGGTGCTGGCCGAGGCCTTCGTCGCGCGCTACTGCACGCAGTACGGGCTCCCCCTGAAGACCCTCGACGCCGACCTCCTCCGCCGCCTGGAGGCCTACAACTGGCCCGGCAACGCCCGTGAGTTGGGCAACATGATCCACCGCGGCGTCGTGCTCGCGGCCGAGCGGACGGTCGTGACGACGGGCGACGTGCTCAACGAGTTCTTCCTCGACGGCCTCCAGCAGTCCACGGCGCCCCTCTCGGCGCGGTCGGCCGACACGGACGACGACGGGCTGGAGACGCTCGCCGGGCTCACGCTGGCGGAGATCGAGCGGCGGATGATCTACCGCGCGCTCCGCGAGGCGAACAGCAACCAGGAGAAGGCGGCCGAGGCGCTGGGCATCTGCGCCCGGACGATCCGCAACAAGGTGAAGCGCTACCGCGAGGAGGGCCTCCTTCCCGCCTCCCTCCAGTAGCGCCCCGCGCCCGCGAGCGGCGCCCGTGTGTAGTCCCCCCGAAAGGGGCCGGGTCCCCGTAAGGCCCCGGCCCCTTTTTTTGATTTGGGCCATCGGGGTACCCCCCTCCACCGTGGGAGGGCGAGGCGTGAGACCGCCCGGGATTGGCCACAACCTCTCAAAATTGTCGTCCTGAACTCGATTCAGGACCTACGCCCTTCCAGAGCGGCGTTACAGCGGCGGCGAGCAGGAGCCTACGAGGCGCGTCCAACAGCACAGCCCTTCACTGCCGTCCCGCGAGTGCCTACCGTCGTAGGTCCTGAATCGAGTTCAGGACGACAATGATGGAGGGGCGTGCCCGATCCCCAACAGCCTCCCAGGATGACAACCTAGAAGGGATCTACCTCCCCCCAAACGGCCGCTCAGTTCATGATGGGGCTGGGGAAGATCACGTCGTGCGAGCGCATGACGTCGTGCGTCGTGCTGAGGGCGCGCCGCACGGTCGTGATCAGGTCGGTGACGGAGAACGGCTTCGCGAGGTAGAAGTCGGCCCCCGAGAGGCGGCTCCGGCGCTCGCCGTAGGGGTTCGCGTGCCCCGTCATCATGATGACGGGGATGGAGGCGGTCATGGGCCGCTGGCGGAGCGTCTGCACGGTGGCGTAGCCATTCCCGTCGCGCATCCGGACGTCGCAGAGGATGAGGCTGGGGCGGTGCTCCCGCGCCATCTCCAGGCCCTCGGGCCCGGTGTGGGCCTCGAGCACGTCGTACTCCTCCTGCTCGAGCACGAAGCGGACCGTGTCTACGAAGAGGTGGTCATCGTCGATGAGGAGGATGGTGGTATTCATGGGTCGTTGGGCCGGGGCCCGTCTCGATGGGGAAGGGTGGGGACGGCGGGGACGGCCCCCCCGGCCTCGGCGCCGATAACGTCGTGGAGGGCGCCCAGGAGGGCGTCCGCTGAAAACGGTTTGGCGAGGAACGCGGCGACCGCGAGGCCCTCGTCGCGGAGCTGCTCGCGCGTGTTGAGCCCGCTCATCCCGATGACGGGGAGGGCGGGTGTCCGCGCGTGGAGCGCGCGGATGAGGGCGGGGCCGTCCATGCCGGGCATCATCATGTCCGTCACGACGGCCCGGACGGCGTCCCCTTGCGCCTCGACGAGGGCGAGGCCCTCGGCCCCGTCCCCCCCCGTCAGCACGCGGTAGCCGTGCTCTTCGAGGACCTCGGCCGCCGCCGCCCGCAGCACCTCGTTGTCGTCCACGACGACGACGAGTTCGCCGTGGGCCGGGGGCACCGTCCGGGCCGGGGCACCGCCGGCGGGCGCCCCGGCGGGGGCCTCCTCGGGGAGCGCGGGGAGGAACACGTCGAACCGGGTGCCGACGCCAGGCGTGCTCTCGACGCGGACGAACCCCCCGTGCCCCTTCACGAGGCTGAGCACGGTGGCGAGCCCGAACCCCGTCCCCTTCGCCTTCGTCGTGAAGAACGGCTCGAAGATGTGGGCGAGCGTCTCGGGCGGGATGCCCGCGCCGGTGTCCGTGACGGAGAGCAGGACGTGAGGGCCGGGGCGGCCCTCGTCGGCCCCCACGTCGCGCGCGGAGACGACGCGGTTGCGGGCCTCGATGAGGAGGTCGCCCCCGTCCGGCATGGCGTCGCTGGCGTTCACGGCGAGGTTCATCAGCACCTGGTGGAGCTGCGTGGCCTCGCCGCAGACGGACCAGAGGTCGTCGTCGAGCACGAGCTTGAGCGCGACGGGGCGTGGGAGCGCCTCGCGGAGGAGTTCCCCGATCTCGTCGACGAGGGGGGCCACGGCGAGCGGGGCCCGCTCGCCCTGCGCCCCGCGGAGGTAGGCGAGGATCTGGCGCACGAGGCCGGCCCCGCGCTGCGTCGCCGCCTCCAGCGCCCCGATGAGCTGGAGGCCCTTCGGGTCGGGCACGCGGCGGGCGAGCAACTGTAGCGACATGAGGATGGGCCCGAGCACGTTGTTGATGTCGTGGGCGATCCCGCCGGTCAGCTTCCCGAGCGTCTCCATCCGCTGCGCGCGGAGGACGAGTTCCTGCCGCTCCGTCACGTCCGTGTTGACGACGAGGATGCGGCCGGCGGTGTCGTGCCCGGCGGCGTCTTTCGTGCGGACGAACGTCCACCGGCTCTCGACGACGATGGCGGCGCCGCCGCCGGTGCGGTGCGTGAGCGTGCCGGCCCACTCCCCCTCGGCCAGCACCGTGGCGAACGCGCGGGCCAGCTCGGGGTCGTCGGGGTCGCCCAGCACATCGCGCACGTCGCGCCCGCCGTAGTCGGGGTAGTTCCGGCCGTAGAGCCGCTCGGCGCTCCGGTTCCAGTAGATGCTGCAGCCCTCGGCGTCGAGCACCCAGATCGAGTCGCGGGCGAACTCGAGGAGGGTGTGGAGCTGGGAGATCCACTCCTCGTTGCTCCGGCGCTGGACGAGTTCCTCCTCGAGGAGCACGTTCGCGTCTTCGAGCGCCGCCGTGCGCACGGCCACGCGCGCCTCCAGCTCGTCGTTGGCGCGGCGCAGCAGGGCTTCGGCGTGCCGCCGCTCGGTCACGTCGTGGAGGGTGCCGGCCGTGCCGATGACCACCCCCGCATCGTCGAGGAGGCGGCGCACGTTCACCTCGGACCACCGGAAGCCGCCGTCGGCGGTGCGGTAGCGGACCTCATAGCGGCCCCCCTCGGTCACCCCCGCGGCGAGCGCGGCGAACCGCTCGGCGTTGAGCGCACGGTCGTCGGGGTGGATGTAGTCGAGGAACCCGCGGCCCAGGCACTCCGGCACGGAGAAGCCGGAGACCTCGGCCCACGCCGGGTTGAGGTAGGTCATCCGGCCTTCGGCGTCGGACTGGAAGACCACGTCGCGCACGGCGTCGACGACGTCGCGGTAGCGGCGGTCGCTGGCGCGCAGGGCGGCCTCGGCCGCCCGCCGCGCCGAGATGTCGCGGGCGGCGCCGCGGAGCATCGTCGGCCCCTGGGCGTCGCGATCGAAACGTCCCATCGACTCGATCCACACCACGCGCCCGCCGGGGTGGACGACGCGGTACGTGTCGGCGTAGTCCGTCCCGGCCGCGAGAGCGCGGGCGACAGTGGCCGCGGCGCGCTTGCAGTCGTCGGGGTGGAGGGTGGCGAGCCAGCGGACGTAGGTCGCCGTGCCGGAGCCGCCCGGCTCGAAGAGGGCCCAGGTCTCCGGGCCCCACCGGGTGTCGCCCGTGCGGAGGTCCCACTCCCACGTGCAGACGCCGGCGGCCTCCTGGGCCAGCCGGAGCCGCCCCTCGCTCAGGCGGAGCGCGGTCTCCGCCTCCTGCCGTCGGATGGCGCTGCCGAGGGTGTCGGCCACCACGTGGAACGCGGCGAGTTCGGCCTCGCTCCACGGTCGCTCGTCGTCGACGCGGTCGAACCCGATGAGCCCCCACCACCGCTCCCCGATCAGGAGCGGGACGACGGCGACGGCGCGGGCGCCGCGCGCCGCGAGCCACCCCTGTTCGGCGGCGGGGAACGCGTGGAGCGGGCCGGCGACGGGCGCGCCGGCCCGGAGGAGGCGGACCCACCGGTCGAGCCCGATCGACACCACGGGAATGCTGGCGGTGGGGTCGGCCTCGGCGGGGAGGCTCGGGACCGCCCACTCGTAGCGCGGGCGCCAGACGGTCGTCGTGGCGGCGTCGCGGCTCTCGAAGAGGTACACGCGGCCGGCGCCGGCGGCCCGGCCGATCTCGGCGAGCACCGGCTCGATCTCGTCCTCCCACGCGGCGGCCCGGAGGAACCGCGCCGCCGCCGACGTGGCGGCGGTGAGGATGCCGTCGCTCTGGCGCGCCGCCGCCTCGGCCTCCCGCTGCGCCGTGAGGTCGGTGATGTAGACGGCGAACCCGTACCGGACGGGGGCCACCTTGATCCGGCGCGAGACGACCGCGGCGTCCCAGGCGAAGGCGTGGTCCCACTCGAACTCGACGGTCACCCGCTCCGCGGCGGCCCGGAGGAAGGCCGCGTGGAGCGGCGTCCCGATGAGCTCCGGGAGGGCGTCCCAGATGCCCTTCCCGAGGATCTCCGTCGCGAGGCGGCCCATCCGGTGCTCGGCCTCGGCGTTGAGGTAGATGAACCGCCACGCGGGGTCGAAGGCCAGGAACACCTCGGTCATGCTCCCCAGCACCTCTTCGAGCTGGCCCTTGGCCGACGTGAGGGCGCGGACGGTCCGCTGCCGCTCGGCGCTCTCGCGGCGGAGTTCCAACTCCGCCATCACGGCGTCGGCGAGGTCCTCCAGCGTGCGCCGCTGGGCGTCGGTGAAGGTGCGGGGCACCGTGTCGTTCACGCAGAGCGTGCCCAGCAGCAAGCCGTCCGGGGTGACGAGGGGGGCGCCGGCGTAGAACCGGATGCCCGGGTAGCCCACCACCAGGGGGCTGTCCGCGAACCGCGGGTCGGCGCTCGCGTCCTCGACGACCATCGTCGCGCCGCTGCGGACGACGTGGTTGCAGAAGGCGATGTCGCGTGCGGTCTCGCACACGTCGATGCCGACGGAAGACTTGAACCACTGCCGCTCGTCGTCCACGAGGGACACGAGCGCGATGGGCATCTCGAAGATCGTCGCCGCGAGCCGCGTGAACCGGTCGAAGCTGTCCTCGGGCGGCGTGTCGAGGACGGCGTAGCGCCGGAGCGCGGCCATCCGCTCGGCCTCCCGCGCGGGGCGGAGGGCGGGGGCGCCGTCGCCCCCGGGGCCGTCCATCGGAGGCGGGGGGGCTGCCGGGGACGGGACGAGGGGGGCAAGTGTGGGCATTGAGGCAGCCTCAGGGGGTGTCGGTGAGGCGGGTGAGCCGGAGGCCGAACCGCTCGTCCATGACGACGGCGTCGCCTTCGGCGATGAGCCGGCCGCTGGCGTAGAGCCCCAGCGGCTCGCCCTCCATCCGGTTGAGTTCGATGAGGTAGCCCGTCGTGAGCCGGAGCACGTCGGCGAGGGGGAGCGCCCGCCGCCCCAACTCCACCGTCACCTCCAGCGCGACGCCGGCGAGGGCCTGGAGCCCGCCCGTGAGCGCGACCCCGGCGGCAGGCCCCGCGGCGGGGGCGTTCGCCACGTGACGCGCGGGGGCGGCCGGGGGCTGGGCGGCCTGGGCGCGGAGCCACGCGGTCCCGCTGAGTTCTTCGCCGGCCCCCTCCACCTCGAAGGCGACGGCCCATAGCGTACCTCCCAGCGGCGGCGTGGCGGCGTCCGGGAGCCCCACCTCGAAGGTGAGTTCGGGGAGCGCCCCGCCCGCGTCGTCGCAGACGGCGCCCCACGCCTGCGCGGCGAGTTCGCCGACGAGGGCGGCGGCGTCGGGGCCGGGCTCCAGCGGCGCGCCGTGTACGGCGCGCCCGAGGGCGGCCGTCCACCCCGGGCTCAGCGCGACGGTGCCGCCGCCGCCGTGGAGGGTGAGGCCGCCGGCGGCGGCGGGGTGGGCGCCATTGACCGGGGCCGGAGCGCCGAGGTGGAGGCGGACCTCCGGGCCGAGCGTGGCATGGAGGAACCCCTCCAGCGGCGCCCGCGCGGCCGAGAGGCGGGCGGCGAGGTCAGGCGGGATCATCGGCGTAGGAGAGGGGGGCCGTCAGGACGTCGGTGATGCGGAGGGCGCTGCGCGTCCCGTTCCGCCCGGGGGCGGCGCGGAACCGCTCCTGCGCCCCGACGAAGAGCCGGACCGGCTCCTCGACGCGGTGGGGGAGCGGGACGACGTCGCCTTCCTGGAGCCCCGCGAGTTCGATGAGTGAGAGGCCGGTCCGCCCCAGCTCGGCGCGGAGCTCGACGGCCACGTTGCGGAGCCGGTCCTCGTACTCCCGGCGGACGGGGGCCGACTCGGAGGCCGCCGGCGTGGACGACCACGGCTTCGTGCCCGACCGCCCCAGCAGCCGCTCCAGGAGCGTGTAGGGGTAGCAGAGGTTGAGCGTGGTGACCTCGTCGTAGAGCAGGAGTTCGAACGTGGCGACGAAGGCGGACTCGACGCCGGGGGCGACCTGGACGAACTCCGCGTTCGACTCGAAGCCCACCTCCTCAAACGTGACGGGGTGGAGCTGCGACCACGCCTCGCCCAGCTTCGTCAGCTTCCGCGCGATGAGCTTCCCCATGATCCGCTGCTCGATCTGCGTCACCTCGCGGGTGAAGTCGGGGAACCCCCCGAGCCCGCCGAGCAGCCGCTCGACGGTGAACACGGCGAGGCGGGGGTCGATCTCCAGCACCATCTTCTGGTCGAGTTCCTTCGCGAGGACGATGTAGAGCGCCGCCGGCGGCGCGCTCGACTGCACGAACTCGGAGTAGAGCACCTGGTCGATGGCCGAGAGCGTGACGCCGACGGTGGTGCGGAACTGGGCCGAGAGGAAGACGGCAACGTCGCGCGCGAACGCCTCGTGGACGTGCGAGAGCGTGCGCATCTGGTCCTGCGCGAAGAGGCGGGGCCGCTTGAAGTTGTACGGCCGGACCCGCTCCTCCTCCGAGAACAGGTCCACACGCCCGGCCGGCTGCCCCAGGAGCATGGTGTCGTTGTCCTTCTGATTCGGCGGCTTGGCCATGAGCGCGGGCGCGGGGGGTATACAGAAGGTTATCGGGGCGCAGCCGGGGCGGCTAAGGCGGCGGGGCAGGCGCGGCGGCAATCGCACACGGCACGGGACGGAAGGGGGGCCGGGCGGGTGGGCGTGGGCCGGGCCCCAAACCAAAAGAGGCGGGCCCGGACCGGGCCCGCCCCCTCGGGACGTTCGTCTGCGTGTCGGCTCGCGTGCGGCCGGCGGCTCTTCAGGCGTCGGGCGTCTTGCCGCGGAGTTCGTCGGCCAGGCGGTCGGCCACGGCGCGCGTCTGCTCGGGCTGGCCGTAGTACCCGCTCGCGACGCGGTCGCGGAGTTCGGCGGCGCGGGCCTCGCTCATCTCCGGCAGGGCGTCGAGCGCCTCACGGCCGGCCTGGGTGGCGTCGGCGCGCGCGGCCTCGGCGGCGAGGCGGGCACGCCCTTCTTCGGAGATGGTCACGCGGTCCTCGGGGGTGGCAGCGGCGGCGGGCCCGGCGGAGGTCGCCGAGGCGGCCGGGCGGCCGTAGGCGGCGGCGCGTCGGGCGGCGTCGGCACTGCCGGTCGCCGGGGCTTCGACGCTGTTCAGGGGGCGGTTCTGGATCTTCATGGCTCGCGGGTGTGGCGACTCTCCGTCCGTTATCGCGCCGGTTACGGGGAAGCTAAGGGGGGGCGGACGAAAAGTTCGGGCGTGGCTTAAGTCCCGGGCTCGCCCGGTGCGTCAGCCCGCCGGGGGTCAGCCTGCCGCGTCGAGGCGCGCCGAGGTGGGGACGGCGGCGTAGCGGCCGGCGGCGTGCTGCATCCGGCTCGCCTGCTCGTGCTCGGCGAGGAGCCGGGCCTGCGCCTGCCGGGCGGCGGTGTCGAGGACGGCGTGCTGCGCCGCCACGCGGGCGGCGAGGGGGTGGAGCGCGAGCGGCAGCGGCTCCACGTGCGGGGCGCCGAGACGAGCCACGAGTTCGCCGCGCTCCGTGGCGAGCTGGACCGCGCCGTCGGCGTCGCCCGCTTCCAGCGCATGGCGTAGCGCCTCACCGGCGTCGAAGATGGCCTGGAGCAGCGCGGGGACCGTGGCCGGGGCGCCGTCAGCGGGCGCCTCCACAGGGGGCAGGGGGGTGAGCGTCATCGGCGGCCTCAGTACTGGAGCGAGGAGTTGTAGTACGAGACGAACGCGTTGGACTGGCTCTGGAGCATCGCCAGCGTCTCCTGCATCCTCGCGTATTGCTGGCGGAGCGAGTCCTCGCGGCGCGTGAGCCGCTCGTCCCAGTCCGCCACGCGCTTGTCGATGGTCTTGAGCCGCTGGTCGATGGTGTCGGTGCGCGAGCGGATGACCCCGCTCGTGCCGAGGTAGCGGCCGAGCTGGTCGTCGAGCGCCTTCGAGAGGCTGCCGCCGTTCCCGAAGAACGCCTGGATGGCCTCGGGGTCGTCCGCGAGCGCCTTGTCGAACGTGGCGGGGGTGGACAGCGAGAGCGTGCCGTCGGTGGCGACGGTGATCCCGAACGCGCCGAGCCCGCCCTCCACGTCCTGCGCCGCCTCGGCGATGCCGGTGCGGAAGGCCGAGCGGAGGCCGCGGAAGGCGGAGTCGTCGGCGAGTGCGCCGCGGGTTTTGGCCGTGCTGTCGACGAGGGTGTTCTTGCGGAGCAGCTCGATCGAGGCGTTGTACTTCTCGATGAACTTGGTCACCTGCCCCCGCGCCCCGTCCTTGTCGACGCCGACGGAGAACGTCGAGGGGCCGCCGGTGGCGGTGAGCGAGAGCGAGACGCCCGTGAGCGCGTCCTCAACGGCGTTGCTGTCGCGGTAGAGCATCAGCCCGTCGAGGACGAACCGGCTGGAGAGCGACGAGGTCTCGGCCGAGGTGCCGATGGCCGTGCGCATGCCGCCGTGGGCGTCGCCCTCGGCCAGCACGCCGTCGCGCGTGAGCTCCAGCTTGTCGAGGAGGCCGCCGGCCGAGTCGAGGAACGTGAGGCGCTGGCCGAAGCCCGTCTTCGCGCTCGTGAGCGTGAGGCGGGAAGTGTCCGTCGTCTCGTGGACGAGCGCGGAGGTCGGCCGGCTCGTCTTCGCCAGCCGCCCGTCGTCCACGGCGGCGTCGAGCGCGGCGTTGAGCGCGGTGCCGATCTGGGCCATGATCTCGCCGTCGTTCGTGCCCGTGGGGGCGACGGTCACGGCCACGTCCACGCGGGCGTCGGGGTGTTCGGCGGTGGGGTTGGCGACCTGCACGGTGAACGTCTGCGTCCCGCCCTGCCCGTCGAACCACGCGCGGAGGTCCGTCCCGGCGTTCGTCGTGCGCGCGGAGGCGCGGCTGTCGGCGGCGGCGAGGCGGCGGACGTCGAGGGTGTGCGAGCCGAGGGAGGCGTTGTCGGTGGCGGTGGCCTGGTACGCGGCCCCGCTGGGGACGGTGGCCGCGCGCCCGCTGAGCGCGCTCGCGACGGGGTCGGTGAGCGCCTTGAGCGCCGTGCGGAGGGCCGAGAGCGTGCTGTCGATGCCGTTGAGGATCGACTTCTGCTGCTTCTGGACCGTCTGCTGCGACTTCAG
>Ga0193752_1003020_pt1 | contig 11927 bp, 12 predicted proteins | sample H1c1metaG_FD_144924 | JGI IMG/M metagenome (GOLD analysis project Ga0193752, IMG submission 144924) | Soil microbial communities from a riparian zone of the East river system, Colorado, United States - H1c1 | ecosystem: Environmental > Terrestrial > Soil > Riparian zone | place: USA: East River... | reverse complement strand
TGTTCGCAGCGCGAGGAAGATGCCGGCCCGACCAACAACTGGCTGGCGCCGGCGGCGATGCGCGCCTTGCTGCAGACCGGCCAGGCCGACGGCACGCCGCCCCTCTTTCGCGGCGCGATGCGCGGCCGCACGATGTACGTCGTGCCGTTCTCGATGGGGCCGCTCGGCTCCGACATCGCCCACATCGGCGTCGAGCTGACCGACAGCGCCTATGTCGCGGTCAGCATGAAGGTGATGACGCGGATGGGCCAGAAGGTGCTCGACGTGCTCGGCGCCGACGGCCATTTCGTGCCCTGCATGCATACGGTCGGCGCGCCGCTCGCACCGGGCGAGAAGGACGTCGCCTGGCCGTGCAACGCCACCAAGTACATCGTCCACTACCCGGAGACGCAGGAGATCTGGAGCTACGGCTCGGGCTATGGCGGCAACGCCCTGCTTGGCAAGAAATGCTTCGCCCTGCGGATCGCTTCGGTCATGGGCCGGGCCGCCGCCGACAAGGCCGCGGGCAATCCGGGCTGGCTCGCCGAGCACATGCTGATCTTGGGCGTGACCTCGCCCGAGGGTCGCAAGCACCACGTCGCCGCCGCATTCCCGAGCGCCTGCGGCAAGACCAACTTCGCGATGCTGGTCCCGCCGCCGGCGCTCGGGCACTGGAGCGTGACGACGATCGGCGACGACATCGCCTGGATCAAGCCGGGCCAGGACGGGCGGCTGTACGCGATCAACCCCGAGGCCGGCTACTTCGGCGTGGCCCCGGGGACCAACGAGCAGACCAATCCGAACTGCATGGCGAGCCTGAAGCGCGACGCGATCTTCACCAACGTCGCCCTGACCGATGACGGCGACGTCTGGTGGGAGGGCATGACGGCGACGCCGCCGGCGCACCTGATCGACTGGCAAGGGCAGGACTGGACGCCGCAGATCGCGCGCGAAACCGGTGCCAAGGCCGCGCATCCGAACTCCCGCTTCACCGTCGCCGCGACCAACAACCCGGCGCTCGACGACGCCTGGGATTCGCCCGGCGGCGTGCCGATCGACGCCTTCGTCTTCGGCGGCCGGCGCTCGACCACGGTGCCGCTGGTGACCGAGGCGCGCGACTGGACCGAGGGCGTCTACATGGCCGCCACCATGGGCTCGGAGACCACCGCCGCCGCCACCGGGGCCCAGGGCGTAGTGCGCCGCGATCCGTTCGCGATGCTGCCCTTCATCGGCTACAACATGAGCGAGTACTTCCGTCACTGGCTCGATCTGGGGGCGGCGCTGGCCGGGCGCGGCGCGCCATTGCCGAAGATCTTCTGCGTCAACTGGTTCCGAAAGGGCGCCGACGGCAAGTTCGTCTGGCCCGGCTACGGCGAGAACATGCGGGTGCTCGAGTGGATCGTGCATCGGATCGAGGGCAGTGCCGGCGGCGAGCTCACCGCCTTCGGCACGACGCCGCGCTACGAGGACCTCGACTGGTCGGGCCTGGCTTTCGACCGCGCCCGCTTCGACCTCGTCACCGACCTCGACGCCGCCAGCTGGGTCGGCGAGCTCGAGCTCCACGACGCGCTCTTCAAGCAGCTCGCGCATCGCCTGCCCGGGGAGCTGCCCGAGGTGCGCCAGCGGATCGCGGCGCGCCTGGCCGCCTGACCCTCCCCTCCGTCGTGACCCTCTTCGATTCGGCGCCGCCGTCGCGCCCGCCCCTTGCCGCCTCGGCCCAGGACCTGAGCGACGCCGAGTTCGCCGAGCTCGACGCGCTGCTCGCCGGCATCCCCGAGCCGCTCGAGCCGCTCGATGCGGTCATGCTCGACGGTTTCATCGCCGGCGTCCTGGTCCAGCCCGAGCTGATCGACGCCGAGCGCTGGCTGCCGCACGTGTTCGATGCCGGCGGCCACCGCTGGGGCGAATCCGAGCCCGAGCCGGAGCAGCTGCGCGCCCGCGAGCTGATCGCCCGCCGCTACGCGGCGATGAACCGCGCGCTCGTCGAGTTCGGCAGCTTCGATCCGCTGATCCTCGAGCCCGACGAAGCCGAGCCTGACGCGCCGGCCGCGCCAGCGCCGGGCGAGCCGCCGCTGGACGCGACGACGCGGGCGGTCCTGCCCTGGGTCGCCGGCTTCGAGTTCGCGGCCAGCATCTTCCCGGCGCTGTACGCGCTCGACGACGACGCGGTCGCGACGACGCTGACCCGGCTCTACCGCTTCCTGCCCGCCGAAGGCGCCGAAGAGGAAGCGACCGCCGCCCTCCTGGCCAAGGAGCGCCCGATCGCCTCGCTCGACGCGGCGATCGAGGAGATGACCGTCTGCGTCGCCGAGCTCTACGACCTGACCGCGCGTGCCCGCTACCAGGTCGAGACGGTGCGCCGCGCCGCGCCCAAGGTCGGCCGCAACGACCCCTGCCCGTGCGGCAGCGGCCGCAAGTTCAAGGTCTGTCACGGAGCCGGCGCCGACTGATGCGGCTGCAGCTCCTGTCCGACCTCCATCTCGAGACCGAGCAGTTCGACCCGCAGCCGGCGCCCGGCGCCGAGCTGCTCGTGATCGCCGGCGAGATCGACAGCCACTGGCTCGGCCTCGAGCGCTTCGCCGGCTGGCCCCAGCCGGTGGTCTTCATCGCCGGCAACCACGAGTTCGACGGCCGCGACATCGAGGCCGCCTGGCCAGCCCTCAGACAGCGCTGCAAAGCGCTCGGCATCACGATGCTCGAGCGTGAAACCCTGGTCGTCGGCGACGACCGGGGGCGCCGTGTCCGCCTCGTCGGCACCATCCGCTGGTGCGACTTCGACCTGTTCGGCGCCGCCGGCCGGGCCAAGGCGATGCGCGCCGGCGGCTACTTCACGAACCTGATGGGGGCGACGCGCGGCGCCGGGCCGCTCGACGCCGAAGCGATCCGCGAGGAGGGCCTGGCCTGCCGCGCCTGGCTCGAAGCCGAGCTGATGCGGCCGGCCGGCGACTGGGACCGCACCGTCGTCATCACCCACTTCGCGCCCAGCCTGAGGAGCGCCGACCCGCGCTACGGCGCGCGCAGCGGCACCGCCAGCTTCTGCAATGCCGACGACGACCTGATCCCGCGTGCCGACCTGTGGATCCACGGCCACCTGCACTGCCGGCACGACTACCACGTCGGCCGCGCCGGCGGCTCGACCCGGGTCGTCTGCAACGCCCGCGGCCACGCGTGGCGCGGCGAAGCCGAAGGCCACGAGCCCTTGCTGGTCCTGGAAGTCTGAGCCGCGCGCCCGGGCGCGGCGGCGCCGAGGCGCTAAAGGGTCGAGCGGCGGTGCAGCCGGAGCTCGAACCGGGAGGGCTGGGGCCCGGCCTCGCGATCCTGGGCTTCGCCGAGCGTTTCCGGCTCGAGCGTGGTGATGGCGTCGAGGCCGAAGGCGGTGCCCATGTCGGCCGGATCGCTGCCGCGCCGACCGATCGCGCGGCGCGATGTCAGCGACAGCAACCAGCGGGCTCCGGCGACCAGGTTCATCGGCTTCTCACGTTGCGAGGATCGACTGCGACCAGTATCGGGCGCCACCACGGCGCCCGATGGGCGAGTCACCGCCCGGAAAGCGCAGCAGTTCTCGCTATCCGGTGCAACGTTGGAGAAAGCCGACAGGTTTACCAGTCGCCGATGTATTTGTTGCCGTTCGACTTGTACTTGGCGACTGCGTTCTTCAGGTCCTTGTGCTCGCTGCACGGCAGGAAGCAGGCCTTGTCGAGCGCGGCCAGGCGTTGCTCGGCCTGCGGCAGGTTGCCCATCATCAGGTAGAGCTCGCCCGAGTATTCGAGCGCGCCCTTGTGCTTGGGATCGATGCGCAGCGCCTCGTTGTAGTACCTCTCCGACTCGGAGGCGTTGGCCGAGCCCGCCTTGCGCAGGCTGTAGCCCATGAGGTTGTTCCAGTCGGCGCTGTTCGTGTCGTTGACCTTCTTCAGCTCGTCGACCGCCGCCGGCCAGTCCTTGGCGGCGATCTTCGCCCGCGCGGCGCTGAGCTTGTCGTTGGCCGGCGGGCTGCTGTCGACCGCGAAGCTCGCGGCGGCGAAGAGGAGGAGCAGCGGGGCCAGCAGGATGCGGATGAGCGATGCCTTCATTCGGGAGCCTCTCGTCGTGAACCGGAGGCGAAAAGGATAGCCTCTCCGGATGACTGCCGCACCCGGTTACTGCGCCATCGACTTCGGTACCTCGAACTCGGCGATCGCTATCGCCGACCCGGGCGCCGCCGCCGGGATGCGCCTGATCGAGCTCGAGCCCGGCTACCGGACGATGCCGACGGCGGTGTTCTACGCCGCCGAAGGCGGCCTGCACGACCAGCCACAGTGCGAATTCGGCCGGGCCGCGGTCTCGGCCTACGTCGACGGCATCGACGGGCGGCTGATGCGCTCGATGAAAAGCATCCTCGGCAGCACGCTGATCGAGCAGACCACCGACATCGGCGGCGGCCGCGCCGTACGCTTTCTCGACGTCGTCGCCACCTACCTGGCGCACCTGAGGCGGCGGGCCGAGGCCGAAACCGGCGCCGCGATCGGCCGGGCGGTGCTCGGCCGCCCGGTCTTCTTCGTCGACGACGACCCGAAGCGCGACGCCCAGGCCGAGCGGGCCCTGCGCACGGCGGCGCAGCGGGCCGGGTTTCGCGAGGTCGAGTTCCAGTACGAGCCGATCGCCGCCGCATTCGACTACGAGCAGGGGGTGCAGCGCGAGGAAAAGGTGCTCGTCGCCGACATCGGCGGCGGCACCTCCGACTTCTCGATCGTCCGGGTCGGGCCGGGGCGGGCGCAGAAGGCCGAGCGCAAGAGCGACATCCTCGCCAACCACGGCGTCCACGTCGCCGGCACCGACTTCGACCGCCGGGTCGAGCTTGCGAGCGTCCTGCCGCTGTTCGGCTTTCGCGCCTTCGGTGTCGCCGGCGCCGACGCGCCGGCGCGCGAGGTGCCGAGCGCGGTGTACTTCGACCTCGCCACCTGGCATCTGATCAACACCGTCTACAACCCGCTGCGCGTCGTCGAGCTGCGCGGCATGCGCTCCTTCTACGGCGACCCGGTGCATCACCGGCGGCTGATGAGCGTCGTCGACCAGCGCCTCGGCCACGAGCTGCTCGCCCGCGCCGAGAGCGCCAAGATCGTGGTCGCCGAGGGCGGCACGACGGCGATCGGGCTCGACCCGGTCGAGCCCGGGCTGAGCGCGAGCTTCGACGAGGCGGGCGCCCGCGATGCGCTCGACGCCGACCTCGACCGGATCGTGGTCGCCGCGCGCGAGACCGCACGGCAGGCCGGCCTCGGTGCCGGCGAGATCGACGCGCTCTATTTCACCGGCGGCTCGACCGGGCTGCGCCTGCTCACCGAGCGCTTGCAGGCGGCGTTTGCGGCGGCGCGGCCGGTGCGCGGCGACCGCTTCGCGAGCGTCGCCAGCGGCCTCGCCCTGCACGCGGCGCGCCGCTTCGGCACGGCGCGCTGAGCCGGCGGCGCTTCAGCCGTCGAGCACCGCCGCCATCGCCAGGCCGGTCGCCTCGACGTTGCCGGTGTTGAGGCCGGCGACGCAGAGCCGCCCCGAGCGCACCAGATAGACGGCGAACTCCTCGCGCAGCCGCTCGACCTGCTGCGGGCCCAGGCCGGTGTAGCTGAACATGCCGTGCTGGCTGAGGAAGTAACCGAAGTCGCGGCCCGGCATCTTCGCCTTCAGGGTCGCGTGCAGCACCTTGCGCATCGCCTTGATCCGCTCGCGCATCGCCGCCAGCTCGCCCTCCCACGCCGCGCGCAACTCGGGCTCGCCGAGCACGGCGGCAACGATCTGGCCGCCGTGGATCGGCGGGCTCGAGTAGTTGCGGCGTACCGTGAACTTGAGCTGGCCGAGCACGTTGACGGCCTCCTTGGCGTCGGCGCAGACGACGCTGAGCGCGCCGCAGCGCTCGCCGTACAGGCTCATGCTCTTGGAAAACGAGTTGGCGACGAAGAACGACATCGGCCGGCCGTCCTTGCCGCGCGCCGCCGCCAGCGCCCGCACCGCGTAGGCATCCTCGGCGATGCCATCGCCGAAGCCTTGATACGCGAGGTCCAGATACGGCAGGAGCTGGCGCTCCGCCAGCAACGGAATCAGCGCGTCCCATTGCGCGCGCGTCAGGTCGACGCCGGTCGGGTTGTGGCAGCAGGCGTGGATCAGGACGACGCTCTTCGCCGGAATCTTCCGCAAGGCGTCGCGCATCGCGTCGAACGAGAGCGCCCCCGTGGCGGCGTCGTAATAGGGATAGGCGTGGACCGCGAGCCCGGCACCTTCGAACATCGAGCGGTGGTTCTCCCAGCTCGGATCGCTCACCCAGACCTCGCTCCCGGGCAGCCAGCGGGCGATGAAGTCGGCGCCGACCTTGAGCCCGCCGCTCGAGCCGACCGATTGAATCGTCGCCACGCGCTTGGTCGCCAGCGCCTCGTGGCCCGGGCCGAACAGCAGCGCCTGCACTTGCTCGCGAAAGTTGGCCGCGCCTTCGATCGGCAGGTAGGGCTTGGGCGCGTTGCGGGCGACGACCCTCTGCTCGGCGCGGCGCACCGAGTCGAGCACCGGGATCTTGCCGGCGTCGTCGAAGTAGATGCCGATCGAAAGGTTGATCTTGTGCGGCCGCGGGTCCTTCTGGAAGTCCTCGTTGAGGCTCAGGATCGGGTCGCCGGCGAACGGCTCGACGTGTTCGAACATGGGGAGTCGTCCTAGGCCGCGAGCGCGGCTTCGATGTCGCCCTTGATCGACTCCGGCGAGTCGTTCGGCGCGTAGCGCTTCAGCACCTTGCCGTCGCGGCCGACCAGGAACTTGGTGAAGTTCCACTTGACGGTCTGGGTGCCGAGCAATCCGGGCGCCTCGGCCTTCAGCCACTTCCACAAGGCGTCGGCCTTCGGCCCGTTGACGTCGACCTTGCTCATCATCGGGAAGCTGACGCCGTAGTTGATCTGGCAGAACGACGCGATCTCGTCGTTCGAGCCCGGGTCCTGGGCGCCGAACTGGTTGCTCGGAAAGCCGAGCACGACCAGGCCCTTGTCGCTGTAGTCCTGCCAGAGCTTCTCGAGGCCGGCGAACTGCGGCGTGAAGCCGCATGCGCTCGCGGTGTTGACGATCAGCATCACCTTGCCGCGCTGGGTCGAGAGCTGCGCTGGCTTGCCGTCGATCGAGAGCGCCTCGAAGTCGTAGATGCTGGTTTTCGCCTTGCCTGCCATCGCATTCCTCGCCGAAGAGCCGAATGCGTCGATGGTAGCGCCGCCGCTCTCAGTGGCGATCGGCCGGCGCGAGCGCGGCAAGCAGGGCGCTGGCGACGATCAGGCCGCCGCCGAGGGCGACCCGCGTCGTCAGCGTGCCGCCGCCGAAGGCGATCGCCGAGGCCGAGGCGAACACGACCTCGGTGAGCATGACGATCGAGGTCCGGTTCGCCGCCAGCCGGGCGGCGCCGTACTGGAGCGCCAGGTTGCCGGCGAGGAACAGAACCGTCAGCCCGGCGACCGGCAGCAGCCAGTCGAGCTGCGCGGCCGGCGGCCAGCTGGCCTTGCCGTCGGCGCTGAGCAGCGCGGCCAGCGTGCCGGCGACGAGCGCGCCGCCGAGGAACATGGCGAGCGCGCGGCCCTCCTCCGGCCGGTCGGCCTCGCGACGCAGCATCACGTTGTTGAGCGCGAACGAGAAGCCGCCGACGAGGCCGAGCCAGTCGGCGAGCGAGCGCGGCACCGGCAGCATCCGGGCGAAGTCGGTGTCGCCGGCGGCGGTCTCGGGCCAGAGCACGATCGACGCGCCGATGAGCGCGAGCACGGTGCGCAGCGTCGCCGCCGCGGTGAAGCGTTCGCCGAGCACGACCCGGGCGAGCAGCACCGTCCAGAACGGCATCAGGTAGAACAGCAGGACGACCCGAACCACGTCGCCGATGACCACGCCCCAGTTGAAGGTGGCGTTGGTCGTCCCGGCGGCGGCCACGAGCAGCCACAGGGCCGGCGTGCGCAGCACCTGGCCGAGCGCGCGCGGCCGGACGGCGACGATCACGATCGACGCCAGGGTGTAGATCAGGGTCGTGGCCCAGAGCGGATGCAGCCCCGCCGCCTGCAGCCAGCGGAACGGCCACCAGGACGTGCCCCACACCAGGGCGTTGAAGACGAGGGCGAGCGCGGCGATCCCGGCGGCGCGGCCGGTGACGGGCGAGGCTGCGGTCAATGCTTGTCGAGGCGCGCGATCGACAGCAGGTGCTCGATCTCGACCGGATGGTTCTTGCAGTTCAGGATGTGCCAGCGGCGGATCAGCCACATCGTGCCGGCGACCAGCACGCCGAACACGCCGATCGCGACGAAGGCCGAGAGGCCGAAGCGGGTCATGCCGGTGTAGAACGCCCCGAGGCCGAGGATGCACGCCTGCTCGTTGAAGTTCTGCACCGCGATCGACCGGCCCGCGCCCATCAGGTTGGCGCCGCGATGCTGCAGCAGGGCATTCATCGGCACGACCAGGTAGCCGCCGATCGCGCCGAGAACGATCAGGAACGGTGCCGCCAGCCAGGCGTTGGTGATGACGTTCAGGCCGATCACGAGCACGCCCATGGCGATGCCGAGCGGGATCACGCGCGTCGCCTGGTCGAGGCGCATCCGCATCGAGGCGATCACCGCCCCGGCGGCGGTGCCGATCGCGACCACGCCGACCAGCGAGGACGCATCCTTGGTCGTGTAGCCGAGCGCCGCCGCGGCCCAGGCGAAGACGATCACGCGCAGGTTGCCCGAGACGCCCCAGAACAGGGTGGTCGTCGCCAGCGAGATCTGGCCGAGCTTGTCGTTCCAGAGGCGGGCGTTGCAGTTCGAGAAGTCGCGGATCAGGGCGCCGGCGCTGTGCGAGATCGGCTGCAGCGGCGCGTCGGTGCGCGGGATCCGCAGGTTGAACAGGGCGGCGACGACGTAGAGCGCGACGATCAGGGCGATCGCCGCCTCCGGCGCGGTCGAGATGCCGGTGTCGAAGATCGGAATGTCGAACGAGAGCAGGTGGCGCGAGACGACGTGGCCGAGCAGCTGGCCGCCGAGCACGACGCCGAGGATGATCGACAGGATCGTCAGCCCCTCGATCCAGCCGTTGGCCTTGACCAGCTGCGAGTTCGGCAGCAGCTCGGTCAGGATGCCGTACTTGGCCGGCGAGTAGGCGGCCGCGCCGAGGCCGACGATGCCGTACGAGAGCAGCGGATGCGCGCCGAACAGCATCAGCAGGCAGCCGACGACCTTGATCGCGTTCGAGATGAACATGACCGTGCCCTTGGGCACCGCGTCGGCGAAGGCGCCGACCAGGGGGGCCAGGATCACGTAGAACAGCGCGAACATCGGCGTCAGCGCCGGGATGTGCCACGACGGCGCCCCGCCGGTTTTCAGCAGCTCGATGGCAGCGACGAGCAGAGCGTTGTCGGCCAGCGAGCTGAAGAACTGCGCCGACATGATCGTGTAGAAGCCTTTTTTCATTCGCTTCGTGTCGGCGTCGGGTGAACGGAAATCCGCCCATGTCTCCCATGCGGCGGCCGTTATAGCACGCGGGTTTTGACACTCCGCCCGACAGGCAGCGGCGACTTGTGGCTGGCAGAATTCCCCGATGCCGCGTCCGATCGAAGCGCTCGTCCACGCGGATGCCCTCGCGGCCAACCTGGCCGTGGCGCGCCGGGCGGCCGGCGGCGCCCGGGTCTGGGCGGTCGTCAAGGCCAACGCCTACGGCCACGGCATCGGCAATGTCTACCCTGCCCTGAAGGGCGCCGACGGCTTCGCCCTGCTCGACCCGGCGGAGGCGGAGCTGCTGCGCGAGCTCGGCTGGCGCGGGCCGATCCTGCTGCTCGAGGGCTGCTTCGACCCGCGCGACCTCGACACCTGCTCGCGCCTGGATCTCTGGCACACGGTCCATCACGAGGCGCAGATCGACTGGCTCGCGGCGCACAAGACCGCGCTGCCGCACAAGGTGTTTCTCAAGCTCAACAGCGGCATGAACCGGCTCGGCTTCGCGCCGGCGGCGTACCGCGCCGCATGGCTCCGGCTCGACGCGCTGCCGCAGGTCGCCGAGATCACGCTGATGACGCACCTGGCCAACGCCGACGCCGTCGCCCCGGCCGATCTCGAGGCCTCGCTCGCCGCGTTCGACGCCGCCACCGCCGAGCTGCCCGGCCCGCGCTCGCTCTGCAACAGCGCCGCGACCTTGCGCATCGGCGCGCGTCTCGCGGCCTCGGCCGACGACTGGGTGCGCCCGGGCATCCTGCTCTACGGCTCGTCGCCCGACCATCCGCAGCACCGCGCCGCCGACTGGGGCCTTCGTCCGGCGATGAGCCTGCGCGCCGAGCTGATCGCGGTGCAGACGCTCGGCCCCGGCGCCAGCGTCGGCTACGGCTCGGCGTTCACCGCCGGGCGCGAGATGCGGATCGGCGTCGTCGCCTGCGGCTATGCGGACGGCTATCCGAGGCTCGCGCCGGGAGGTAACGACGGCGGCACGCCGGTGCTCGTCGACGGCGTGCGCACGCGCACCGTCGGCCGGGTGTCGATGGACATGATCACCGTCGACCTGACCCCGGTGCCCGAGGCGCGCGTCGGCAGCGTCGCCACGCTCTGGGGCACCGCCGACAACGGCGCCGTGCTCTCGATCGACGAGGTGGCGCACGCGGTCGGCACGGTCGGCTACGAGCTGATGTGCGCGCGCGCGCCGCGCGTGCCGGTGCGGGTCATGGGGGAATGAGCCCCGCCGGGCCGTTTCGAAGAAGCCAACGCCCCCGCGGGGGGCGGCGAAGCGCGGGGGCCGCATGAGCCTTCGGGATCTGAACGTCGCGACGCGCCGGCGCCTGCGCGGCCACGCCTGGCTGCTCACCGCCTGGTGCGTCGCGCTCGGGTTCGCGACCAGCTGGGTGCTGCTCCACGTCTTCGGCCTGCGCTTTCCGGCGGCGCGCTACGGGATTGCGGCGATCGTCATGTATTCGCTCGGCCTGGTCGTCGGCGCGCGCATCTGGCTCGTCCATTTCAGCCAGAGCGCGCAGCAGGAGCGTGGCGTGCTCGGCATCGCCCAAGCCGACGAGGTCGCCGCCTTCGACCAGGAACAGCGCGGCCGCGAGCGCGGCGGCGCGCGGGCGCGCAAGTCGTTCGACTGGGCCGACGGCCTCGGCAACATCGCCGACTGGGTCAGCTTCGACGAGGCGGCGGCGCTCCTGATCATCCCGGCGCTGCTGTTCCTGCTGGTCGGCGCCCTGCTGCTCGCCGGCGTCGTGCCGGTGCTGCTGATGGACGGCGTCGCCGGGCTCCTGGCCGAGGTGGCGGTGCAGTTCGTGTTCGGCGCGCTGATCGCGCGCCGGATCATGCGGCCCAAGTCGCACGACGCCGCCTTCATGACGATCGTCGCCAAGACCTGGCTCATCGGCCTGGTCCTCGTCGTTGCCAGCATCGGCGCCGGCGGGCTGCTGGCGGCGGTCAATCCCGGCGGCGCGACCCTCGCCGACCTGTTCCGATGAGCACCGCACCGGTCATCGTCGTCGACGAGGCCGAGGTCGAGATCACCGCGGTGCGCGCGCAAGGCGCCGGCGGGCAGAACGTCAACAAGGTGTCGAGCGCGATCCACCTGCGCTTCGACGTCGCCGCCTCGTCGCTGCCCGACGCGGTCAAGGCGCGCCTGATCGCGCTCAGCGACCGGCGCCTCAGCGACGAAGGCGTCGTCGTCATCAAGGCGCAGCGCCATCGCAGCCAGGAGCTGAACCGGCGTGACGCGCTCGAGCGCCTGAACGCGCTCGTCGCCCGGGCCGCGGCGGTGCCGCTCGTCAGGAAGCCGACCCGGCCGACGCGCGCTTCGAAGCGGCGCCGGCTCGAGGCCAAGGGCGTGCGTGCCGAAGTGAAGGCGGGGCGCGCCAAGGTCGTCGGCTGACGGGACCGTCGGCCGCCCGCCTTCCATTCACGCCGCCCGCTGGCGGTTCGCGCCGCCGGCGCCCGCCTTCGTCGCAACGCCCTCGCGCCGGCCCGGCCCGCTTCCTTAGA
>Ga0193752_1003019_pt1 | contig 11931 bp, 6 predicted proteins | sample H1c1metaG_FD_144924 | JGI IMG/M metagenome (GOLD analysis project Ga0193752, IMG submission 144924) | Soil microbial communities from a riparian zone of the East river system, Colorado, United States - H1c1 | ecosystem: Environmental > Terrestrial > Soil > Riparian zone | place: USA: East River... | reverse complement strand
CGGGGGCCGCCCTTCTCCAAGCTCGACATCGTCAGCTGCCGCAACGTTCTCATTTACTTCGATCAAGCTCTGCACAAGGAAGTGTTGCCGACCCTTCACTACGCGCTCAACCAGCCGGGGTTTCTGGTGCTGGGGCGGAGCGAGAACATCGGCTCATTCGGCCATCTCTTCACGCCGCTCGACAAGGCCAACAAGATCTTCGTGCGCTCCGACGTGGCAAGCGCTTTGCGCCCATCGACTCGCACCGAGCTGAGGCTACCGATAGGAGCGTCGCAGGGGCGCTTGCATACGCCTTCCTTCCACCGCGCGACCGCCTACGAAAAGCACCTCGATCGCTTGCTGCTTGCCCGCTATTGCCCGCCGGGCGTTCTCGTCAACGCCAACCTCGACGTGCTGCTCTTCCGCGGCCAGACGGGTGCATATCTGCAAGCTGCTCCGGGCCAGCCACAGAACAATCTCATCGGCATGGCGCGCGAAGGTTTGCTGGCCGCGCTGCGCGCGACCATGGAGCAAGCCAAGCAGGAGCGAATGATCGTTCGGCGGCCGGGCGTCGAAGTCAGTCAAGATAGTACGACTACGCGTTGTGATCTCGTCGTCGTCCCCTTCAGCGGACTACCCGAGAGCAACGAATCGCTTTTCATCGTGCTGTTCGAGGATGCACGCGAAGCTGGGGACGTCCTCGTGCCGCCCAAGCGCACGCTCGAGGTCGCGCCCGACGCGCCGGCGCAGCGCCGGCAGATCGCTCGGCTCGAGCATGAGCTGGCAGCGACGAAGGAGTATCTCCACACCTTGATCGAGGATCACGGTCGAGCGAGTGACGAGCTCGGTGCCTCCAACGAAGAGTTGATCTCGGGGAACGAAGAGCTCCAGAGCATGAACGAGGAGCTCGAGACCGCCAAAGAGGAGCTGCAGTCGATCAACGAGGAGCTGACGACGCTCAATGACGAGCTGCGTGCGCGCAACCAAGAGGCTGCTCAAGCGAACAGCGACCTCGCCAACTTCGCGGCAACCGTCGATATCCCGATCCTCACCTTGGATAAGCAGAAGCGCGTTCGGCGTTTTACGCCCCAGGCGCGCACGATTCTGAACGTGTTGCCGGCCGACGTCGGTCGCTCGATCGACGACATCAAGCTCAATATCAACGTCCCCGACCTAAGCGAGCAGGTCGCGGTCGTGATTCGCGATGCACTCACGAAGGAGGCCGAGGTCCAGGACGCGCGCGGCCGCTGGTACCGAATGCAAATTCGTCCATACACCAATGCCGACGGCGAAGTGGACGGCGCGATCATCTCGCTCGTCGACGTCAACGCTTTCAAGGCGCTGATCGCCGAAGGCGAGGACGCGCGCGGCCAGGCCGAGCGCGCGAACGCGGCCAAAGACGACTTTCTCGCGACACTCTCGCACGAGCTGCGCACGCCGCTCTCGAGCATGCTGTTGAACGCGCAACAGCTGCGCAGCGGTAACCCGATGACTCAAGAGCAACTGCAGCATACGGGTGAGCGGTTGGAGCGTTCCACGCGCCTGCAGGTCGATCTGATCGATGACCTGCTGGACGTCTCGCGCATCGTCGCAGGCAAGCTCACGCTGACCCGCTACCCCGTAGACCTCGGCAGCGTCGTCGAAGCGGCGATCGACGAGGTCGCCGCGCTGGCCGCGGAGAAGGGCGTGGTGCTCAACGTCGCGCTTGCAGCCAAGGTCGAGCCGATCTTGCTCGACCGCACGCGGTCGCAGCAGATCGTCTCGAATCTGCTCACCAACGCTATCAAGTTCACGCCGAAAGGCGGGCAGATCACCGTGGTCGTTCATACCGAAGGTGGAGCGGTCCATCTGCGTGTAACCGACACGGGCATCGGTATCGAGCCGAGCTTTCTGCCGCATGTGTTCGCGCGCTTCTCGCAACGCGACAGCACGATCACGCGCCGGCATGGCGGCCTAGGCCTTGGCCTTGCGCTAGTGCGGCACTTGGTCGAGGCGCAAGGTGGCTCCGTGCGCGCCGCGAGCGCAGGCGTGGGCCTAGGCGCTACGTTCTCGATCGCGTTCCCGTCGCAGCTCGGTCCGGAACAGCAAGCGGACGCGGTGGCGCCGGCCGCGGCAGCCCCGCTCGAACGCCCGGGTCGACCTCATCACCACGAAGCGCTCGAGGGCCTGCGTGTTCTGTTCGTGGATGACGACCTTCGCACGCGCGAGGCCGTGCTCGAGGTGCTGCACCTCGCCGGAGCGCAGGTCACGCTGGCGGCCTCGGCGGCCGAAGGGCGGAGCGCCATCGCAGCGTTTCATCCGCAAGTCATCCTGTGCGATATCGCGATGCCCGACGAAGACGGCTACTCGTTCATACGCCAGCTGCGGGGGGCCTCCGTCGAACAGGGCGGTGCGATTCCGGCGCTCGCGCTCACCGCGTTGGCTGCCGAGGAAGATCGGCGGCGCGCGCTCGCAGCGGGCTTTCAGATGCACCTGGCGAAGCCGATCGACATCGATCGCTTGAGAGAAGCGGTGCGCACGCTGTCGGCGATGCGCGCGAGCCCAGCCGTACGGCACGAGCAAATCGTCTAGCGGTGCGACAGGCTTCCTTAGTTCTCTGACTGCGTCATCATGTGTTGAAACCGGAAGGGTGCTACTGCGAACCAACGTGGCCGCGAAACTGCTCATAATCGACGATGATATTGCGGTCTGCGAAGCCGTGAGCGACACGCTCACGGCGCGCGGCTTCGAGGTCACGTGCGTGCAGACGGGCACGGATGCGCTCGCAGCGCTCGAGCGCGTGGAGCTCGATGCTGTCATCACCGATCTCACCATGCCGGGCATGTCGGGGCTCGAGCTGTGCCGGAGCGTGCATGCCAGCTGGCCGAACCTGCCGGTCGTGCTGATGACCGCGTTCGGCAGCATCGAGACCGCGGTCGGTGCGATCCGCGCCGGCGCCTACGATTACATCGCCAAGCCGATTCAAGTGCCCGAGCTCTTGCTGACGCTCGAACGCGCGCTCGAGCACAAGAAGCTCAAGGCCGAAAACCAACAATTGCGCGATTTGGTCGCGCGGCAGCGCCGGCCCACCAACCTGATCGGCGAGAGCGCGGCGATGCACGAGGTCTACGCGACGCTCGCGAGCGTCGCGGCCACCGATGCGACGGTGCTCGTGACCGGCGAGACCGGCACCGGCAAAGAGCTCGTCGCACAAGCGGTGCACGAGCGTGGCTCGCGCAGCAAAGCGCCGCTCGTAGCGTTCAATTGCGCGGCGATTCCCGAGACGATGCTCGAGAGCGAGCTGTTCGGCCACATCCGCGGTGCCTTCACGGATGCCAAGGCGAATCGCGACGGCCTGTTCGTGCAAGCGAACGGCGGCACGCTGTTTCTCGACGAGATCGGCGAGATGCCGCTGGCGACGCAGGCCAAGCTGCTGCGCGCGCTCCAGGAGCGAAAGGTCCGGCCGGTAGGCGGGCAAAGGGAAGTGCCGTTCGACGCGCGGGTCGTGTCGGCGACCAGCCGCGATCTCGAGGTCGAGGTGGCCGAGCATCGTTTTCGCGAGGACCTCTACTACCGCATCAACGTCGTGCGCATCCATATCCCGCCGTTACGAGCCCGCGGCAACGATGTGCTGCTGCTCGCCGACCACTTCGTCCCGCGCTTCGCGGAGCGCTTCGGTAAGGGCGTCGCGGGCATCACCGGGCCGGCGCGCGAGAAGCTGCTCAACTACGCCTGGCCGGGCAACGTGCGCGAGCTCGAGAACTGCATCGAGCGAGCGGTCGCGCTTACCCAACACGATTGCTTGGCGCTCCAGGATCTGCCCGTCCACATCCGCGATCTCAAGGAGAGCACATTCGTGCTCCCGCTCGAGAGCCCAACGGAAGTGCCGTCGATGGCCGAGGTCGAGAAGCGCTACATCATGCACGTGCTCGGCACCGTCAGCGGCAACAAGAGCCAAGCTGCGATCGTGCTCGGCTTCGATCGAAGAACCCTGCATCGCAAGCTCAAAGAGTTCGGCGAGACCTGAGTTGGGACGAATCGCGTAGGGACATTTCGTCGCTCTCGCGATTTGCGGGCCGGAATCGAGCACAACGCAAGCAAACCTCGGCGGCACGGCATATGCACAAGAGCCGGCCATGAACCGGCAACAAATCATCGGTCCGTGGCGCGTAGCCACAGGCTACATCGTGACCGCGGGGCTGTCGTTCGCCCTCGGCTGCGCGGGAACAACCCCGCCATCGGCGCAGCAACTGGCCGACGTCCAATCCGCCAACCGCAGCGCCACCGAGCTCGGCGCGCATAAAAATCCGAGAGCCGAGCTGCATTTGAAGCTCGCTGAAGAGCAGCTGCAGCAAGCAGAGAGAGCGATCAGTGACGACGACGACGAGCGCGCGAACGGCCTGCTCATGCGCGCGAAAGCGGACGCAGAGCTGGCGATCGCCCTGACGCGCGAAGACAACGCAAACACTCAAGCGAGCAAAGCGGTCGAGCAATCGGACGCCAAGCTGGGAGCGACGCCATGAACAAGTCAATCATCGTCAAGACAGGGCTCGTGCTCCTGCTCGGACACGCCGCGGGTTGTGCGACCACCACGACGCCGGTCGAGCTGACCACCGCACGCGCTTCCTACCAGCAGGCGACGCAGGGCGCGGCTGCCAGCCACGATCCCGCGGACTTGCACACCGCGAAGAGCGCCATGAATGCCGCGGAGCGCTCGTTCGAAGAGGATGGCAACACTCAAGAGACGCGCGATCTGGCGTACACCGCGGATCGCCGCGCTCGCATCGCCGAAGCTCGTGGCAATGCTTCGAAGGCGACCGAAGAGCAAAAGAAGACGATCGACGACATGCACTCGACACAGGCAGCCGAGCTCGGTCAAGCCAATAAGAAACTGGAGCAGCAAGGCCAAACGATGGAAGCGCAGGCCGCGCAGGTGGCGAGTGAGCGTGAAGCGCGCTTGGCCGCAGAGAAGCGCGCCGCGCAAGCGACGGCCGATCTCGCGAAGTTCGCTTCGATCAAGGAAGAGTCGCGCGGCATGGTCATCACCTTGTCCGGTGGCGTCTTGTTCGCATCAGGCAAGTCCGACTTGCTGCCGGCGGCTCAGCTCAAGCTGAACAGCGTGGCCGATGCGCTGATGCAGCAGGACCCGGATTCCAAGATGGTCGTGGAAGGTCATACCGATTCGCAGGGTGGTGACGCGTACAACCAAGACCTTTCGCAGCGTCGCGCGCAGACCGTGCGCGACTATCTGGTGAGCCGCGGGGTCGCTGCCGACCGCGCGACGGCACAAGGCTTCGGTCCGTCGCGTTCGATCGCGGACAACAAGTCGGCCGAAGGCCGCGCCAACAACCGTCGCGTCGAGATCGTCGTCGAGCCGAAGAGCCCGGCGAAGATCTAGGCGAGCGCACGCAGCTGTTTGGACTCTCCTCCACAGAGTGAAGCTCGCGCTGGCGGCATGGGTCGCCAGCGCGAGCTCGTTTACGAAGCGGCGTCGAACGAAGCGGCTGAGGAGCTGACCATGATGCTGAAGCACCTACGCGTTCTGTTCGTCGACGACGACTTGCGATTTCGTGAGGTCGTTTGGGAAGTGCTCCATTACGCAGGCGCTTGGGTGGAGCTGGCCGCGTCGGCAGCCGAAGGCATGGAGGCGATCGAGGCCTTCAAGCCCCAGGTCATCGTGTGCGACATCACGATGCCGGTCGAAGACGGTTACTCCTTCATACGCAGGTTGCGATTGCGTGAGGCCGACAGCGGGCGGCGCTCGGCTCGGATTCCGGCGATGGCACTCACGGCGCACGCCACGGTCGACGATCGGCGTCGCGCGCTTGCTGCCGGCTTTCAGGTGCACTTCGCCAAGCCGATCAACGTTGATCGACTGCGAGCCGCCGTGCTCGAGGTTTCGAGGATCGCAGTCTAACGGTCGTCGGGGAACATCGAACGCGGCTTCCACCACGGCCTTCGGTGCGACCAGTCGAACGGCTCGCCCTGCTTTCGGCGGCGCTGCGAGGGCAGCAACAGCAGCAGTAACAGGCTCACCACAGCGAAGATGACGATAGCGATGAGCATGTCGAACCGTAGCAGAACGAGCGGCCTCGGCGAGCCGCCATTCGAAGATGGCCTTTGACCGATTATCCCGTCAGGGTCGCGAGCAGCTCGCGCAGCGATAGCCGTGCCACGCCGATGCCCGCATCGGAGAAGCCGTAGGGCAAGATCACGTGATCGCCGTGAATGATCGCCCCGCACGTGTACAAAACGTTGGGCACATAGCCTTCGCGCTCGGAGGCATCGGGCTCGAGCAGCGGTTGAGTGAGCTGGCCGATCACGCGGGTAGGGTCGTTTAGATCGAGCAGCAGCGCGCCCAAGGTGTAGCGCCGCATCGGGCCCACGCCGTGGGTGAGCACGAGCCAGCCGGCGGGCGTCTCCAGCGGGGAGCCGCAATTGCCGATCTGCAGCAGCTCCCAAGGCATCGTCGGTTTGTACAGCTCGACCGCGTCGTTCCAGAAGTGCACGTCGGCCGAGGTCGCGATGAACAGGTTCTCGCGGTCCTTGCGCGACAGCATCACGTACTGCCCATTGATCGTGCGCGGAAACAGCGCCATGCCCTTGTTCTGAGCGGCGGCGCCGTTGAGCGTCGAGATCGAGAAGGTCACGAAGTCGTCGGTCTCGATCAGCTGCGGCAGGATACTGAAGCCGTCGTACGCGGTGTACGTGGCGTAGTACTTGACGGTGCCGTCGTCGCGCACGAAGCGCACGAAGCGGGCGTCCTCCATGCCGCGCGTCTCGTTGGGCCCGGCCGGGAAGAGCACGCGTTCGGCGAGGCCGGTCTCGGCACCGAAGTGCGTCACGTAGTTCGAAGCGGCCAGCACGCGGATGATCTGCACCGTCTCGAACCAGATCGCAGGCGGCAAGCCATCGGCTTCGAGCTGCACGAGCGACGCCTCGAGCTCTTGCAGCGTGAAGCTCTCCGGTAAGCGCGCGAGCACAGTCGTGGATAGGGCGTTGCCGGCGCCGAGCTCGTTCAGCTTCTCGCCAAAACGGTACTTAATGTACGAGGTCGGCGGCGTGCGCTGGCCGGCCACCAAGTACGGGCTCGTCGAGTCGAAGCGCAGCTCACCGCTCGCTTCGATCACCCCCGTGCGAAATTCGATCGAGGAGATGTGGCCCTCGCCGACCGCGCGCAGGCTCACAACGACGCGCTGATCGCCGTCGGCCAGGTTGGCTTGATCCGGCGCGATCACGATCGACGGGTTGAAGAGCGCGGCGCCCTCGACCGCGTACTCGTGCGTGAAGTACGCGCCGATCAGCTGGCGGCGCGCCGCTGAGATGTCAGCGCCTTCGGGGAGGTTGTGCGCGACCAGCTCGAAATGATCCTCGAGCACCGTTTCGAACGCGCGATGGCGCGACGCGAACTCGGTCAACACACCGGCGAGCAGCGAGCTCAGCTGCTCCTCGGGGATGTTGAGGACCCGCTCCATGAGCTGCGCCGCGCGCGACTTGCCGGGTGCGATCAGCTCGTCGCCCGGTAGATACGGCTTGGCGAGCACGCGTCGCGCGTCCGGCAACAAGCGTTGTCGGGCGCGCGTGACGGTGAGGGATGTCATCAGTTGCTCGTTTCTTCGCCCGCTCCGGCATGCGGAAGGGTTTCGCCCGCGAGCTCAAGCATATCGATCAAGGCCATCAAGAAGCAGACCGTGCTCTCGGCGCCTTGGTTCGCGTTGACGTGCGCCACACCGAGGCCGTCGCGGCAACCTGCGGTGGAGAAATCGTAGAGCGGCGAGCCGAGCCGGTTTTCGCCGAGGAACCAGCCAAAGGCGTCGCGCATGCGGCGCAAGTAGTGCGGCTCCTCCGTGGCCAGGTACGCGCCGCGAAACGCCAGAACGAAAGCGGTGGCGTCGATCGGCTGCTCGTCCGCGTACGCTTTTTCGCCACCACGGCGGTGCCAGCCTTCGTTGCCGATCAGCTGCAGCTGGTCGTTTTCGAAGCAGGCCGCGTCGAGGAAGTCGAGAGAAGCCCGCGCGACGCGCAATGTCTCAGGGTCGCGCGTGACCGCGTACGCCTTGAAAAGAGCCAGGGGCAGCGTCGCGTTGTCGTACGTCAGGTCCGGCTCGAACCAGCGCCAGTCATCGGTCGCTTGGCCTCGATAGCGCCCGAGCAGCGCGCTCGTCAGGGTGTCGAGCGCGCCGCGCAGCTCGCCCGAATCGGGCTCGGCTACCAGCAGATTGGTGATGCCGAGGATCGCCAGGGCCATGCCTCGCGGGCCGACGCTGCGCGTGCTCGGCAGTGCTTGCATGAACATGCTGCGCGCCAGCGCGCGGCAGCCTTCGTCGCTGGCCAGCCGCACGGTCGTGCCGAGCGCCCAAATCGCTCTGCCGATGCAGTCGTCGGAGCAGTGTTCCCCTTGAAGGAGCGTGCGGTCATAGCTCATGAAATTGGTGAAGGCCCCGTCATCGCGCTGCGCGTAATGCAGATACGCGAGATACGTCGTGACGAGGCGCTGCGTCTTGGATGAGCTCTGGAGCCGATTGGCGTGCAGCGCGACGATCAAGGCGCGTGCGTTGTCGTCGACGCAATATCCGGTATGGCGCGCGGGCACGCTGTGCGTCGCGTGCTGGATCAGGCCGGTGTCGTCGGTCATGCGCTGCAGGTGATCGAGCCGCAGCTCGGGTAGGCTGCTCGCGCGCTTCAGCTTCGCCGGCGTGCGCTTGGTCGGGCTCTCCGTGAGCGCTTGAGTCGCGAGCTCGAGGTAGCTGCGACCGACGTTGGGCCATTGCATCGATCGCGTCAGCTCGATCGCAGCGGCGCGCGCATGCGCGAGATCGCTCGCCGACCCGAGCAGGTCGAGCAGCGTGCGGCTGAGCGCGGCGTGGTCGCCGAACGGAAACAGCCGACCGCGCCCCTCGGCTAGAAGCTCCTGGGCGTGCCAGTACGGCGTAGACACGACGGCCGCACCCGCGCCCATCGCGTACGACAAAGCGCCGCTCGTCACCTGAGCTTCGTTCAGATACGGCGTGACGAAGATGTCCGTCGCCTGCAAGTAGTGCCCGAGCTCGGTGCGGCTGACGAACTGATCGCGGAAGACCACGTGGTCGCGTACGCCTAAGCTCTCGGCTTCACGCTCGAGCAGCGTGCGGTAGGCCTCGCCGTCGCGACTCAACACGACCGGGTGCGTCGCGCCGACCACGAAATACACGACGTCTGGAAACTGAGCGATCACGGCAGGTAGCGCGCGGATCGCCGTCTCGATGCCCTTGTTCGCGCTGAGCAGCCCGAACGTGAGCAACATGCGCCGCCCGGCTACGCCGAAGCGCGCTTTGAGCGCCTTCTGATCGATCGGCTGCAGCGCCGGAATGCCATGCGGAATGATCTGGATCGATGGCCCGTGCACGCCATACGACCGGGACAACAGGTCCTTCGCGACCTGGCTCATCACGACCAAGCGTGCGCAGTGCGTCGCCATTTGCTGCACGATGCTGCGCTGCGACGGCGATGGGTTCTTGAGGACGGTGTGCAACGTCGCGATCGAGGGGATCCGCAACGGCGCCAGAAAGTCGAGCACGTAGCTGCCGTCGTCGCCGCCGAAGATGCCGTACTCGTGCTGCAAGAGCGCGACGCGGACATCGCTGTAGCTCACCAGCTCGGCCGCGCGCGCGTAGTCGCCTTTGGAGCCCTGACGGATCTCGTGCGCGACCTCGGCCGGGTAAACGTACTCGCCTTCGGGCTCGGTCAGAGCGAGCACCATCGGTGCCGCCTGCCCGTTCTGCGAGGTCACCGCCTCGGTCAGATCGTGGGTGAAAGTCGCGATGCCGCAGCGCCGAGGCGGATAGGTCCCGACGAAGGCCATCGGTACCTGGTGGGCCGAGCTCAAGGCGTCCCAGTAGCACCGATAGGCTGCGGATACAGTGTGCGCTTGGCCTTCGACCCAATAAGGCCGAAGAAAGGTCAGCTCGGCCCGCCGTTGCGCGTGATTGGGGGCGGTGTCCGACATCGCAAACACGCAGCGATGGCTTGTAACCTTGTGACCAAACCGCCTCGTTGATCGAAACGAGCAGTGGCGCATTCGACGTACGATGGCGAGCCTCGCACCCTCCAGCGAATCGAACTTCTTGTCGCCGGAAGAGATCGGCGCGCGCTACCGCGTCGACGGGCTCTTGGGCCGTGGCGGAATGGCGGCGGTATACCGCGTCTACGATCGCCAGCTCGACCGATACGTCGCGCTGAAGTGTCCGCTGACCAACGGCTCGGACAAGCACAACGCGCGCCTCACCGACATGATCGGTCGCGAGTACCGCACGCTCGCGCAGCTCGATCACCCGTCGGTGATCACTGTCTACGAGTACGGCGTGAGCGCCGAGGGCCCGTACTACACGATGGAGCTGCTCGAGGGCAGCGACCTGCATCAGATCGCGCCGGTGCCATGGCGCGCTGCATGCGCGTATCTGCGCGACGTCGCGTCGTGCCTCGCGCTGCTGCATTCGCGCCGGCTCGTGCACCGCGACGTCTCGCCGCGCAACATCCGCTGCCATGACGACCGCGCCAAGCTGATCGACTTCGGCGCGCTCGCGCCGATGGGCCCGATCAAGCAGATCGTCGGTACGCCGCCGCTGATCGCGCCGGAGATGTTGCACCGCCAAGAGCTCGACGGCCTGTGCGATCTGTATGCGTTGGGCGGCGCGCTGTATTGGGCGCTCACGCAACGCCACGCGTACCCGGCGCGTTCGCTGCCCGAGCTGCCGCAGGTCTGGCAGCACCGCCCGCCGCCGCCGTCGGCGTTTGCGGCGGACATCCCCGAAGCGCTCGACGCGCTCGTGCTCTCGCTGCTTTCGCACGAGCCGGAAGCACGGCCACGCAACGCAGCCGAGGTCATGGAGCAGCTCAGCACGATCGCGGGCTTGCCCGACGATGAGTCGCTGCACGTCTCGCAGTCGTACTTGAGCACGCCATCGCTGCAGGGCCGCGAGGCGGAGATGGCGCGCGTGCGCGCCGCGTTCGGCAGCGCGCAACGGCGCAGCGGCTTGGTCTGGATCGAGGGCGAGGCGGGCGTGGGTCGCTCGCGCTTTTTGGGCGCGGCGTTGCTCGAGGCGCGGCTTTTGGGTGCGAGCGTGCTGCACGTCGCGGGCAGCGACGTCTTGCCGGGCGACTTCGCAGTCGTACGCGAGCTGCTCGAGCGCGCGCTCGAGGTGCTGCCCCAGCCCAAGCAGGGCGCCAGCTCGCGCGAGCTGCTCTCCGCGTTCGACGCCGAACGCGGCTTGCCCGAGGAAGGCCGGGCGAAGCTCGTGTCGCGCATGCGGGCGCTGCTCCGCCGCGCGTGCGCGATGGGCATGGTCGTGGTCGCGATCGACGACGTCGATGCCGCGGACCCGGCGTCGCAAGCGCTGCTCGCGAGCTTGCGCAGCAACGTGCGCCGTAACCTGCTGATCATGGTCACGTCGTCGTCGACGCGTGCGCTCGACTCCGCGCTCGCCACGCAGCGTGCAGGCACCGAGCCGCTGGTGCTCGAGCCGCTCACCGGCGCGCAGACCGAGGCGCTGCTCGGTGCGGTCTTCGGCGACGTGCCGGGCGTGCACGCGGTGGCGACGCGCGTGCACGAGCTCTCGCGCGGCAACCCGCGCGCGACGCTCGAGCTCGCGCAGCACCTCGTGGCCACCGGCAAAGCGCGCTACGCGCTCGGTGGCTGGCAGTTGCCCGCCGAGCTGCGCCGAGCCGAGCTACCGGCCGCGTGGACCAGCGCAGTCGACGCGCGCTTGCTCGCGCTCGAGCCGGATGCGCGCGAGCTGGCCGAGGTGATCGCGCTGTCGCACGAGCTGGCGCCGACGACGACCGAGCTCGATGCGATCACCGGGCATGCCGATCGCGAGCGCCGGGAGGTCGCGCTCGCGGCGCTGGTCGCGGCGGGCTTCGTGCGGCTCGAGGCGGAGCGCGCACAGCTCGCCCGCGGCTCCGACCGCGAGCGCGTGATCGCACTCGTCGAGGCCG
>Ga0193752_1003018_pt1 | contig 11931 bp, 9 predicted proteins | sample H1c1metaG_FD_144924 | JGI IMG/M metagenome (GOLD analysis project Ga0193752, IMG submission 144924) | Soil microbial communities from a riparian zone of the East river system, Colorado, United States - H1c1 | ecosystem: Environmental > Terrestrial > Soil > Riparian zone | place: USA: East River... | reverse complement strand
GCGCCGAGGGCGACCGAGCGAACATCAAGCGCGCGATAGACGTTAGTGAGGAGACCACGCAACAGCGGACAACTCACGGGAAGGAACGGCTCGTCGATGAAGCGGGGGCCCGGCGAGGCGCGAAGCGCCGAGGCTGTGCGCGCCAGTCACTGCGGCGCGGCAGCATTCGGTCTGAGCCCACAACCACCTCATGGTCTTGGCCAGTTTTCTCTCCCACCCGCACATCGCACGCGCATCGATCTGTTGACGCGCGAACGCAACCGCGCGGCAATCACTCGATCAAGAGTTCAACGAGATCACTCGGCCGCCAACAGCTTCAAGCACTACGGCGCGGAGTCGCTCGAACAGACCAAGGCTTTTCTGTGCGGAACACCAGTAAGCACGCCCACGATTGGACTGGGTCCAGACCCGAAGGGTCCCTGCAAATCGAGCTCGGAGCTCAACGATTTGAACGATGGTGCTCGCGCGGACCAAGGCGAACTTCCAGACTGAAGGACCCGCATTCGACGTCAATCACACCGCTCCGAGTCCCGCTGCGCGCCTCTACATCCGCGTTGGGCGAGGCCAAGTGAGCGAAGCGCGGCTGCTGAGTTCGCATCGAGCTCTACGGCATGAACGCGCCAGCAACCGTTCAGCGTGCAACCACGCTGCTGCGCGCAAAGGTCGGCCCACGGCAATTCCCAATCAGGCGTCGCAAGGTCCGCATCGCACGCAGACGCAAGCCCGCCCCCTATTCAGCCATCACTCCATCACGCGGCCGATTCGCATGAAGTCCTTGGACCACGCAATGCCGCACGGCAGTTCCCAATCAGGCGTCGCGAGGTCCGCATCGCACGCAGACGCAAGCCCGCCCCCTATTCAGCCATCACTCCATCACGCGGCCGATTCGCATGAAGTCCTTGGACCACGCAATGCCGCACGGCAGTTCCCAATCAGGCGTCGCGAGGTCCGCATCGAACGCAGACGCAAGCCCGCCCCCTATTCAGCCATCACGCCATCACGCCGCCGATTCGCATGAAGTCCTCGGACGACGCTACACAGCACGGCGAGTCTCATTCAGGGTTCGCGCGGTCCCAGCGTCGGAAACAGCAATGTCGCCCGTTTGCAGCCAAGACTCCATCACGGCGGCAGGAAGTCTTCGGAAGGAGCACGCTCGCGATTATCTGGATTCAGGCCTCCCGACGTCCACCTCGAGATCACATGCGGCGCATGCCCACCGACTGGCGCAACAGCGCCTCCCGAACCTCCGCCACCCGATCTCGCGAGACCGGCACCGTCACACCCTTGCCCTCCTCCGATGGCGCCTCACCTACGAAGAGCAACGTATCGCTCGAGTTGCGCGTCAGCTCTCGCACATGCTCGACGTTTACGAGCCACTGGCGATGAACACGGGTCACGGCTTCTCCGAGCGCAAGCTCGATCGCTCGGAGCGATAAGTCCACATCGAACCGACCATGCCGCGTGTGCACGAAGGTCAGACGCTCTTCGGCTTCGAAGGCCCAAATCTCACTCGCGTCGAGAAACACCAAGCTTTTCTTCTTGCGCGCCACGATCCGCGGAGGCCGCGAAGACACGGGCGCACGCCGCTGCCGCAGCCGCGCGAGGCACTGCAAGACACGCTCTTCGCCAAAAGGCTTCAATAAATAGTCGGTGACACCGAGATCGAACGCCGCGAGCGCATGCTGCTCGAACGCAGTCGCGAGGACGATCTGCACGTCGGGCGCTGTCCGCCGCAACGTCTGCGCAAAGGTGAGGCCCGCCTGGTTGCCACCATCACGCGCGAGCTGCACATCTACAAAAGCCACGTCGACATGCAATCCCGCCGCCGCACCGAGCGCTTGCTGCGCTTCATCGACGTTCGATACCGCACCCACGACTTCAGCTTTGCCCGAGTCTACGAGGAGCTCGACGAGGTAGTTGCGCGCAGGCCACTCGTCTTCCACCACCAGCGCGCGTAGTTTGAGCCCGTCCGTCATACACTATTCATCCGGGCAGGGAGGTCTACCGTGACCGTAGTGCCTTCCGGCAACGTAGTCCAAGTGACCGAACCCGCGTCTCCGTACCGAAGCGCGACGCGACGCCGCACCGACTCCAAACCAAACGCACCATTGCGCACGGGCGTGTCCGACATCCCAGGGCCATTGTCCTGCACCTGACACAACAAACGCGCGCCATCCGGCGTGAGCTGCGTTCGGATGCAGACATGGCCGGGGCCATGAGCGTGAAGCGCGCCGTGTTTGACCGCGTTTTCGACGAGCGGCTGCAGCAACAAGCGTGGCAAAATCTCGCTCCTCGATTCTTCGGAGACTTCCCAACTGAACGAGAGATCGCCGCGATGCCGCGTCTCGAGGATCTGCGCGTAACGCTGCAACCAATCGAGCTGATGCTGGAGCGACTGAAGCTCTGACTCGTCTTTGAGCGCATCACGCAGCAGATCCCCGAGCGCCGATAGCAGCCGCCGCGCCTCCCGCGGTTCTTGCGTCACGAGGCCAGCGATCGCATTCAGCGTGTTGAGCAAGAAGTGCGGCTCGAGATGACTGCGCAAGCGCGCGAGCTCCGCCGCCGTGCGCAGTTGGTCGCTCTCGGCCTTGAGCTTCTCCGCGTGCAGCGTGCGCATCCGCGCGTCGTCCAGGAGCTCGGGCAGCACGAATGCGAGGGTCCACAACCCGAACTGACTTTGGGCTTGGGCGAGCCCGTAAAACACGACGCGGCTCAAATGGATCGGCGGTGAGCTGAACGGCCTCAATCCGAGTTGCGGGAACTGCTCCGAGATCAGAAAGAACACTGCACCGGCGGCGCTGCCAATGGCTGCAGCGAGTACGATCCCCATCGCGACGAAGAGCAGCCACGAGATGCCGGCGCGACGCGTCCAGCGAAACAAGGCCGACAGCGCGATCAGCAACGTCGGTAGCTCGACTGCAAAGAGCAACACCACGGAGCCGAGCCGCGCGGAGTCGCGGTTCGCGATGTACTGCACGAGCACCTGCAGCAAGACCACGAACACGATCACGAGCGTGCCGCTGAGCACGCGCAGCGACCGCGCCCAACCAGCTGCAACTGGCTCGTCTCCGCTCGCCATTCTGCTGAAACTACCGCTCCTTCGCGTGCGACGCACGCGGTTGCTGGTGGGCGGCCCGCGGCTACCGTTCGTCGGCCGGGCGGGCCGGCTCGTCGGATCCGGGTTCGGGTCCAAGGTCGCGGGTGGCTCGCGGAACGATGCGGACACACTCTTCGTACAAGGCACCGCCTTCACCGAGGTCGGTCGTCCGCGCCCGGATCAGCATGTTCCCACACGCGCTTGCCGACCGCGGCCCGCCCTTGGGCAAGAGCGCGATATCCAGGCGCTGATCGGGGTCGTGTTCGATCCGAACTGGTATCCGTCCGAGAACGGATTCGATCTCGCAGATCTCGCCGTCGGCACAGCCACCTGCAGCTGACGGATGCACCGTGAGCGGCAACGGCAGCTCGGGCGTGGTCGCCCACTGCGAGCACTGCGACTTCGGCGTCGACATCGAGAGCAGAAACAGCGGGTACTGGGCGGAAGGGCGCGACGCCAACGGCGGCGCCTCGCGCATCAAGTTCGCCTTACCGTTCGGCGTCGCGAACTTCTGACCTTCGAACACGACCGGCTGTGCGAGCGGGTTCTTGAAGTTCCCACGCTCGATCGTCTCGAGGTCGACGCCGTGCGCTTTGAGCTTCGTCGCGACCAGGCGCTGCTTCCAGTCGCGGTGTGTGCCGGCAAGCTGCGCGCCGAGCCCGACGCGTTGCGCGAGCGCTTGAATGATCTCGAGATCGCTCTTCACGCTGCTCGGAGCGGCGACCACCGGTTGTGAGACGCCGAGGTAATGGTGCCCGTACGAACCGAGAATGTCGTCCGCTTCGAGCAGCGTCGTGGTTGGCAGCACCACGGTCGCAATGCGCGCAGTGTCGGTGAGAAACGAGTCTACGACTACGCTGAGCGGCATCTCGCGAATCACCCGTACGGTCGTTTCCGAGTCGGGAAGCATCACCACCGGATTGCCGGCGGTGATCCAGAGCGCCCGCGCCGGTGGATCTCGGAGCGCCTCGATGTCCCTCGCGAGCGTGGGTTCGCAGACCGTTCTCGGCGCGGGGTTTGGCTGCGTGAACGAGAGGTCGAACGCGCCGCGACGCCGAAAGTAATAAGACACGCCGCCGCCCGGAATGCCGACGTTGCCCGTGATCGCGCCGAGTGCATCGAGCGCGCGCACGATCGCGCCGCCGTCAGTCCGCCGCGCCATGCCCCAACCGACGATGATCGCCGTCGGGCCTTGCCCGAGCGCTCGCGCGACCAGCATCGCTTGTTCGGGTGTGACGTCCGCGAGCTTGCACCAGGCTTCGACGCTCTCGCGCTCCGCGAGCGCGCGGAACTCCGCCAGGCCGTCGCAATATTCGCGAGCACGCGGATCGACGAAGCCGTGCTCGAAGCACAAGCGCGCGACTGCCATCGCGAGCGGAAAGTCTCCGCCGGGTTGCGGCTGAAGATAGTGATCGACGTGCCTCACGGTGGGATGCGACACCGGATCGATCAGCACGACCTTCGCGCCGCGTTGTCGTGCTTCACGCACGACGCGCAGCGTGTGCGGGCTCGAGGTCACGAGGTTTTTGCCCCAGACCAAGATGTGCTTGGACTCGAGCAGCGTAAAGATGTCGTTACTGTCGCTCTCTCCGAAGTCGATCAGCTGCGCCGCTTCGCCCGCGCCCGAGCAAATGTCACCGCGCTTGACCGTGACAGGACCGAACAAGGAGAAGAAGTAGTCCGAGAGGTGCTTCAGCAGCCCGAGCGAACCGGCACTGCGGTAGTGCACGATCGACGCGGCGCCCGACTCGCGCTTCGTGCGCTCGAGGCCTTCCGCGACGAAGTCGAGCGCTTCGTCCCACGACACCGGCGTGAGCTCGCCCGATTTGCGCAGGAGTGGCTGCATCAACCGCTCGGGCGAGTACTGCGTGGTCAGGAAGTGATTGGTGCGGTAGCAGAGCGCGCCGCGCGTGACTGGATGATCGGGATCGCCGCGAAGTGCGGTGACGCGTCCCGCTTCGACGGTCGCGACGATCGAGCAGGTATCCGGACAGTCGCGGTTACAGACCGTGCGGTGTTGCGTGTGCGTTGGGGGTAGGTCTGCCACTGCGATGCTCAGCCCCCAAAGTAGCGCAATGCACTCAGTTGGCTCGGGCTAATCGTCGTTTCGCGACGGACAACGAACAATCGGCCGCGTGGCCTAACGCTTCGGAAACACGCTCGGCAAATCTAGATTGTGCTGTTTTGCGCACGCGATCGCGTCTTCGTAACCGGCGTCGGCGTGGCGCATGATGCCGCTCGCCGGATCGTTCCAAAGCACGCGCGCGAGCCGCTTCGCCGCTTCCGGCGTCCCGTCCGCTACGATCACCATACCCGCGTGCTGCGAAAACCCCATCCCGACACCACCGCCATGATGCAGCGAAACCCACGTCGCCCCGGACGCGGTGCTCAGGAGCGCGTTCAAGAGCGGCCAATCGGACACCGCATCCGAACCATCGCGCATCGCTTCGGTCTCGCGGTTCGGAGACGCGACCGAACCGGAGTCGAGATGATCGCGGCCGATCACGATCGGCGCTTTGACCTCGCCCTTCGCAACCATCTCGTTGAACGCGAGGCCCAAGCGATCCCGAACGCCGAGCCCAACCCAACAGATGCGCGCCGGCAAACCTTGAAACTTGATCCGCTGGCGCGCCATGTCGAGCCAGTGATGCAAGTGCTTGTCGTCGGGCAAGATCTCCTTGACGCGCGCATCGGTCTTGTAGATGTCTTCGGGATCGCCTGAGAGTGCGACCCAGCGAAATGGACCGACGCCGCGGCAAAACAGCGGCCGAACGTAGGCGGGCACGAACCCTGGGAAGTCGAACGCGTTCAGCACGCCTTCGTCGAACGCCATCTGCCTCAAGTTGTTGCCGTAGTCGACCGTCGGTACGCCCGCCTTTTGAAAGTCGAGCATCGCGCGCACGTGAATCGCCATCGACGCTTTCGCAGCGCGCGCGACCTGTGCCGGATCGTCTTTCTGCAACTGCTGCCACTTCTCGACCGTCCAGCCGCGCGGCAAGTAGCCGTGCATCGGATCGTGCGCCGAAGTTTGATCGGTGAGCAGATCCGGCCGGATGCCGCGCACGTACAGCTGAGGTAACACATCGGCCGCGTTGCCCAACAAACCGACCGACCGCGGCGTGCGCGCCTCGCACGACTTCGCAACCCACTCGAGCGCCTCGTCGAGATCCGTCGTCGCGCGATCGAGGTAACCGTTCCGCAGCCGCATGTCGATGCGCGACTGCTCGCACTCGATCACCAAGCATGAAACGCCGGCCATCACGGCCGCCAACGGCTGCGCGCCACCCATGCCTCCCAGCCCGGCCGTGAGCAGCCAGCGCCCGGCGAGATCTCCGCCGTAATGCTGCCGGCCCATCTCGACGAACGTTTCATACGTGCCTTGGACGATGCCTTGCGAGCCGATGTAGATCCACGAGCCAGCCGTCATCTGGCCGAACATCATCAGGCCCTTGCGATCGAGCTCGTCGAACTTTTCCCACGTCGCCCACTTCGGCACGAGGTTGGAGTTTGCGAGCAACACGCGCGGCGCATCCGCGTGGGTACGAAACACACCCACGGGTTTGCCGGATTGAATGAGCAACGTTTGATCGTCTTCGAGCCGCCTCAACGTCTCGACGATCCGGTCGAAGCTCTCCCAGTCGCGCGCTGCGCGGCCGATGCCTCCGTACACCACGAGCTCTTCCGGGCGCTCAGCGACGCTCGGATCGAGGTTGTTCATCAGCATACGCAGCGGCGCTTCCGTGAGCCAACTGCGCGCGGTGCGCTCGGTGCCGGTTGCCGCTCGGATCGTTCGAGACGGGTCGTTGCGCGTCATACGCCGCTCCCGGTTCAAGGTTCATTGGCAAAGCCAAGACAGGCGCCAAGAATGTCTGTTAGCACGGCGCGCATCGGAGCGGCATGTGCAGCATCGTACGCGGCGGGCCAGTTTGCAGCCGTGAGCGGCGCATCCGGTTCGCGCAGGTAGCCGCGACACGCGAGCTCCATCTGCACCGCGTGCACGCCGCGCTCGGGTTGGCCGTAGTGTCGCGTCGTCCAGCCGCCTTTGAAGCGGCCGTTCGTGACGCGGCTGAATGTTGGCGCCACCCGGTCGCAGATCGCTTCGATCGCTCCCGCGAGCGCGGGAGCACAGCTCTTCCCATCGAACGTGCCGATGTTCAAATGTGGGAGCGTACCTTTGAAGAGCCGCGGCGCGACCGAGCGAATCGAGTGCGCGCCGTACAGCACGACAGGCGCGTGCGCGGCGGCAAGCCGCTCGATTTCCGTTCGCAATGCTGCGTGGTACGGGTCGAAGAACGTGACGCGACGCCGTGCGATCTCCGCGACATCCGGTTCACGTTCGAGCAAGTACAACGCTTCGCCGTCGAACGTCTCGATCGGGCACAAGCCGGTCGTGGTTTGTCCGGGGTAGAGCGACACGCCCGAGGGATCGCGATTGACATCGATCACCGTGCGCGAAATCGTCGTTCGCAGCGTCGTCGCGCCGAGCTCGCGCGCGAAATCGTAGAGCAGGTGCACCCAGTAGTCCGCGTCCTTCCGCGAGAGCCACGCCGATACGGTGTGCTCTTCGATCGCATTCGGGATCTCCACGCCGGTGTGCGGGAAGCTCACGATCAGCGGCGCGTCACCGCGATGGATCTCGAGAAACGGAACTGGCTTTAGATCGCTCATCGGCTCACCGCCACGCTGGGAAGGGGAATGCTCGAAGCTGCGCGCACGATCGCACCGGTGCGAACCAGCTCGAGCGCATTTTGCAGGTCGGGATGCAGAAAGCGATCGTCTCCGAGCGGAGGCACTCGTTCGCGCACGGTCCTGCGAACCGCTTCGAGCGCGCTGCTCGAGCGCAAGGGCCCATGAAAGTCGCAGCCTTGAGCGGCAGCGACGAGCTCGATGCCGATCACGGTCATCGCGTTGTCGTTCATCGGTAACAAGCGGCGTGCGCCGTGCGCAGCCATCGAGACGTGATCTTCTTGGTTGGCCGACGTCGGAATCGAATCGACACTCGCCGGATACGCGCGTTGCTTGTTTTCCGAGACCAGCGCCGCCGCCGTCACCTGCGCGAGCATCAACCCGGAGTTCAGGCCCGGGCGCGGTGTCAAAAACGCAGGCAGGCCCGACAGCGCGGGATCGACGAGCATCGCGACGCGACGCTCTGCGAGCGAGCCGATCTCGCAGACTACGAGCGCGATCATGTCCGCTGCAAACGCGACCGGTTCGGCGTGGAAGTTGCCGCCGGACAGGGCCTCGTCCGTCGCGGCGAAGATCAACGGATTGTCGGACACCGCGTTCGTCTCGAGCTCGAGCGTAGTCGCCGCTTGACGCAGCACGTCGAGCGCAGCGCCCATCACTTGCGGCTGACACCGCAAGCAATACGGGTCCTGCACGCGCTCGTCGGCGGTCAAGTGCGAGGCGCGAATCTCGGACCCTGCCATCAGCGCGCGCAGTGCCGCCGCAGTCTCGATTTGCCCGCGGTGCCGGCGCAGCAGGTGGATCCGCGGATCGAACGGCGTGTCGGAACCCTTGGCCGCTTCGGTCGAGAGCGCGCCACTCACGAGCGCAGTTTGAAACAGCCGCTCGGCCTCGAACAATCCCGCGAGCGCGCACGCAGTCGAGAACTGCGTCCCGTTCAAGAGCGCGAGGCCTTCTTTCGGGCCGAGTGTCACGGGTGCGAGCCCCGCCTGTTCGAGCGCGAGCGCAGCTTGGATGCGTTCGCCGCCGACCGACACATCGCCGATGCCGATCAGCGCCGCTGCCAGATGTGAGAGCGGCGCGAGATCGCCCGACGCGCCGACCGAGCCTTGCGTGGGGATGCAAGGCAGCAAGTCCTTGGCCAGTAGGTTCGCGAGAAGCTGGACGGTTTCGAGCCGCACGCCCGATGCACCTTGCGCGAGACTCGCGAGCTTGAGCGCGATCATCAACCGCGTGATCGCGGGTGAAAGCATCTCACCGACGCCGGTGCAGTGCGAGAGCACGATGTTGCGCTGCAGTTGCGCGAGATCCGCCGCGTCGATGCGCACGCTCGCGAGCCGGCCGAAGCCCGTGTTGATGCCGTAGATCGGTTCGCCGCGCGCGAGAATGCGCTGCACCGCGGCTGCGCTTTCAGTGATTCGGGGAGTGCAGCGCCGATCGAGCTCGGCGCCTGCTCCGGCGTAGATCTTTCGCCAGTCATCGAGCGTGACTTCACCGGGCTCGAGCACGACGGTGTTCATCGGCCTCTCCAGACTCGCGAGTGCAGTGGATTGTACCCCATGCGGTAAACCAGCTCCGCCGGGCGCACGACATCCCAAATCGCGAGGTCGCACCACTTGCCGACCTCGAGCGTGCCGATCGAGTCCGACAGTCCGAGCGCGCGCGCGGCCGAGCGCGTGACACCGAGCAAACATTCGTCGACGGTCAGGCGGAACAACGTCGCCGCGAGGTTCATCACCAGCAGCGGCGACGTGAGCGGTGCGGTGCCCGGATTGCAATCCGTCGCGAGCGCGATCGGCACGTTGCGTTCGCGCAGGAGCTCGATCGGCGGGAGTTGTTTCTCGCGCACGAAGTAAAATGCACCCGGAAGCAGTACGGCGGTGGTCCCCGCGGCGGCCATCGCCGTGACGCCGGCCGAATCCAAGTACTCGAGGTGATCGGCCGACAGCGCGTGGTAGTCGGCCGCGAGCGCCGCGCCTCGCGAGCTCGACAACTGCTCGGCGTGCAACTTCACGCGCAAGTGGAGCGCTGTTGCGGCTTCGAACACGCGGCGCGTTTGCTCGAGCGAAAAGCCGATGCGCTCGCAAAACGCATCCACCGCGTCGACCAGGCCATCCGCGGCGAGCTTCGGCAGCATGACTTCGCAGACTTCGCGGACGTAGTCGTCACTGCGCTCTTCGAACTCGGGCGGCACCGCGTGCGCGCCGAGGAATGTCGTCAGGATGCGCACGTCCCGCTGGCGTTCGAGCGCCTTGGCCGCCATCAGCTGCTTGCGCTCGTGAGGCTCCGACAGGCCGTAGCCCGATTTGATCTCGACGGTGGTCACGCCTTCCGCGAGCAGGGCATCGAGCCGCTTCAGCGATTGCGCGACGAGGTCCGCTTCGCTCGCATCGCGCGTGGCGCGAACGGTCGACAGGATTCCGCCGCCACCTCGCGCAATCGACTCGTACGACTCGCCGTTCAATCGCCGCTCGAACTCCTCTGCGCGATCGCCCGCGTACACCAAGTGCGTGTGGCAATCGATGAATCCGGGCGTGATCAAGCGCCCCCCGCAGTCGATGATCTCGACGGAGTCGACCACGGGCGGTGAGTCGCTCGCACGACCGGCAAAGGCGATCTTGCCATCGCGGCAGGCGATCACGGCGTCTTCGATCACACCGAGTGCGCCGCCGTGAGCAGCAAGCTTCGGGGCCATCGTGGCTAGGCGTGCGTTGTGCCAGATGCGATCAAGGCGCATCGCGGCTCCCGGCAGCAGCTCCAGCAGCCGTGGGCTTTACCTCGGCGCTCATGCGTATAACCATAGCTGGAGGGCGAGGGCGGCAACAGTGGAGACAGCGTCGCGCGCACCGAAGGGTTGGGGGCTGCACTTTCAATGCGCGCTGCTCGCGCAAGGCTGGGCTCACGACGTGCGTCTGACGATCGACGACGGATCGATCGCGCAGATCGAGTGTGGCGTCCAGCCGCAGGCGGGCGATGAGCGCGCCGTCCTGGGCCTACCCGGCATGCCGAACGTTCACAGCCACGCGTTTCAGCGCGGCATGGCGGGCCTGACCGAGCACCGCGGCACGGAGCTCGACACGTTTTGGACGTGGCGCGAGCTGATGTACCGCTTCCTCGCACACATGACTCCGGACGATCTCGAGGCCATCACCGCGCAGGCCTACGTCGAGATGCTCGAGGCTGGGTTTACGCGGGTCGGCGAGTTTCACTATCTGCATCACGATCCGAATGGTCAGCCGTACACGGACTCTGCCGAGATGAGCACGCGCGTCGTGAACGCGGCCGAGCGCACAGGGATCGCCCTCACTCTGCTGCCGGTGTTTTATGCGCACGGCGGCTTCGGTGGCATTCCGCCGGTCGCAGGCCAGCGGCGCTTCATTTGCGAGCTCGACCGCTACGTGCGCCTGCTCGAAGCGAACCGCATGCTCGTCGCGAAGCTGAAGCACGCGCGGGTCGGCATTGCGCCGCACAGCTTGCGCGCCGTGACTCCGGAAGAGCTAGCGATCCTCTTGCCGCTCGCGGCTGCGGACCCGATTCACCTTCACGTCGCGGAGCAAGTGCGCGAGGTCGAAGCTTGCCAAGCGTGGTCCGGCAAGCGCCCGGTCGAGTGGTTGTTCGAGCATGCGCCGGTCGACGCACGCTTTTGTCTCGTGCACGCGACGCACATGACTTCGGAAGAGACCCAGCGCTTTGCGAAGAGCGGTGCGGTGGCCGGGTTGTGTCCGGTGACTGAGGCGAACCTCGGCGACGGGTACTTCCCCGGAGTGGAGTTTCACCAAGCCGGCGGCGCGTTCGCGATCGGGACCGATTCGAACGTCGCGATCAGCGTGTCGGAAGAGCTACGCATGCTGGAGTACGGGCAACGCTTACAGCGACGTGCGCGGAACCTGTTTGGAGGACACGACCAATCGACGGGTCGCGTGCTCTTCGAGGGTGCAGTACGGGGCGGTGCCAAAGCGCTCGGAGTGGCCGCCGGGCTCGACCTCGGTGCACCTGCCGATCTGGTTTCCCTCGACCTGAGCCGGCCGCAGTTCGTCGGGCGCGAAGGCGATCGAATGCTCGATAGCTGGATCTTCGGGGGTGTGAGCGGTGCCGTGGACCGCGTGTGGCGCGCGGGAATCGAGGTCGTCACGAACGGCCGGCACAAG
>Ga0193752_1003017_pt1 | contig 11932 bp, 6 predicted proteins | sample H1c1metaG_FD_144924 | JGI IMG/M metagenome (GOLD analysis project Ga0193752, IMG submission 144924) | Soil microbial communities from a riparian zone of the East river system, Colorado, United States - H1c1 | ecosystem: Environmental > Terrestrial > Soil > Riparian zone | place: USA: East River... | reverse complement strand
GATAAGCTCCGCCGCGGCGATGAGCTCGCCCCGGGCGTGATGAAGATGGTCAAGGTCTTCGTCGCCGTGAAGCGCAAGCTGCAGCCTGGCGACAAGATGGCCGGCCGGCACGGCAACAAGGGCGTGATCTCGCGCATTACGCCGATCGAGGACATGCCGCATCTCGGCGACGGCACGCAGGTCGACGTCGTGCTCAATCCGTTGGGTGTGCCGAGCCGTATGAATGTCGGACAAATCCTTGAGACCCATCTCGGTTGGGCGTCGGCGGGCCTCGGCAAGCAGATCGGCGACATGCTGGACAAAGTCCGGCGCGACAATCGTGTCGAACCGCTGCGCAAGATGCTGAAGTCGGTCTATTCCGGCGATGAACGTCTGGGCGAGCTGGACGAGGAGGGTCTTCTCGAACTCGCCGGCAATCTGCGCGCCGGTGTTCCGATGGCGACGCCGGTGTTCGACGGCGCCAAGGAACGCGACATCGTCGAAATGCTTACGCAGGCCGGATTGAACGAGACCGGGCAAGTGACGCTGTTCGACGGCCGCACGGGTGAAGCCTTCAAGCGGTCGGTTACGGTGGGCTACATCTACATGCTCAAGCTGCACCATCTCGTGGACGATAAGATCCACGCGCGTTCGATCGGGCCCTACAGCCTCGTCACCCAGCAGCCGTTGGGCGGCAAGGCGCAGTTCGGCGGACAGCGCTTCGGCGAAATGGAGGTCTGGGCGCTCGAAGCCTACGGCTCTGCCTACACGCTGCAGGAGATTCTCACGGTCAAATCGGACGACGTGGCCGGCCGTACAAAGGTCTACGAGTCCATCGTGCGCGGCGAAGACAATTTCGAGGCGGGCATTCCCGAATCCTTCAACGTGTTGGTGAAGGAAATGCGTTCGCTGGGACTCAATGTCGAACTGCTCAGTCAGTAACTCACGCGCGGCGCGCTCATTGCGCCGCGCCTTGAATCAAAGAGGCACATGATGAATCAAGAGCTCATCAGCGTCTTCCAGCCTGGGAAAGAAATTCCCACGTTCGACCGGATTCGCATTTCACTCGCGAGCCCGGATCAGATTCTGCGCTGGTCGCATGGCGAGATCAAAAAGCCGGAAACCATCAATTATCGCACCTTCAAGCCGGAGCGCGACGGGCTGTTCTGCGCCCGCATCTTCGGGCCGGTGAAGGACTACGAGTGCCTATGCGGCAAGTACAAGCGCATGAAGTACAAGGGCATCGTCTGCGAGAAGTGCGGCGTTGAGGTGACGGTGCAGAAAGTGCGCCGCGACCGCATGGGCCATATCGAGCTGGCGTCTCCCGTTGCCCATATCTGGTTCCTGAAGTCGCTGCCTTCGCGTATCGGGCTGATGCTCGACATGACGCTGAAGGATCTCGAACGCGTGCTCTATTTCGAGAATTATATCGTTCTCGAGCCGGGCCTGACGTCGCTCAAGGAGCATCAGCTCCTGAGTGAAGAGGAGTACTTCAAAGCCCAGGACGAATTCGGTGACGACAGCTTCACCGCCAAGATCGGCGCGGAAGCGATCCGTGAGCTGCTGGAGGCGATCGATCTCGAACGGCTGCGCCAGGATTTGCGCGGCGAGATCGCGGTCGCGACCGGTGGCGAGAAGCCGAAGAAGCTGGTCAAGCGCCTGAAGCTGGTCGAATCGTTCCTCGATTCCGGCAACCGCCCGGAATGGATGATCCTGACCGTGGTTCCGGTGATCCCGCCCGAACTGCGCCCGCTCGTGCCGTTGGACGGCGGCCGCTTTGCGACGTCGGATTTGAACGACCTCTATCGGCGCGTCATCAACCGCAACAACCGTTTGAAGCGGCTGATGGAGCTGAAGGCGCCGGACATCATCGTGCGCAACGAGAAGCGCATGCTGCAGGAGGCGGTGGACGCGCTGTTCGACAACGGCCGCCGCGGTCGTGTCATCACGGGCGCCAACAAGCGCCCGCTGAAGTCGCTCGCCGACATGCTGAAGGGCAAGCAAGGCCGCTTCCGGCAAAACCTGCTGGGCAAGCGCGTCGACTATTCCGGCCGTTCGGTGATCGTGGTCGGACCCGAGCTCAAGCTGCACCAGTGCGGCCTGCCGAAGAAAATGGCGCTCGAGCTGTTCAAGCCGTTCATCTATGCGCGGCTTGAGGCAAAGGGGTTCTCCGCGACCGTCAAGCAATCGAAGAAGCTGGTCGAGAAGGAGAAGCCCGAGGTCTGGGACATCCTGGAAGAGGTGATCCGCGAACATCCGGTTCTGCTCAACCGCGCGCCGACGCTGCATCGCTTGGGCATCCAGGCGTTCGAGCCGGTGCTGATCGAAGGCAAGGCAATCCAGCTTCATCCGCTGGTCTGTACGGCCTTCAACGCCGATTTCGACGGCGACCAGATGGCCGTCCACGTTCCGCTTTCGCTGGAAGCACAGCTCGAAGCGCGCGTGCTGATGATGTCGACCAACAACATCCTCTCGCCTGCGAACGGCAAGCCGATCATCGTGCCGACGCAGGACATCATTCTCGGCCTCTATTACCTGTCGCTCGACCGCGACAAGGAGCCAGGCGAGGGCATGTCGTTCAACGACATGGGCGAGATCGAACATGCGCTGTTCGCCAACGCGGTCACGCTGCATTCGAAGATCCAGGCGCGTTACGTGATGACGAACAAGGACGGCAACCAGGTGACCGTGCGCATCAAGTCGACGCCCGGCCGCATGATGCTGGCCGAGCTGTTGCCGCGCCATCCTGCCATCTCGGTTGATCTGGTGAACCGCCCGCTGCGCAAGCAGGAAATCAGCCACATCATCGACGAGGTCTATCGTCACTGCGGACAGAAGGAGACGGTTCTCTTCTGCGACGCGGCGATGTCGCTCGGCTTCCGTGAAGCCTGCAAGGCCGGCATCTCGTTCGGCAAGGACGACATGGTCGTGCCTGAAGCCAAGGAGAAGCTGATCGAGGAGACGCGCCATCGCGTGCGTGAGTTCGAGCAGCAATATCAGGAAGGCATCACCACCGACAAAGAGAAGTACAATCACGTGGTCGACGCCTGGTCGAAATGTACCGATCAGGTCGGCATCGAAATGATGCGTGAGATTTCGCAGCCGAAGATCGATCCGGTAACCGGTCGTACGCTCGAGGTGAACTCGATCTTCATGATGGCGAACTCCGGCGCCCGCGGCAGCCAGCAGCAGATGAAGCAGCTCGCCGGCATGCGCGGCCTGATGGCGAAGCCGTCGGGCGAGATCATCGAGACCCCGATCCTTTCCAACTTCAAGGAAGGGCTCACCGTGCTCGAGTACTTCAACTCGACGCACGGCGCGCGCAAGGGTCTGGCCGACACCGCGCTCAAGACGGCAAACTCGGGCTATCTCACGCGCAGGCTCGTGGACGTCGCCAACGACTGCATCATCACCGCGGATGATTGCGGTACCAAGAAGGGCATCACGGTCCAGGCCGTGATCGATGGCGGCCAAGTCATGGCCTCGCTTGCCGAACGCATCCTGGGCCGTACCGCGGCAGAGGACGTGAAGCATCCCGAAACCGGCGACACGATCGTGAAGCGCGGCAAGGAAATCACCGAAGACCTGGCCGAGAGGATCGACTCGTCGCATGTGCAGAAGGTCCGCGTGCGGTCCGTGCTGTGCTGCGAGCTTCTCGACGGCGTCTGCGGCAAGTGCTACGGGCGCGACCTCGCGCGTGGTACGTCGGTGAATATCGGCGAGGCCGTGGGCGTGATCGCGGCGCAATCGATCGGTGAGCCGGGCACCCAGCTCACCATGCGCACGTTCCACATCGGCGGCGCGGCTCAGGTGGCCGCGCAATCGAAGATCGAAGCCAGCCATGAAGGCAAGGTGAAGATCGTCAACCGCAACGTGGTGCGCAACTCGCAAGGCCAGTTGGTCGCGATGGGCCGCAACATGCAGGTCGCCATCGTCGATGCCAAGGGGATCGAGCGCTCCGCGCACCGCATCACCTACGGCGCGCGTCTGATGGTGGACGAAGGTCAGCCGCTCAAGCGTGGTGACCGGCTCGCGGAGTGGAACCCGAACTCGCTGCCGATCCTGACCGAAGTCGACGGCAATGTCCGCTACGAGGATATCGTCGAAGGCTTGTCGCTGCGCGAGATGGCCGACGAAACCACCGGCGTCAGCCAGAAGGTGATCATCGACTGGCGCGCGGGCTCAAAGGCGAGCTCGGATCTGCGTCCGGCGATCGTCATCGTCGACAAGAAGGGCAAGGTCATCTCTCTGCCCAACGGCGAGGCGCGGTATCCGCTCTCGGTCGATGCCATTCTGTCGGTCGAGGACACCGCCGAGGTCAAGGCGGGCGACGTTCTCGCGCGCATTCCGACCGAAGGCGCCAAGACGCGCGACATCACCGGCGGTCTGCCGCGCGTGGCCGAGCTGTTCGAGGCGCGCAAGCCCAAGGACTGCGCGGTGCTCGCCGAAACCGACGGCTATATCGAGTTCGGCAAGGACTACAAGAACAAGCGGCGCGTCATCCTGAAGCCGAAAAACGAGAAGCTGGACCCGGTCGAGTATCTGTTGCCGAAGGCCAAGCACGTCAGCGTGCGCGAGGGCGACTTCGTGGAGAAGGGCGACTTCATCATCGAAGGCCATCCTTCGCCGCATGACATCCTGCGCATCAAGGGCGTCGAAGAACTGGCGGTGTACCTGATCCAGGAAATCCAGGAGGTCTATCGGCTGCAGGGCGTGAAGATCAACGACAAGCATATCGAGGTGATCGTCCGCCAGATGCTGCAAAAGATCGAGATCGAGGATGGGGGTACGACGACTCTTCTTCCCGGCGAACAGGTCGATCTGGTCGAGATGGAAGAGGCCAATCAAAAGGCCACCGATGCCGGCGGCAAGCTGTCGAAGGGACGTCCTGTCCTCCTCGGCATCACCAAGGCGAGCCTGCAGACGCGTTCTGTGTTCTCCGCGGCGTCGTTCCAGGAGACCACGCGCGTGCTCACCGAAGCGGCCGTTCAGGGCAAGGTCGATACGCTGGAAGGCCTCAAGGAGAACGTCATAGTCGGCCGGCTCATCCCGGCAGGCACGGGCGGCGCCATTGCCCGCATCCGCCGCATCGCGGCCGAGCGCGACAAGGCGATCCAGGCCGAACGCGCCACCGAAACGCCCGCGCTGGAAGCGCCGTCTCCGGCTCCGGCCGCGGCCGAATAGGCGTTTCGACTAAAGAAAAAGAGCCGCGCAGCTTAGGCCGCGCGGCTTTTTTTTGTTTGTGCAGCTACTCCGCCACTGCGGCGAGCTGGTCGGTGGCGCGCTGCTGGCGTTCCCACATCGCGGCATAGGTGCCGCCGCGCGTGAGCAGGGCAGGGTGCGTACCGCGCTCGACGATGCAGCCGTCGTCGAGGACGAGGATCTCGTCGGCATCGACCACGGTCGAAAGCCGGTGGGCGATCACGAGCGTGGTGCGGTGGGCCGAAATCTGACGCAGGTTCTCCTGGATCTCGTGCTCCGTGCGCGAGTCGAGCGAGCTTGTCGCCTCGTCGAAGATCAGGATTGCGGGATTTTTCAGCAGGACGCGGGCAATCGCCACGCGCTGCTTCTCGCCGCCCGAGAGTTTGAGCCCGCGTTCACCCACGCGCGTGAGGTAGCCATCGGGCAGCTTGGCGATGAAATCGCTGAGCTGCGCGCGACGCGCGGCGTCTTCGATCTCCTCGAGCGTTGCGTCCACTTTGCCGTAGGCGATGTTGTAGCGGATGCTGTCGTTGAAGAGCACGGTGTCCTGGGGCACGACGCCGATCGCGTTGCGCAGGCTGTCTTGCGTGATGTCACGCAAATCCTGGCCGTCGATAGCGATCGCGCCGCCCCGCGGATCGTAGAAGCGGAAGAGCAGGCGCGCGACGCTCGTCTTGCCGCCGCCCGTGGGTCCGACCACGGCCACGGTCTTTCCCGCCGGGATATCGAAGCTGACATCGTTCAGGATCGGACGCCTCTCGTCATAGGCAAAGTTCACATTGCGGAACGCGACGCGTCCGGGGCCGGGTTTGAGAGAGGCCGCGCCGGGCTTGTCCTCGATCTCGGAGCGTTCGGCGAGCAGTGAATACATCTGCTCGATGTCGGTGAAGGACTGCCGCAGCACGCGATACACCCACCCGAGCATGTTGAGCGGGCCGTAAAGCTGAAGCAGATAGGCGTTCACCATCACGAAGTCGCCGATCGTCATGCGGCCCTGTGCGACGCCATAGGCCGCCATCAGCATGACGATCACGACGCCAATGGCGAGAATGACCGACTGGCCGATATTGAACAGCGACAGCGCGCGCTGATTGGCAACCGCCGCGGTTGCATAGTGGCGCTTCGCCTCATCGAAACGCTCGAGCTCATGCTTCTCATTGCTGAAATATTTGACCGTCTCGAAGTTGAGCAGGCTGTCGACAGCCAGCGCATTGGCTTCGCTGTCTTGCTTGTTCATCGCCCGGCGGAATTTGAGCCGCCACTGCGTCGCGCCCGCGGTGTAGGCGCCATAGAAGATGACGACGAGTAACGTGACCGCGGCGAAACTGAAATCGAAATAGGTCCACAGCACGCCAGCCACCAGCACGATCTCGAGCAAGATCGGAGCGATGTGGAACACGAGATAGGACACCAGGAACTCAATCCCCTCTGTGCCCCGCTCGATCGCGCGGGACAATCCCCCGGTCTGGCGTTCCAGGTGGAAGCGCAGCGACAGTTCGTGCACGTGTTTCAGCACGCTGACCGAGACCAGGCGCAACGCGCGTTCCTGCACCTTGGAGAAGATCATGTCGCGGATCTCGTCGGTAACGAGCGCAACCACACGGATAAGGCCGTAGCCGAGCACGATCGCAACCGGCACCGTGATGGCGGCATTCGGCGTGGCCGACAGCGCATCGACCACCAGCTTATAGAGGATCGGCACCAGCACGCTCGCGACTTTGGCGACTGCCACGAGCGCACGGTCGCTTTCAGGCCATAGCAGCTTGATCACCCGGCTCATCACCCGCATCTGGTCGCGCCAGCCGAGTGAAGGGTCTGGCCTCTGTTCGGCCGCCCGGCTGAGTGAGCCTTGGCTGCTCATGGGCACGTCTTGGGAAGGCGGGGGACTGCTCGCGTCATACAGTGGTTCCTGGGATTCTGTCTCTATATCGTACGCTCCCGGGCTATTTTCCAGCGAACCCGTATCGGAAAACCCGGTTCCTTCATGTCCTCGGCGAGACAGTAGCCTGTATTGCCCCTATGCTCGGTTTCGCCGCCTCGCAGGAGATGCTGTGCCAATGCGAAGCCTTATCAGGACTCTCTTGGGTTTGACCGCATGCGGCGCATGTGCCGCCTCGGCCGCGTTTGCCGCCGAGGGCGCGCCGGTCGGATTCTGGCGCACCACCAATCAATGCTTTCTCGCCGTGTTCGTTCTGACCGAGAATGGCCACGCCCAGACGGCTTATGATTCGGGCGAGCAGGAAACAAATGCCGCCTGGACGTGGGACGGCACGACGTTGATGATCACCTCGCCCCTGTTTCCGAAGGACAAGTTTACGGGGCACTTGGCTGACGACCACGTCCAAGCCGATTACGTCTGGCACGATTTGGACAAGGACCAGCTCAACCAACAAGCCTGCGTCTTCGAACGGATCATGCCGACGAAGCTTTAGGACGCGCGTTCCCTAAAAAATATGAAGCACTCCCTTGGTTAAGGGAGTGCAAGTTGGCTCTGCGAAAGGAAAATTGCGGAGCTGTGGGAACAGCCTCTTTTATCCATTTTGGGACGGCTCACGCCCTTGAAATGGATATGAGCAAGCCGCGTGCCACCTCGCGCATCCCGTACAGCGCATCAGAAACGCGTCAATGTAGGAAGAACTCGATCGGTACCACCAGTTCAAGCGTGTCGCGGGCGAACGAGTTCGGAATGTCTGGCAGGGGTTCGGCCCGCTTGAGCAACTCTTGCGCTTCGCGATCAAGCGCTTCCGAACCCGATGTTTTCGCCAGCTCGTACGACAGCACATGACCCTTACGGTCCATCGTGAAGCGGACCGATACGACACCCTCCTGACGCCGCATCCGCGCGACTTCGGGATAACGCTTGTACCGATTGAGATGCCCGAACAGCCGCGCGGCAAATTCCTTCCGATCGGGGCCGGAGATCGGGGGAGGCGCTGTTGCGCGTCCGATTTCCGGGGGCGGAACTTGTGCCATGGGCGCTGTGGGTGGCGTGGGTGGCGGTGCGGGAGCGACGGTGATGACAGGCGGCGGAGGCGGCGTCGACAACACGATTTCCGCCATGATGGGTTGAGGGATGTAAACCGCTGGCGGCTCGAATTTGGGCATCGCGGGAGGTGGATCGAGCGGTTTGACGATCTCTTGCACGACATTGACCACGGTGACCGTCCGCTCAGCCGGTTTGTAGAACCGCGGCGACGCCACAACATAAGCAAGAGCGAGAAGTCCGTGGACGACAGCGACGGCAATGATTCCGGCCGTGCGGTTGGAGCGCAGACGCACGTTGGACTTCGGCGCGAACGCTGCGAGAGACTGCGACCGTTCTCCGGCCGTGGCCCCCTCGCAGCCTCGCGCGCCAAATTCCTCCGTGTTCAACGCAAACGCATTCATTCCGCCGGCACTCCTACGGCGTCCGGCGTGCGCTGCGCGCGCATCTGCCGACGTGCGCGCCTTCGGAGCCACCACATGGCAGTACCCGTTACTGCGAACAGCGGCGGCATGAGACCGCTGAAGAAGACAAGGAACGCCCAGATCGCACCCCAAGCGCGTCCATCGTGCACCGTGCGCTGCCACGCCATCAGCGTATCGCCGACCTTGAATGCGCGGGGATCGCGCAAGGAGAGGACCTGGCTCCGATACGGATCAACGACCGCATTGATCAGCGGCGCGCCCGCAAGCGCGCTATCGGCGATCAGGTTGATGCGGTACGGCTCATCGGCGTCGGCCGGCATGTTCATTGAACTGAGGCGGGCGGATGGTGCGGCCCCAAGAGCCACCGCTTCGATGCTGGCTATGCGAGGTTGCGGCGGATCACCACCAAACACCCCTTGGAAGCCGGCGGTGATCGTCTGTGGAAACGAGATCGCGACGCCTGTGAAGCTGACAGCAATAAAAGCGACCCAGCCGAGCACGCCAACGGTCTGGTGCAGCTGCCGGTGCCAGACGAAGCCGCGCGCACTCTTTCTGACGCCGAGCGAATTCTTCCAGGCGCCCTTGCGCGGCCACCAGAGGATGAGACCGGAGATTCCGAGAAAGGTCATGCCGACGCCCATCCAGCCGACGATCGAGCGCCCCTCCCTGCCGCCGACCAGGAAGTTGCCGTGCAGACTATGCATGAAGTCCGATAGCGGCGTGCGCACGCCTTCGCGTGTGCCCAGAACTTCGAGCGAAACGGGATCGACGAACACTTGCGATGTCCCGCGAGGGCCGCGCTGTCCGCTGCCGTTCGTCACACGCACCGTAGCCGGCTCGCCGGCAAAGAGCGGCATAGCGAGAGTGGTTGCTCGTCTCTCCGGATTGACGGCGAGCGCCGCGGCAATGATCTCTGTCGGCGCCTTGTACTCGCCCACGGCGGTTGCGCGCGGCGGAGCGGTGACATCCTGATCGTAGACCAGGTAGCTCCCGGTGATGCCGAGAACCGCGAACGGAATGCAGAACGCGATCCCGATCCAGAGATGAATCCGCATCAGCCAGCGGCGAATGCTGGGCCATGCGCTAGCAGAAGTGGTCTGTTCAATCGCACTCATGTCTCGCTCCATCGTCGCAAGAGGTTGTGGTAGACGGCAGTCAAAGCAATCGGTGCGTGATGCGCATCGCCAAGTGCTGCGCGCACCTCCATGATGGCGCGGTCAAGTTCGAACAGCTCGCGGCGCTTGCCATCGTCCTTGACCATGCTTTGCACCCAGAAGAACGACGCCCAACGCGCGCCGCGCTTGACCGGCGTGACGCGGTGCAGGCTGGTCGCCGGGTAGAGAACCAGATCGCCCGCCGGCAGCTTCACGGACTGGCTGCCATAGGTGTCTTCGATGACGAGCTCGCCGCCGTCGTAGTCATTGGAGTCGGAAATGAACAACGTCGCCGAGATATCGGTCCGCACACGGACATTGGCGCCCGGTACGAAACGGATGGCGTTGTCGACATGGGCATCGAAGCGCATGCCCTCGTCGTAGCGATTGAACAGCGGTGGGAAGACGCGCAAGGGCAGGGCGGCCGCGTTGAACAACGGGTTCCGCCCGAGCGCCTTGAGGATCACCTCGCCCAATTGCCGCGACTGCGGCGAGCCCTCGGCCAGCTGACGATTGTGCTTCGCCTCCGCCGATTGTACGCCCGCGGTGGCCTTCCCGTCGACCCAGTCCGACTGCGCGAAAGCGATCCGGCATTGCACCAGCTCCTCTTTCGTCAGGACCGCGGGAATTCGGATCAGCATCGCGAAGCCTCGTTCTCCCTAAAAGACGGTTCCGACCGAAAAAATGAAGGTACGCCCCGCCGACGGGACGGCGCGGCCGTTCTGCGAGCCGGCGTAATTCAGCCGGTCGAACAGATTCGTCGCGTTCAACTGGACGCGCCATTGACGGAACTGATAGGCGACCAGTGCATCGACGCTGAACGCTTCGGGCACGAACGCATGGTTCGTGTTGTTGAGATAGACCTTGCCTGCATAGTTCGCGCCCGCTCCCAGCGTCAGTCCCTCGATCGGCTCGTAGGTGGTCCAAAGAGCCGCCGAATGTTCGGGCACATTGGGGACGCGCTTGCCGATAACCTCCGGGTTCGGCGCCGGGGGCGTCCCGGTGAGAGACTCGGTTGTCTCGCTGTCTAGGAAGGCGTAATTCGCCGTGACAGCCCACTTCTCGCTCAGCTCGCCGACCACGCCGAGTTCGATACCTTGAACTCGCTGGGCATCGCCTGACGAAATGATGTTGCCGAGACCGTCATCGGCCTTCGCGTTGTTTTTCTCGACGCGAAAAGCCGACGCAGTGAGACCGAGGCGCCCCTGGAAAAATCCCCATTTTCCGCCGACCTCAAAGATGTCGTTTTCCTCAGGCTCGAGATCGCGCGTGTTGAAACCGCCGGCGCTGACATTGCCCGACACCGGCGTGGGCTGGTTGGTGACCGATGTTCCTTGCGGCGTCGCCGATTTTGCCCACGAGACGAAGTAGGTTTGAAACTCGCTCGGCTCGAAGACGAGACTCGCCTTAGGATTGAACAGGCTGTCGTTGGTGCTGATCTCGCTGACCGTGTTGGCGACAGTCACCGACTGGTAGGTGACGGTGTAATAGTCGACCCGCGCGCCCAGGACCACCGACCAGGCATCGGTGAACCAAAGCTGGTTCGAAGCGAAGACCGCGTAGTTTTTGCCTTCCGCGAAACTGTTCGCGACCGCGGTCGGCGTGGTGTTCGGAACGATCGTGTAAGGGAAATCGTGCTCAGGCGCGAAGACGTCGCGATTAGGCCGTGTTGTGCTGTATGTGTAGAAGTGGCGCTTGCTCGAGAGATAAGACACATCCCCGCCGACAACGAGTGTATTGCGCAGTCCGCCGATTGGCGCAGTCAGCACCGCGGTTGCGATGTTCTGAACGCCCCACAAATTCATCGAGTAAGGTCCGGTCGCCGATGCCGGGGCGCCGGGTGTAAAGAACGGTTCGGTCAGCGGGTCGTCATCGAACAGATTGGTCAGGCAGGCGGCGCTGCAGCTCACGCGCGTGGCCGAGAATTCGCGGCCATAGACGCCGACGCGCGTATCGTTGGACAACGTCAATACATCCGAGGCGCGATGCTGGATTCTGGTCGTGATCATGTCCGCGGTCGTGTCGTCATAGTCGTGCGTAAACCCGTAGTGGGTCTCGCGGTCGACATCGGTGAGTTCCGTCACCGGCTGTGCGTTGATTTCGCCGGGCGGCGTCAGAGTCGGCACGCCATAGTCGGGGATGCGGTCTTCCTGCTGGTGCAGCACGTTGAGCGTGAAGGTGGTGTCTGT
>Ga0193752_1003015_pt1 | contig 11948 bp, 9 predicted proteins | sample H1c1metaG_FD_144924 | JGI IMG/M metagenome (GOLD analysis project Ga0193752, IMG submission 144924) | Soil microbial communities from a riparian zone of the East river system, Colorado, United States - H1c1 | ecosystem: Environmental > Terrestrial > Soil > Riparian zone | place: USA: East River... | reverse complement strand
AACGCTCGCGCCTAATCCGCTCGTGCGAAGAGTCGATTGCCCAGCTCGTGCTCTATCCAGGCATTATGGACACTCTAGAGGAGCTCGCACATCGAGGGACTCGAATGGCCGCCGTGACAAGCGAGGCTCGAGATCTGGCTGAAATGATGCTGCGCGGACATCGACTCCGGGCATACTTCGAGACGCTCGTTACGCCTTCTCGAAGCATCCGAGCCAAACCGCATCCCGATTCGCTGAATCACGCACTGTGTGAAATGGGAATCGCGCCGGCACGACACATCTACTACGTCGGCGACAAGAATACAGATGCAACCGCCGCCGCTGCCGCGGGTTTGTCGTTCGCGTGGGTGGAGTATGGATACGGCTGCGAGAGACCCGAGAGTGCTGGTCAAGTAATTCAGAAGTTCTCGGACGTGTTGTCGCTCTAAGCCTGCGAACGCGTGGGGCCGAGTGCACACTCTGCGCGAGTCCCGAAGCCTTCGATCGGATCAGCCCTAGTCTGATGGGCGTTTGTGAACGATGTCCAATAGCTGCAGCGCCCGCCCTTGGTCACCTCGAATCTTCAGGCGCCTTTGTTGAATCAAACCCTGCAATGCAGAACTTGCTTCGAACATCGTACGCAAATCGGCCTCCGTGAGGTCTATGAGGACATCAGGCCGCCCGTCCGGCACACTTTCGCCTACCAGAAGTCGCCCAGCAGAAAGGTCGACAGTCCAGCGCTGAATAGAAGCCACGTTAAACTCGTACACGCCCCCGATACGCAATGCCTCTGCGAGGTTACGCTCGATTAACGGCCGAACGGTACTTCGAAAAAAGGCGGCGACGCTGATCACATCAGCTTTGGGGCCGGATATCTTTTCGACCACGAAGTCGCCCATGACGAGCACATCAATACTTGATGCCAAGAAAAATGCTACGGCGTCGTCCGGTGTCTCCACTATCGGCATGCCGCGGCGATTGAAAGAAGTGTTCAACAGCACGCCCAAGCCAGTTTGTTGCTTGAAGTCGGACAACAGTCGGTGATATTTCGGGTTGAGCTCCTTGCTCACCGTCTGAAATCTGGCCGTGTGGTCCCGATGCACGACGGCTGGAATGGCGTTGCGCTGTTCAGGCCGCACCGGCGCAACCAATAACATGTATGGGCTGTCGTCGGTACACTCGAAGTAGATCGGTGCATCCTCCAACAACACCGATGGCGCGAAGGGCCGAAAATCTTCGCGGAACTTCACTTTGGCATTGATGAATTCACGCACGCGCGGCAGCCGAGGATCAGCAAGAATGCTTCGATTCCCAAGCGCTCGCGGTCCAAACTCGGACTTATCTTGGAACCAACCGACGACCTTTCCATCACTTAGAAACGAAGCAGCATCAGCGACGTAGTCGCTGGAGCGAGTTACGCGGACGAAATCGGCGCGCTTCTCCAAAGCCGCTTCCATATCAGACGACGGGTAAATCCTGCCAAAAGAGGTTGACCCGTCGTGCGTTATCTTCTCACGTTCGAGAACCGAGAGCCATCCGAAGTACGCACATCCGATTGATAACCCGTTGTCTCCAGCAGCTGGCTGAAAGTAGATGCGCTCAAATGAGCCTTCTTTTAGCAGTCTCGCATTAGCTACGGCGTTGAGCGCAACGCCGCCTGCATAGCACAGGTTTGGCGACGGATATAGATCATATCGAGACCGGACTACGTACAAGATAGCCGCCTCGACTTGCTTCTGAATCCAGAATGCAAGGTCGGCATAGTGCTGGAAATTTTCCTTGAAGTCACCGTCGGTTCGAGCCGGCTGACGAAAGTGTGGCATCCAGTCATAGCGGACAAAAACTCGACCATCTTGCAAATCAAACGCATCGAAGTCGAATACACCCGGACGCCCGTACGGTGCCAAACCCATAAGTTTGCCGGAATCGTCAAGACCTCTAAAAACGTAGTTGCTGGCTCCCGCGTACAATCCACCGATAGAGTGTCGCGTTAGGAATGGATACAAGGGGTACGATTTCCAGATCATTCCTACTGGAGAGAAATCCTTGAACACCGGCTGTAAGTCGGTTCCGCGAGCTCGGTAGTAGCTGTCCTTCTCGAACCAGAGCGACGCTAAGTCGCCCTCCGGGCGTTCAGGAACGGTGGCGCCGGCTAGATCGATACACTCGTCGAGACCGCTGCCGCATCCATCGAGTACGAAAATCGATGCCTCGTCAAAAGGACTCGTGCCGAAGGCGCTATATGCATGAGCCAAATGATGTGAGATCGTGACGACCGGCATGCCATCCTCGATAAGTCGCTTGCTGCCACGATACCACTCACTTCCAAATTCAAACATGCCAAAGTTGGCATTCTGCACAATTAATGTCAGATCAGATAGCGTTATGCCTTCGGCGTCCAAGCAATACTGAATGGCGGCGTTGTCGTTGAATCCATCGTGCTTCGTTCGAGTGAGACGCTCCTTTTCAATGGCCACTTGGATGCGGCCATCCTTGAGGAGACAAGCGGAACCGTCATGCGAAAGGCCGGTGCCTAGGACGTAGATGGGCTTTGCTTTGTGTGCCATGACAGGATGCAGGGCTGTGAGCCAATGCGGTAATTCCGCTATTAACTGGTGGCGCTACGTTCTTCTACAGTCACGCATGTGAGGTGGAGATCTGACGGTCGAAGCGTTAGCCAAACCTGGTGTCCCTACGCGATCATCCACTATGACTTGGGGACGCGCAGGCACGTCTCACGGCCGACGTGCCACGCATTCGTGACCGGGCTCCAAGCGCTCGCGCGCATCAAACGTTGAGATCTCCTCTCCAAGGAGCAAACGGCGCGGCGCGCGCGGCGGACGTACGACCAAAAGAAGCTCGCGTGAAGAGGAAGCATGGCGCTTGCGCAACTTCATGAGCAGACGTCCAAGCGCGTTAGTTCCAACGAACTGACCGCGCGAAGTAGGGTGCGCGCTCCAAACGTCATCGCGATTCGATACTTCCACAATAGTCCTGCCGCGCGTAGAGGCAAGCACGGATCCGAAGCTCTCGAAATGAACCGCAAGCTTCAGGGCAAGGCACCACCGCATAAAGGCGAACCTTGCGAGGTCCCAGTCCGCGCGAGTTAGCTGGGTGTATTCCCGACTGATCGCCTTTGCGCTCACAGGGTCCGGTGCGCGCAGGATGGCACTCTGTAGCGTCGGGTGATCAGGAAACCGACAGGCCTGATAAAGTGCTTCAGCGGTCCGTGCCTGCACATGGTCAGTAGCAAGCGGAAAACCGGCCGCCATGTTCGAAAGAGCGCCGAAGTGACCTCGGACACTTCGAAAGGCGACACACGTTGATTGATCATATCGAAACACTTCGAGTCGCATGATTACAAACGTGGCGCCTCGATGAAGCCCAAGGTGCCTTCAGGGGGGGACAACAGGAGAAGGCGTCGCTAGAGGTTGAATATTGCTCGCAGACCGCCTCTTAAAGAGAGGTGTCCATTGCGGCGCGTCATGCCAAAACACAAGAGGCGAGTTATTTGGTACGTTGCGCCAGGTAAAGACAAGCGCGCCGAAGCCGAACGACTTCTCTGCTGCGAACGTGAAGCCAAGGGGGTGTCCAGACAAACCATCATTGCCAAGAGACTGAACGATCTCGATCCCCTTAGCTAGTATTGCCCGCTCAAAGGAATTACGTCCTTGAGCAGAGGTGAAGAGGGTTTCCATTGCCGGTCTTTCCTCTTCGCGGAAAAAGTGACTAGATGACACATTCAATGACCGAAAGAATAGCTCTGCCGACCTTGGCAGCCCAACCCGACGAGGAAAGGCGAAATCGAGTGCAGATGTCGCGCTCCGATCATTCTGGATGCGAAGCGCCGCAGAGACCATGCGAGGTGTCGCCCGCGATAGGAGAGCAGTGTCGAAGGCAAAGCGATGAACGACATGGCTCCAATACCTCCGATGTAGCGCGATAAAAACATATTGCACGGTGACGTTCTTCGGAAGGCTATCTTGGCGCGCGAAGCCGGAACAGTCTGGCGCGAGCCACCATGACTTCATCGTTCTAAACAGCGTAGCTCCGGTGCACAAGACGTCATCGAGATAGATATACCGTTTCGGCGCTCTGCCACCGCAGTCCGCTACACGGTAACCGTACTGACCGACGATCTCGTCAAGCATCGTCAGCAGCGCGCCTTGGCTCTTGCCAACAACCTGTATGTCCAGGAAGGCTGTCTCCGCGAGCGTACGCTGTAGGTCGCTTCCCGAGTTTTGCCTCGCCAACTCTCGAAGGACGGATTCCAAGAAATCGAACGCACTTGCCTTGGACACATAGCGCGCCTCCAGCACAGCGCGTGTCTCGCGAAGAACCGCCAAGACATCATCGCCGTGAAACTGGGTAGCCCACGCTGCTACGTGGTCTCCGGTGATTGCCACGCCGTCGTCACGACGATAGTCAGCGACCGTGTCCACGATGCCCAGTACTAGCTCATCGAACATTCTTGCCATGGATCCTAGAAAGCGGTTACGTGCTGGAAATGTCAGTCAGCACTGAAAGACGATTGGCATGCTGCGTCGTCGCTTTCCCGAGCGGTGCACTCTGAGAACCTTCGTGTCGAATGTCGCACTTCAACGCTCGCAAGAGAAGTCAGGGCTGTGGTGCAAGAGAGGTTGAGCCTTTCCCTCCCGATACCAAAGATCTTGGCGACCTTACGACCGAACACTATGTTATCACGCGGTACATCGTCGCAGTAAGTGCGCAACGTGGGGATGGATACCGTTGCGGTCGACTGGTCCTCCACCCGCAAGCTGATGCAGTCAATAGAAGTAAAACCGCTGACCGCAGCCATGGTAGTTAGGCCATCTGTCCTTGTCCGCGTTTCTGGTCTTCCGGTGAACGCGGTTGCCGGATTGCGATCTGCTGACGCCGCCGCACAATTGGAAGAAATTGTGGCGCTCCGTGATCGCATGGACGCAACGCGCGATACGCTGTCCGCACGACTCTTCCTTGCGGTTGGGTCGGCGACCAACTCAGGGACACGGGGAGCGCTTCTCGCGCTTAGGCGCGCGTTGTATCGCGCAGAGCAGCCCTCCGTAGCGGCGCTCAAGGCGAGGGAGCGCCTTCGTCCTGAGGACAGCGACGCGGTTGAACGCGCCCTACGCGACATGGCCGACTACAACGCCGCCGTCGCGGCGCTGCGTAACGTGTACCAGGCTGCGCTTGTCGCCTCACGCCGCCACTTCCAATTGGCGCTCGCCGATCCCGACTTTCAGAAGAGTTTGCTTCTCTCGACGCGCACCCTCTTCGACAACTTGGCGCGCTACCGTGCCGCAGATCCGACTCGTCTTAGATCGCGCGATGAGCAGATAGAGCGCGGCTTGCTTCGATACTTTACGAGGGCAGCAATGAAGGCGACGCCGTTCGCGCGCTTCTGTAGTATCGCGGCTGGAGAGTTCGTACCGAGCAGCGATGGCGCGCATGAAGCGGAGGGGCTGCAATTCGATGCAGCGCCTGGCGCCAAACGGGGCTTTGTGCGACTCAACAAGTATTTGTACGGCATCCTATGGAGCCACCTCAAGAGCCGTCCTGTCGTCCGAAGGATACTAACAATCGATTTGAATCCAACGCTTAGCGAGGAGGCAGGGAAGATAGTGTTCCTTGTGGCCGTGCCAGGAGGCGAGGCATTCTGCCGCATGAGGAGCGGAGAAACGCTCGATTTCGTGGTGGCATTTGTGAAGGATACCGCAGGGCGATCGCACTTCGAACTAAGCACGGTCCTCGCGTCACACCCTAGCGTTCAGTCCACGTTTGAGGAGGCCGAACAGTATCTGGATGCGCTCCTGGCGTGTGGTCTGCTCCGTTTCCGGTCTCTCGTACCGGAGCAACTTGCCGACTGGGACTTGCCTCTGAGCGTCGCTCTCTCTACGTCGGAGGACATACACGCGCAACGCGTCGCCCGGCTATTGGTCGGAGTCCGGGCACTCGCAGATGCGTATTCTGCCGCTGATGTCTCCGAACGTAGCATGCTGGCGGAGCGTGTGCGAATAATGCTGCGCGATGCATTCAGCGAACTTGGCATTCACGCTCGGTTACCTCGCGATCTTCCGATATATGAGGATGCGGCGACACCGGCGCAGCTGCTAATACCTCGCCATCTCGGTGTGGAGGAGTCGTTGGTAAAAATGGTCGACTGGATTGCTATGACCGCGCCACTCGCGCATCCACGCTCGGACAATGCAACAATGCGTCATTTCTTCGATACGCAATATGCCGGCGAGTCCGCTGTTCCATTGCTGCGTTTTTATGAAGATTTCTATCGAGAGCATTTTCGCGGACACCTCGATAAGGAGCGAAGAATCGAGCGTGGGGCAGGTGACGCTGACCTTCTAGGCTATGACGTAGAGAACCCGTTCGGGTTGGACTACATACGCGCGGTACGGCAAGCGAGATCACGACTGTTCGAGATAGTACGTGCTCGTTGGGCCATGAATACCGAGGCAGGGGTACTTCACCTTGACGCAAATGCGGTGCGCACGGCAATAGGGCCTTTGATGGCAGCACACCCGTCATCAGTATGCTGTTCGGCATCAGTGTTTTGCCAGATTGTCGTCCCGCCGGGCGATGCTTGTAATGCCCCAGGGCAAATACTTTGTTGGTTTTGGAAAGTACTTTTCACGCTTTCTCTACATGTTGCCCCCCATCCTGCAGCAGCAGGTATACGCAGACAATGTCGTGTTGGCGGGCGACACACAACTCGCCGAGATCTGTGGAGATGCTCAGTTTAACGCCAACCTCCATCCCCCCCTCTTGCCCTTCGAGATAAGCTATCCAACAGGAGAGGCGGGAAGTCACGTCGATCAGCTGCCGAGCAGCGAGATCGACATCGTGCGTGACCCGAATGACTCCAACGCGCTCTGTCTGATGAATCGCTCGACGCGCGTCCGAGTGTTGCCGGTCGATCTGGGATTCCTTAATCCTCGAATGCGGCCTCCTCTGTATCAATTGCTTATGCGTTTTACTCCGGGAGCATCCTTCGGCGTCTCACTGCCTCTTGCACCGCACCGTGTTTCGGCCGAGCGAGAAGCTGGCGAGCGTCGAGTCCCTCAGATCGTGCGACGCCCCCGCATCATTTTCGCTGAGCGGCTGGTTATCGCGCGACAGCGTTGGATGGTTCCAGGTGAGCTAATGCCGCGTACGATGGCCGGTGAGGATGACGTCTCATATATGGTGCGACTGGACACCTGGCGGCGATCGAATGCTATCCCGGAAGATGTCTATGTTCGTATCCTACCTATTCGCAGTAGTAGGAGAAGCCTGGCGGCCCGGGACGGAGAAGGAGCCGAGGCGCCGAACAACGCACCCAAAGTTCCCGAAGACGAGGGGAGGATACAAGCGGAACCAGTCGAAGGTGCAGCAGAGCATCTCGCTGTAGTTGATTCCGTACGCCCAGCGCCGGCTGGAGGTGTCGCCGGTCCCTCCAACACGGGTGGATCGCGCGACTGGCAAAAGCCGCAGTACATCAATTTTGCAAGTCCATTGCTCGTGAAACTATTTGAGCGGCTTCCAGGAGCTCTTGTGGCTTTTGATCTAGTATTGGAGGAGCGCTATCCGGATGCGTCAGGGTTGCCTGCATTTAACGGGGAAGCTTTCTCATATGAGATGATTGTCCAAGCAGATGCCGCTATGCCGCCTGATGTCGCACAGAATCTGGATGCCGGACGCAAGAAACAAGGTGACACCAAAAGCCTTGGGCTAGAGGCGTCCATTGCCTAATGGTCCGGGGAGGGGGAGACCGGGTACATCTGGGCCCCTGCAACTCTCTTTCGAAGAGCCAGTGTATCGTGAAAGCGATGACCTCGTCTGGATGAGCGCGCATTTATTCGTCAAGGCGAGCGTTTATAGTAGGGCTTCTGATATGATCGCGCTTGATGTGATTGAGCCGTTTGTCACTCGATGTCGTGAACGACGTGCGACGCAAGGTCACTTCTTCATTCGGTACCACGAACGCGGTCCTCACTTACGGCTTCGACTGTGCGTTGCACGATCCGCGGCGAGGTCGGTAGCGGAGTCATTGGTCGAGCATGTGCATGCCTTGGCGCCGCGCGCCGACGTGCAATCATGGCGTCCAGAATGGGCACCAGAGGGGTCTTGCTATTATGAGGAGTTGGTGGAGCGCAATTGCGCTCCGATCGCGCTCCTGGGCGAACAGGCCACGTCGCCGGTAAACGAAGAGTTGGTGTCTTTGCGGTGGATTCCGTACGAACCAGAGATTGAGCGCTATGGCGGTCCTGACGCAATAGACATCGCGCATCGCATATTTGAAGCGTCAAGCAACGTCGCATTGGACTTGCTGCATGGACTTGCGACGGCATCGCGTTCAGTGCGACTGGGGCGCGCCTTGCTCCTATCCTTGGCGACGATCAACATTTATGCCGAGGACCGAAAAGGCGCGTCGCAATTCGCGCAGATGTATGGAACAGGCTATCTGCGTTCAGTTGCAGGCGACACCCAAGCTCACGACGCAATGCTGCACGCCTTTCAGGAGGGCTTCGCGCTTCAGGCGGACATACTATCAGGGCAAATTGAGGAGCTATGGCGTGCGTTATCTGAGGATGTACATTTTTCATTACTCGGCAGTTATCCGTTAGCCCTACGCAGGGAGCGCGACCGCTTACGCCAGCTTAACCACGCCGGGCAGGTAACGACTAGCGGAAGGCCGATTGGAGACTGGGCTACATGCGTACGTCGCATTGTTCCAAGTTACCTACATATGAGCAACAATCGAATTGGCGTCTCGATTGCTGAGGAAGCCTACCTTGCTCACTTGATTCACTGGACGCTAGCCACACGATGACGACGAACTCGGCGGATCGCCTAATTTCGCGCTACGTGGAGGGCGCCGCGCGCATCGGCGACTACGTCGTGAACCAGGCTCGGTGGTCCGGCTCGGTCTGCACGTGGGATGTGACTTCTCCCGACCTCTCTAAACCCGGCAGTCGTCGAGCACTTTCGACAATGGCAGGACCTGGACTGTATCAGGGCGCCGCAGGTATTGCGGTGTTCCTGAGCGAGCTGCACGCGAAAACTGGTTCGCTGGCCTCGCGCAGGACCGCTCGTGGAGCACTTGACTATGCCATACGAGCTTGTGATGAGTTGGGTTCGTGTGACTTCAGCCTCCATAACGGGCGCGTTGGCATTGCCTACGCGTTGACCCGTTTTGCGTCCGCGACGGGGCATGACAGCGCGCTTGAGGAAGCACGACATCAACTTTCGCCTCTCTTTGGCAACGAGAACCGCGACACTGGCCTCGATGTAATCGGGGGCGCCGCCGGGGCTATTCCCATTCTACTGCAGCTCGCGTCGAGCCTTGATCTTCCGGCGGCACGCATTAGTGCGCTGGCGCTTGGGGATCACCTCCTCGCGGCTGCCCGACGTCGACCGCGTGGATGGAGTTGGCCAAGCCCAGTGCGGAGCAACGCGCACGACCTATGTGGCTTCGCGCACGGCGCCGCGGGCTACGCTGCGGCACTGCTCGAACTCTGGGCGGTCACGGGTGAAGCCCGGTTTCGCCACGGCGCAGAGCGAGCCTTCGACTACGAACGAAGCCACTTCGATGTGGAGGTCGGAAACTGGCGCGACCTTCGCAGTCCTTACTGGAGCATGGTATTGCGGTCGCCTACTCGGTTGGCGGAGAGGCGCGCAGAGTTGCGCGCTGGCCGTGAGGTGCCTCGCTATGAGACGCACCACATGGTCGCGTGGTGCCATGGCGCACCTGGCATCGGCCTGACACGCTTACGAGCTTTTGAGTTGCTGAAGAACCCTGAATTCGCCACAGAAGCTCTAGTGGCAATCACGACCACCCGTCGAGACCTCGCGGCTCCGCAAAGCGATTATTCGCTTTGTCACGGAGCATTTGGAAATATCGAGACCGTACTCGCAGGGGCCTCGCTACTCGGCGAGCCGCAGTGGCGTCGTGAGATCGAAGAATGGGTTGATCACGCTCTGATGCACATCAGCGACGCAGGGCGGCGATGGCCAAGCGGGACCCTTAATGGCGTGCCCGAGCCGAGCTTCATGCTTGGTGAAGCGGGCATAGGACACGCTCTCTTAAGAATGGCTTGGCCGGACATCCCGTCGGTTCTCTTTCCGTGTGCGCCGGTGCATCATGCCGCCGCACGGCCGAACGAGACGGAAATTCTGCGAACGCTTGTCCGCACGGAAGAAGACCTCTGGTTCGGACGCACCAAGCTTGCATTTGAGCGTTTAGGCGTGCACGTGGCGTTTGATGCGTCACTGGCAGACACTCGACCGGTTCTGGCCCTAGAAGCCACGATTGAACGACTGGTCAATGAAGACTTGGCTACGAACTCCGCAGATAGCGCTGCTCCGCGGTGCGGATGTTTGGCAGATGCATCACGCGTAGATCGTGCGTACTTCCACGCTACTTGTTCACTGCCGAATTACATCGATGAGCTGATCGATAACTTGCGACGGCCAGAACGGCAGACGATCGATTGGGAGAATGCGCTATTGTGCTTCGCTCCTTGCGCACAGATCGTGATATGCGAGCGAGACTGGGACACTTGGTTGGACGTGACACCAGTGAATGAGGATCGTTCAGCGATTCCACCACGAGCATCCGAGATGGCGCCGACGTATGTGCTTTATCGGCGGAATAACGCCATGCAGCGGCAACGTGCGGAGCCCTTTGCGGCAGCTATCCTCGCCGTCATTCAGGGTGCGTCCGCGGACGGTATCACCTATAGAAAAGTAGCATGTGCGATCGTGGCGTCGACGGGTCAAGCCATCAAGGCGGAGCTCATCGAACATCTTGTCCGTGAGCAAGTGCAGCTTTCATACGCAGCTGGCATTCTAACCATAGTGGGCTTTGGCGCAGGAACAGAGACAATAGTGGTCGATCCGTTCGTCGACGCAGCGGTGCCGAAAGCGTGAAGGTAAATATGATTGCGATTGCTGGGCAGGCGACACGACAAATTGGCAACGGGCGCGAATGGTCAGCTCAGCCGCGGGTCGCCGTGTGGACCTGAGCGATTCCGCACCGCATTCATTGGTCACCCCATCCAATTCATCTGGCAACGGAATCCGTGTCGGCGTCATCGACAGTGGGTGGGACCGCACCATCGATGACCCGCGAGTAATAGCGGGCGTTGGTGCGATGCGCGCCCGCAGAGGTGGTGCACTTGATTGGTCAACGGATGACCGTGATCGAAACGGCCATGGAACGGCAGCAGTGGACCTGATTCTACAAGTGGCGCGCGGTGCGAGCATCGTGCCCATTCGCGTGTTTGGCGCTCGGCTCGAGACATCGCCGGAGGTCCTTGTTGGTGCGATTGACTGGGCAGTCCACCAACGTCTGCCCCTCGTGAACTTGAGTGCGGGTACCTTGCGTGAGGACGCGTTGATACCACTTTATCAGGCTTGCGAGCGAGCGCGTAGAGCAGGAACTATCGTGGTTGCCGCGGCAGACAACCGTGGCGATGGGTGGAGCTTTCCTGCAGTGTTCGAGTCGGCGATCGGCGTTGGACATGCAGAAGTACCCCGGCGTCACGACATTATCTATCGCCCGGACGAGGCGCTCGAGTGTGGTGCGTGCGCAATCGAGCAAGTCGCACGAGGACTAGGAGGAGCCCCCTCTGTTCTCAGCGGAACCAGTTACGCTGCGCCGATAGTTACCGGGCATATTGCGCGGTTCCTAGAAGACGGCATCGCGGCAGATCTGGATGAGATTCGCCGACAGCTTTTGGCCTCCGTTCGTCGCCCCATCAAAGGCTGATCCGGCATCTCCGTCCAACCCACGCCATGTCCACATTCTTGGAGTGTGCTCATCAAACTGGCTTACGCATTGCCCATGCTGCCCAATGGGAAGGCGAGCGTTGCGGATGGCAGCAAACGTTCCCGGGAGAAGCCGCGCATCCCGCTGGTCCGGCGCTCTATTCGGGCCGGGCCGGAACGAGCCTATTTCTCGCCGAACTGCATAT
>Ga0193752_1003014_pt1 | contig 11948 bp, 13 predicted proteins | sample H1c1metaG_FD_144924 | JGI IMG/M metagenome (GOLD analysis project Ga0193752, IMG submission 144924) | Soil microbial communities from a riparian zone of the East river system, Colorado, United States - H1c1 | ecosystem: Environmental > Terrestrial > Soil > Riparian zone | place: USA: East River... | reverse complement strand
TCTTCGCGACCTCGGCGCTCGACCCGGAGATGATCAACGAGGTGCTCGACGTGATGGTCGACCTCGCCAAGGAGGGCATGACCATGATGGTGGTGACCCACGAGATGGGCTTCGCCCGCAAGGTCGCGCACCGCGTCATCTTCATGGACGCCGGCAAGATCGTCGAGGACGCGAAGAAGGACGACTTCTTCGGCACGCCGCGCTCCGAGCGCGCCCAGCTCTTCCTCTCCAAGATCCTGCACCACTAAGTAAGGATCGAAGATCGGGGTCAGAGCCCGATCTTTACTTGCGCTCGACCTTCGCCTTCATTTCGTCCGGCATGCGGTAGTCCGGATACTGCTTGCGGAACTCGGCGAGCGCCTTGTCGGCTTCCTCGTGCTTGCCCTGCTTGCGCAGCTCGGCAATACGCTCGAGCGCGGTTTCCGGAGTCTCCGCCGTCTTGCTCTCGAGCTTCCCTCTGGCCATAACGCTTGCCTGGGGACGTTGCGCCTCCATCTCCCTTCGCGCGGGCTCGGGTGCGGGCGCAGGCGCCGCCTGCGCGACTACCGGAGGCGGCGCACCGGCTGCACCAGCCGCCTGTTCCGTTGATTTCGCCAGGTCCTGCATGGCATCTGCCTTTTGCCCCGCGGGGGCTGCCGGCGACTCGGGCGTGAACGGCTGCGGCGCGCGCATCGCCTTCTGAGCAGGCTTGGGCTGCTCTGCGGCCGGCCCGCTGAATGCCTGCTCCTTCTTCTCGACCTGAGCTGCGGCGCGTTCTTCCTTCGCCTGCGGCGGCGCGGTGGCGACGACGATCTCGTCGTCCGGCTTCTGCCGCTCGACCTGGACCGTTACGGCAACCGCGAGGGTGATCATCGCCGCCGCGGCGACCGGGAAGTACCAGCGCCGCCGCCCGGCGGGCACGACCAGCGGCGCCGGGTGCGAATCGACGGCGCGGCGCGACGCGGCGAGGATGGCGTCGTCGAGCGCGCGCGGCGGCTCCTCCGCGCCGAGCTCGCGGTACTTGCGGGAAATATCGGGATCGCGCTCGTCAGCCATCGTCGACCACCGATTTCAGTTTGGCCATGGCGTAGCGCAGGCGGCTCTTCGCCGCCTCCTCGTTCGAACCCGTAGCCGCTGCGATTTCAGCGATAGACAGCCCGCCTTCCTCGTGCAGCAGGAACGCCTGGCGCTGCAGCGGCGGCAGCGCCTCGAGCGCCGCGGCGAAGCGCGACAGCGCCTGGCGCGCCTCGGCCTGCCGCGCCGGGTCGTCGGGCGCCGCGCCCTGGGTATCTTCGTCGAGCTCCACCAGCGTGAGGCCCTTGCGCCTCCAATGATCGGTGAGCAGGTTGTGCGCGATGGTGTAGAGCCAGGTCGTGAAACGGGCCTGCGGGGCGTAGCGGCCGCGCGCCTCGATGACCCGTATCCAGACTTCCTGGAACAGTTCCTCGGCCGTGCCGCGCGTCTTCACGCTGCGCAGCACGAAGCGGTAGAGCTGCCCGCGGTGCCTCGTGTAGAGCGTCTCGAAAGCGCCGGCGTTCCCGTCGCGGTAGGCGAGCATGAGTTCTTCGTCCGGGGCCTCCATCCCCCGCCAGTTTAGCGGGCGCCATACTCGCGCAGGAGCCTGGATAGCAGGATGTCTTCGTTCTTCCCGGCTGTGTGCACCTCGCCGAACGCGCGTTCGCCCCGTACCCGCAACCAGCGGGCGCCGCAGCCGCCGAGCGCGAATTCGCGCAGGCCCGGCTTTTCCTGCAGGGGGCCGAGCGCAAAAACCCATTCCGTTCCCACGGTGAAGTTCTTCACGTACGGGCGGCAGAGCATGCCGTTATCTCCCCAGACCCGGATCCTCTCTCCGGCCCGGGTGTCCTTGATCGGCTGGATCACCTCGACCATCATCGAGAGTGGCAGGTGTCTCATACCGGATCCGGAACAAACCCAGGGAAAGGCCGCGGCAGCGGGACGGCAACCGGCTCGCGGATCACGCCCTTGGCGACCAGGTTGCGGTGGCTGTCGTAGTAGAGCGTGACGACTTCCGCCGGCGCGCTCGAAGCGCGCTCGAAGTTCACATACTGTGCGTGGGACGTCTCCCGCCGCCCGTGGCCGGTGCCGAGCTGCGATTCGGCGGGCTTGGCCGCATCCTCGCGCTGCGAGCGGGCCCCGGCGGCAGGCGAGCTGTCGGAGTACGGCCCCGGGAAGGGCTGGCCGACCGGCGCCGGCGGCGGCGCGGTCTTCTTGCGGAACAGCGCCACGCCAATGACCCCGACGTCGTCGGGACGGCCGGTGCGGGCGGCGTAGGAGTCGGGCAGCGGGGTGAAGTAGAACGCTGCGGTCTCCGCCATGTTCTTGCGCCAGCCCTGGATGTCCATGCCGCCGCGCGGCGCTAGGACATAGCCGCTTTGCAGCGGCGAGGCGCTCTGGCCGGTGATGACGTTGACGCCGTCGACCGAAACGATCGCCAGCACGTCGTCACGCACGCGGTTGCGCAGGCTCACCTGGTACTCGTTGCCGGGCTTGCCCACCACGTAGGCACGCCCCTGGTGCCAATAGACCTGCAAACGCTTGCCCTCGGTGCGGTCGTACACGGTGAGCTCGGCAATCGAGCCCACCGCCCAGGCTGGCGCGGTAAATGCTACTGCTACTGCAGCGATGACTCCCTTCAAGAGCTTCATGGGTGTTTCTCCTTTCTGCCGAGTGAAACGGCGGCGCGGCCCGAAAGGGTTAAGCGGAAGAAAATTCACACGGCTCGCGTAGAATGCGGCGCTCCACGAAAGGCACTCCCGGTATGACGAAGCGCTATTCCTGTCTCAAATGCCCCGGCTACTGCTGCAGCTATCCCGAGATCGAGGTCACGCCGCGCGACATCGAGCGCCTGGCGAAGCATTTCGGCATCGGCTACAAGGAGGTCGAGGAGCGCTACACGAAGTACGACGCCAAGGAGAAGGTGCAGCTCATGCGGCACCGCAAGGACACGGTGTTCGAGTCGACCTGCACGCTGTTCGACCAGGAGAAGCGCCGCTGCACCGTGTACGAGTCGCGCCCGGCCGTGTGCCGCGGCTACCCCGACAGCGACCGCTGCGGCTACTACGAATTCCTAAAGTTCGAGCGCGCCCACCAGGACGACAAGGACTTCATCGCCCTGACTTGAGGGCTTTTTCTCTTATCGCGGAGAGGGTGCCCGCCGGCGTGATGGCATCCGGATCGATGCGCAGCTCGATCAGCGCCGGCTTGCCCGAAGCCGCCGCGCGCTCATAAGCCGGCGCGAAGTCCTCGGTCTTTTCCACCGTCTCGCCGTGCCCGCCGAAGGCGCGGGCATAGGCCGCGAAGTCCGGATTCTTCAGCTCGGTGCCCGAGACGCGGCCCGGGTACTCGCGCTCCTGGTGCATGCGGATCGTGCCGTACATGCCGTTGTTCACCACCAGCGCGACGAACGCGGCGCCGTACTGCGCTGCGGTCGCGATCTCCTGGCCGTTCATCAGGAAGTCGCCGTCGCCGCACAGGCCCAGCACCGTGCGCTGCGGGGCGGCGAGCTTCGCCGCCACCGCCGCCGGATAACCATAGCCCATGGATCCGTTGGTCGAGCCCAGCTGGGTGCGGAAGCCTTTGTAGCGGAAGTGCCGGTGCAGCCAGCCGGCGAAATTCCCCGCGCCGCCCGCGATGATCGCGTCCTCGGGCAGCTTGTCGCTCAGCCAGCGGATCACCTGCCCGTACTGCAGCTTGCCGGGCATGGGTTGCGGCTCGCTCCACGCGAGGTATTCATCGTGGGCGGTGGTGGTTCTTTTCTGCAACGAGATCTTTTCAAGCGCTTCGACGAACTGCGGATAGCCTGAATTGATCGCCAGTGCCGGGCGATACACGCGCCCAAGCTCCTCGGCTCCCGCATGCACATGGATCAGCGTCTGACTGGGCACCGGCGCCTCGAGCAGGCTGTAGGCGCTGGTGGTCATTTCGCCCAGGCGCGGGCCGATGGCGAGAATGACGTCGGCCTCCTTCACGCGCTGCGCGAGCTTCGGGTTGATGCCGATGCCGACGTCGCCGGCGTAGCTCGGGCTGCGGTTGTCGAACAGGTCCTGGCAGCGGAAAGACGTGCCCACGGGCAGTCCGGCGCCCTCGGCCCACTTCTGCAGCTTCTGCGTCGCCTCGCGATTCCAGCCGCCCCCTCCGACGATGACGAAGGGCTTCTCTGCCTTTTCCAGCAGCTTTTGGATTTCACTCATCTGTCCCGGCGCAGGCGCGGGCCGCACCACGTGATGTTTAGGAACATCTGCTACGGCGGCCTGCGAAAACAAGACGTCTTCCGGCAAAGCGAGGACCACGGGACCAGGCCGGCCCGACATCGCGGTGTGGAAAGCGCGGCTCACATACTCGGGGATGCGCTCGACGCGGTCGATCTGCGCCACCCACTTCGCCATCTGGCCGTACATGCGGCGGTAGTCGATTTCCTGGAACGCCTCGCGCTCGGCGAATTCGTTGCCGACCTGGCCGATGAACACCACCATCGGTGTCGAGTCCTGGAAGCCGGTGTGCACGCCGATGGCGCCGTTGGTGGCGCCGGGGCCGCGCGTCACCATCAGCACGCCCGGCTCGCCGGTGAGCTTGCCGTACGCCTCGGCCATATAGGAGGCGCCGCCTTCCTGGCGGCAGATGACGAACTGGAGCTTGTCGCGCACGTCGTAGAGGCCGTCGAGCACCGGCAGGTAGCTCTCGCCGGGCACGCCGAAGGCCATCTTCACGCCTTGCGCCACCAGGGCGTCGGTCAGGATCTTGCCGCCGTGGCGCGTCTTCAGATCGGATTTCATGCGGTGACTTTCTCAAAGGCACGGCGCAATGCCGCGCAGCAATCCGCGACGGCGGTATTCGCGGTGTCGAGCACGCCGCCCATCACGATGAAGCCGTGGATCATGTCGGCGTAGTCGCGGTACTCGACTCTGACGCCTTCGCGTTTCAGCCGCTCCGCGTACTCGCGTCCCTCGTCCTGCAGCGGATCGAAGCCCGCGGTGAGGACGAACGCCGGCGCCGCGCCCTTCAGACTGGGCGCGAGCAGCGGCGAAGCGCGCCAGTCGGTCCAGTCTTCCTTGCGCGGCAGGTAGCTGCTGCGGAAGTAATTCATCGAGTCGGTTGTCAGCAGGTAGCCGCGCCCGTTGCGCTCGTGCGAAGGATGCCCGCCGCGCTGGTCGGTCGCGGGATAGATGAGGAGCTGGAACGCGAGCTGCTCTTTCAGCGCTATGGAAACGACGGCGGCGAGATTGCCGCCCGCGCTGTCGCCGCCCACTGCGACGCGGGCCGGGTCGATGTTCAGCGCTTTGGCGTTCTTGATCACAAAATCAGTTGAACTTAGAGAGTCTTCAACCGCGGCCGGAAACGGGCTTTCGGGCCCGAGCCGGTAGTCCACTGAAAACACGGCGCACTGCGCACCAACCGCGAGCTGCCGGCACAGCACATCGTGCGTATCGAGGTCGCCGATGGTCCAGCCGCCGCCATGGAAGAACACCAGCGCCGGCAGCACGCCGTCGGCCACCGGGCGGTAGGCTCGCACCGGCACCTTGTCCGGGGTGACGAGCAGCCTGACCTGCGCGACGTCGGGCCGCTTCGGCGCCAGCGCGCCGCGGGTGTCGCGGTAGATGCGGCGCGCCGCGAACGCGGGCACCGTGTGGTACAGCGGCAGCGGAGAGCGGCTTGCCGCCTCCAACAATTTTTCTACCTGAGGATGAGGCTTCACTTAACCGCTGCGAGCATTTTCTTCAGCCGCTCAACGAAGAACGGGGCCGCCTTCATGATCCGGCTCTCCTGCGCCTCCATCAGCGGGCGCGACTTCTCGAGGTACTTCTTCCAGTCCGGGTCGGCCTGCATCGCCGCCCTGCATTTCTCCCGCTGGTCGAGGCTGTCGTAGGCCCAGAGGTGGACCATGCAGTTGAGGCCGCCGATCTCGGTGAAGTAGTAGCCCACCATGTGCGGCAGGTGCTTGAGCTGGGTCTTCATGCCGAGCTCTTCGTAATTCTTGCAGTATTCATTGACCGAGCCGACCTTCAGGCGATACGTGCGCTCTTCTACGTACATGCTGTGCTCCTCCAAAGGGGTCGCTGGATTATAGTATTCGCCGAATGGACGACATCAACACGCTCCGGCGCATTCTGCGAGACAGCCGCGTGCTCGCCGTCGTCGGCCTGTCGGCCGACTGGTTCCGGCCGAGCTTCTTCGCTGCAAAGTACATGCAGGAGCACGGCTATCGGGTCATTCCGGTCAATCCAAAATACGAATCGATCCTCGGCGAGCGCTGCTACAAGTCCCTGCGCGACATCCCGGAGAAGGTCGACCTGGTCGACATATTCCGCAAGACGCAGGACGTTATGCCGATCGCCGAGGAAGCCATCGCCATAGGGGCCAAGGTCCTCTGGCAGCAGCTGGGGGTCAAAAACGAGGCCGCGGCCGCCAAAGCCCGGGCCGCCGGGCTGGAAACGGTCATGGACCGGTGCGTAAAGATCGAGCACGGAAGGCTTTTCGGGGGTCTGAACTGGGTGGGGGTCAACACGAAAGTAATCTCGGCAAAACGCCCCCGCTGGCTGGCCTACTGAGGTAATATTTTCCGCCATGGGGAGAATGGTCAGACTGTTCGAGGGCAGGTTCGGCCGGCTGGTCCTGAGCGAGCTCGCCCCGCAGGACGAGGTGCATGCCCAGGCCGATCCGGTGATCGTCATGCAGCAGGCGGCCACCGAAGTGCTGTTCCTCAACCCCGGTGAAATCCACGTCAGCCTCGATGCCTCGCGCGTGCTCGCGCTGCACGCCGCCGGCGAATGGCTGCGCGAGAGCTTCCCCGCCGCGTTCTCCGCCGCCGACCCGCGCCCGTTCCCGCAACGCCGCGAGCCGGTAACGCTGCGCATCCAGCGCCTCGCCGAAACACTCGCCGTCGAGGCCATGAACGACCGCTTCCTGTCGCCCGAGCGTCTGGAATTCATGCTGCAGGAGCTGATGCTCTCGATCGTCGAGACCTATATGGCGCGCAAACGCGCCTCCTCGCCGCTGTGGCGCGGCTCGCGCTTCGAGGACAGCCGCATCCGCCGCGCCATTGCGCTGCTGCGCGCGCGCCCCAACAAGGATCTGAGCATCGACGAGCTGGCGAGCCAGGTCGGCCTGTCGCGCTCGCGCTTCTACGACCTGTTCCAGCTGTGCACCGGCTTCTCGCCGCGCGCCTACCTCGACATGCTGTGCGTTGAGACTGCGATCTCGCGCTTGTCCTCCGGGCAGGGCAAGATCGCCGAGGTATCGGCCGAGCTCGGCTTCTCCGCGCAGAGCAACTTCACCCGCTTCTTCCTGAACCAGGTCGGCGTCCCGCCCTCCGAGTACCGCCGCGCCGCTTCGCGCCCGGGCCCGGAAGACGACGCCGCACCGCCGCAGGACATCAAGCCCGCCACCGAGTAGCGCGCCCCAATCCGGTGCGTGGTAGCGCCGGCCTTGTCGTTAAGCCTATGATCTACAACGCCGTGTGCCAATGGCACATGGGTTGCTTTATTCCCTGGAACAGGGAGGCTTCAGTTGGAACGCCGGCACTACGACGAGATGCGCGCGGCCGATGGCGAGGTTCGCTCGCATTTTCGCGCGCTCGCCGATTGGCTTGCCGAGACCCCGGTCGAACGCGTGGCGGAAAAGCGGCGCGAGGCCGACCTGCTGTTCCATCGCGTCGGCATCACCTTCGCCGTCTACGGCGATGAAGCCGGCGCCGAACGCCTCATCCCGTTCGACACCATCCCGCGCGTCATCCCGAAAGCCGAGTGGGAAGCGCTCGCGAAAGGCCTGCGCCAGCGCGTCAACGCGCTCAACCGCTTCCTCGACGACATCTACCACGGCCAGGAGATCCTCAAGGCGGGCCTGATCCCGGCCGAGCAGGTGCTCACCAACGAGGCCTACCAGGTGGCGATGCTCGGCCTCGACCTGCCGAACAAGGTGTACTCGCACGTCGCCGGCATCGACCTCATCCGCCACGACGACGGCAAGTACTACGTGCTCGAAGACAACCTGCGCACGCCCTCGGGCGTGTCGTACATGCTCGAGAACCGCAAGATGATGATGCGGCTCTTCCCGGAGCTGTTCGCGCGCCAGCACGTGCATCCGGTCGAGCACTACCCCGGCCTGCTGCTCGAGACGCTCAATGCCGCCGCGCCCGAGGGCGCGCGCGATCCCACGGTGGTGGTGCTCACGCCGGGCCAGTACAACAGCGCTTACTTCGAGCACGCCTTTCTCGCGCAGCAAATGGGCGTGGAGCTGGTCGAGGGCGGCGACCTGCTCGTGAAGGACGGCTACTGCTACATGCGTACGACCGCCGGCCGTCAGCGCGTCGACGTGATTTACCGGCGCGTCGACGACGCCTTCCTCGACCCGCTCGCCTTCCGCCAGGACTCGCTGCTCGGCGTGCCGGGCCTGCTCTCGGTCTACCGCGCCGGCCGCGTCGGCCTCGCCAACGCCGTCGGCACCGGCGTCGCCGACGACAAGTCGACCTACCCCTACGTCCCCGAGATGATCCGCTTCTATCTCGGCGAGGAGCCGCTGCTGGACAACGTGCCGACGTGGCAATGCAAGAAGCCCGCGGATCTCGAATTAGTTTTAGATAAATTAAGTGAATTAGTAGTGAAGGAAGTCCAGGGCTCGGGCGGCTACGGCATGCTGATCGGGCCGATGGCGAAGAAGGCCGAGATCGAAACCTTCCGCGCGCGCATCAAGGCGAACCCCGCCAACTACATCGCGCAGCCGACGCTGTCGCTCTCCACCTGCCCGACTTTCATCGAGCAGGGCGTGGCGCCGCGCCACGTCGACCTGCGGCCCTACGTCCTCTCCGGCAAGGAAGTGCGGCTGGTGCCGGGCGGATTGACGCGGGTCGCCCTCGAGGAAGGATCGCTGGTCGTCAATTCCTCCCAGGGCGGCGGAACGAAAGACACATGGGTCGTCGACTGACAATTCCGGGTCAGAGCACGATCTCCCGCCTCGCCCCCCTGACAAGGGGGGCGCGAGCAACGCGAGCGGGGGGTTCTCGCCTTTCGTTTTTGTTTTTCATTCAAGAAGTTCATGCTCTGACCCCGAATTCCCATGCTGTCTAGGGTCGCGGATCGAATCTTCTGGATGAGCCGCCAGATGGAGCGGGCGGAGAATATGGCACGCATCCTCGGCGTGACCTCGAACCTGGTGCTGTTCGGCGCCGACGACGGCGAGCAGAACCTGCGCGCGCCGCTGTCGATCACCGAGACCGAGGAGGCGTATCGCGAGCGCCACGACAAGCTCACGCTGCCCGGCCTGATCGAGTTCATGGCGCTCGACGAGAAGAACCCCTCGTCCATCTACAGCTGCCTGAAGTGGGCGCGCGAGAACGCGCACGCGGTGCGTTGGCAGATCACCTCCGAGATGTGGGAAACGCTGAACGCCACCTGGCTCGAGATGCGCGCCATCCCGCGCAGCCGCGTCACCGGCGCCGGCGCGACGCAGTTCTTCGACTGGGTGAAGGACCGCTCGCACCTGTTTCGCGGCGTGACCTACGGCACCATCGTGCGCGGCGAAGCGTTCAACTTTTCGCGCCTGGGAACGTTCCTCGAGCGCGCCGACAATACCGCGCGCATCCTCGACGTGAAATATCACATCCTGCTGCCTTCGGTCGCCGACGTCGGCGGCGCGCTCGACTACTACCAGTGGGCGGCGCTGCTGCGCTCGGTGTCCTCCTTCGAGACCTATCGCCAGCTCTACCGCGACCAGATCTTCCCGATCAAGGTGGCGCAGCTCCTGATCCTCGAGCGGCGCATGCCGCGCTCGCTCGCCGCCTGCTTCGACCAGATCAAGGAGGCCCTGGACCGCACCCGCGGCGAGAACGATGCCGCCGCGAAGCGCCTGGGCTATGAGCTGCACGCGCGCCTGACGCACGCCGATGTCGAGGAGATCTTCAGCAACGGGCTGCACGAGTACCTGGCCGAGTGCCTGGAGGATATCGGCGAGCTCGGCAGCCGCATCCAGCGCGCCTACCTGGGGATGGTATGAAGTACGCGATCGTGCACGCCCTCAATTACGCCTACGACTCGCCGGTGCGCTCCTCGACCCAGTATCTGCGCCTCTCGCCGCGCGACACGGGGCGCCAGAAGGTGCTCGACTGGCACCTCGAGGCGCCCGGCCAGCCGATGCGCACGCACGACGGCTACGGCAACGTGCTGCACGTGATGACGGTCGACCGGCCGGTGTCCGAGATCGTGATCCGCGCCCGCGGCACGGTCGAGACCTCGTCCGCGCTCGACGAGCCGTCGGACTTCACCGGCACCTCGCTCTCGCCGCTCGTCTTCCTGCGCCGCACCGCGCTCACGCGCGCCGACGAGAAGCTGACGGCGCTGGCCGACAGCTTCCGCCTGCGCATCGGCACCCTGTCGGGCCTGCGCGAGCTCGCGGCGGCCGTGCACAAGCAGCAGGCCGCGGGCAGCGCCGCCGACATGTCGCACGCCTTCATCGCCTGCTGCCGTCACCTCGGGGTGCCGGCGCGCTACGTCTCGGGCTACGTCTATTCCCCCAGGAACGGCGGCGAGGCGCGCATGGATATGACCGCCTGGACCGAGGCCTGGGTCGTCGACCGCTGGAGAAGCTTCGACGTCGCCATCGATTTCCCGATCGGCGAGGGGCACATCAAGATCGCCGTCGGCGCGGATTACCTCGACGCTTGCCCGATTCGCGGCGTGCGCACAGGAGGCGGAATCGAGACACTTTCCGCCCAGGCAAGCGTGGTCGCCAACCAATGAGCCACGGTTTCTTTTGCCCCCCTGTCAAGGGGGGCAGCGAGCAACGCGAGCGGGGGGTTCGCGTTTTCTTCGTCTCCGTAAATCCAACCCCCCGCTCGCCTGCCGCTACGCGGCAGGCTCACGACCCCCTTAACAGGGGGTCGAAACAAGGTCCGCAATGAGCATCCATGTCGCCCTGAACCACGTCACCCACTACCGGTACGACAAGCCGATTCTGTTGAGCCCGCAGGTCGTGCGATTGCGGCCGGCGCCGCATGCCCGTACACCGGTGCACGCCTACTCGCTGAAAGTCGCGCCGGCCAAGCACTTCGTGAACTGGCAGCAGGACCCGCAGGCGAACTGGCTGGCACGCTTCGTGTTCCCCGAAAAGACCAGGGAGCTGCGCATCGAGGTCGACCTGGTCGCCGAGATGTCGGTGATCAACCCGTTCGACTTCTTCCTCGAGGAACACGCGCAGACCTTTCCCTTCAAGTACGACGCGGCCCAGGCCCGCGAGCTGGAGAGCTACCTGAGGAAGGACCCGCTCACGCCGCTCTTCAAGGCCTATCTCGACGAGATCCCGCGCACGCCCAAGCCGACCAACGATTTCCTGGTCGAGATCAACCGCCAGCTCGCGCGCGACGTGCGCTACCTCATCCGCATGGAGCCGGGCGTGCAGACGCCGGAGCAGACGCTCGAGCTGGCGAGCGGCTCGTGCCGCGACTCGGGCTGGCTGCTCGCCCAGCTCCTGCGCCATCTGGGCATCGCCACCCGCTTTGTTTCCGGATATCTGATCCAGCTGAAAGCGGATCAGCGCTCCCTCGACGGCCCTTCGGGCACCGAAGTGGACTTCACCGACCTGCACGCCTGGTGCGAGGCGTATCTTCCCGGCGCCGGCTGGGTCGGGCTCGACCCGACCTCTGGCCTGCTCGCCGGCGAGGGCCACATCCCGCTCGCCTGCACGCCCGAGCCCTCGAGCGCCGCGCCGATCACCGGCCTCACCGAGAAGGCCGAGGTCGAGTTCTCGCATCACATGAAGATCACGCGCGTGCTCGAGGCGCCGCGCGTCACCAAACCCTACACCGAAGAGCAATGGGCCGAGATCGAGCGCCTCGGCCACCGCATCGACGCCGACCTGCGGACGAACGATGTGCGCCTCACCATGGGTGGCGAGCCGACTTTCGTCTCGCTCGACGACCGCGACGGCGCGGAATGGAACACGGAGGCGATGGGACCTAACAA
>Ga0193752_1003013_pt1 | contig 11952 bp, 10 predicted proteins | sample H1c1metaG_FD_144924 | JGI IMG/M metagenome (GOLD analysis project Ga0193752, IMG submission 144924) | Soil microbial communities from a riparian zone of the East river system, Colorado, United States - H1c1 | ecosystem: Environmental > Terrestrial > Soil > Riparian zone | place: USA: East River... | reverse complement strand
TGAGCACACGACCGATGCGCCGAGGAAGTCGAGCGCGAGCGCGGAGGCGATGGTATCGACGATCGAGTCGATCGCGCCGACCTCGTGGAAGTGCACGTCGTCGACGCGCGTGCCGTGGACCGCGGCCTCGGCCTCGGCGAGCACCGCGAATGCGCGCGCCGCGAGCGCTCGGGCGCTGTCCGGGATCGCGCGCGCGCCTTCGATCATCGCGCGAATCTCGGCGTAGTTGCGGGACGGCTGTTCGCGCACCGCGATCACATCGAGCGCGAGCGCCGATAGCCCGCCCCGCTCGCGGCGTGCCAGGCGCAGCTCGTAGCCGTCGATCGGCAGCGTACTGAGCGAGTCGCGCAACATCTGCTCGGGGACGCCGAGGTCGATCAGCGCACCGACCAACATATCGCCGGCGATGCCGCTGAACGCGTCGATGAAAAGTGTCTTGCCGCGCCCGGCTCCGCGCGACAGTGGAGCCTTGGAGACGTGCCCTGCTTCGGCGCGCTGAGCCGCGGGGTGAACCGACGTCGTGCGTCCGGCATCGTGCGTCCGGCCGTGAGCGACTGACGGCGGTACCGAGTAGACAGGCGTCGGCCGTGAGTCGCGATGCTTGTGATCTTGCGCGTGCTCTTCGTCGTCGTGGTGATCGTGAGGCATCAGCTCGCTCCGATACGATTCATGAGCGTCGCGGCGTAAGCAGCGCCGAAACCGTTGTCGATGTTCACGACGGTGACGTTCGAGGCGCAGCTATTGAGCATCGACAAGAGCGCCGCGACGCCGCCGAAGCTGGCGCCGTAGCCGATCGACGTGGGCACCGCGATCACCGGCTTGGACACCAGCCCGCCGACGACGCTGGCCAGCGCGCCTTCCATCCCGGCGATCACGATCACGACGCTCGCCGCATCGAGCGCTTCGCGGCGGGCGAGCAAACGATGAAGGCCGGCCACGCCGACGTCGAATACGCGCAGCACTTCGTTGCCGAACAGCGCTGCGGTGACCGCGGCCTCTTCGGCGACAGGGATATCGCTCGTGCCCGCGGTCACCACCGCGATCGGCCCGTGGCCGCGCCGCACGATCGGCTGCGATACGAGCTGCGCGGTGCGCGAGGTGGGGTCATAGCGAAGCGCGGGGATCTTGGCCTCGAGCCGTTTGCCCATCTCGGCATCCACGCGGGTCACCAGCGCGTTTTGTCCGCCGCTCGCCAGCTCTTCGACGATGCCGGCGATCTGCTCGAAGCTCTTGCCTGCACCGAGCACGACCTCGGGGATGCCGACGCGCAGCGCCCGATGGTGATCGACGTTCGCGTACCCGAGGTCCTTGAACGGCAGGTCACGCAGCGAGCCCATCGCTTGCGCGACCGAGGTTTGGCCGCGTGCGACGGATTCGAGCAGAGCAGCAATGGCGTCTCGATTCACTCCGGCACCCGCCCCTTCATACACCAAGATCGCTTGATTTCGCCTGGTTGCCGAAGTGGTCGAAGCCGGCGAGCTGAGCCGCGCGTAACGCCCCTGCGCCGTCGCGCAGTAGGATGTCCGAGCCCTCACAAAACGTGCCGATTCGCGTGAAATCGGCGCCAGGAGGCGGTTGGGCTGCAGCGATCAGCAGCTCGTAGTCCTCGCCGCCGCTCAGCGCGAGCCGTTCGAGATCCAGCCCCAGCTCGAGCGCGAGAGCGACCTCGCTGGGTCGCGGCAGCGCGGCCACCTCGACCACGCAGCCGATCGACGATGCGGCACAGACGTGTCGAAGGTCTTGGAGCAGCCCGTCCGAAACGTCGATCGCCGCGTGCGCGTGCTCGGCTGCGCGCGTGCCCTCTGCGATCCGCGCGGTCGGTACACGCCAGCGTTCGACATGGCCGGGCGCACGCTCGCTCAGGCCGCGCCTGAGCAGCTCGAGGCCCAGCGCCGCCGAGCCCAGCAGGCCCGTAACGTATAGGCCGTCCCCAGGTTGCGCGCCGCTGCGCGCCAGCGGCTGCTGAGGGGACGCGCCGATCACCGTCGTGGTGATGGACAGCTCGGCGCCTCGCGCCAGGTTCCCGCCGACGACCGAGCAGCCGTAACGCGCTTGCGCATCCGCGGCGCCGTCGATGATCTCGTATAGCTCCTGATCGGTGAGCTCACCGGGGCAGATGATCGAGAGCAACGCCGCGCGAGGTATCGCGCCCATCGCGGCCAGGTCGCTGAGCGCGCTCGCCAGCGCGCGCGCCCCGAGTTGGCGGAGCGAGAGCCACTGCCGCCGAAAGTGAACGCCTTCGCCCTGCGCGTCGACGCTCAGCACGCTACCCGCGCTGCTGGCTTTCAGAATGGCCGCGTCATCGCCGATCGACAGCTCGATGCCGGCCGATGCTGGCGCACCTCGACTGAGCCGTGCGCGAATCTCGGCGATGCGTTCGTGCTCCGATGCCATTCGGCCCTTCTAACAGTCGCGGGCGCGCGGACAAACGGGGCAAACCGGGCAGATGCCGAGCCGCTATTCGGGATCGGGCGGCATCTGCGGGATGGTCACTGCGAATGTGGTGCCTTTGCCCAGCTTGCTCTCGACACGAATGATGCCGTGATGCGCCTCGGTCAGGCTCTTGGCGATCGCAAGGCCGAGGCCCGCGCCTCCGTACTCGCGCGTCGAGCCGCCATCGACCTGATAGAAGGCATCGAAGATCTTCTCGAGCTGGTCGACCGCGATGCCGATGCCGGTGTCGCGCACCGAAAACTCGATCGCAGGCTCCGGCGCCATGAGCAGCGCGGCGCCCACGCCGTCGTCCTCGCCGTCGTCGTCGCCACGCGGCGCGATTTCGGTCAGCACTGCGCGCAGCACCACGGTGCCCCCGACTTGCGTGAACTTCACGGCGTTGCCGGCGAGGTTCATCAGGATCTGACGAAGGCGCACCGGATCGGCCTGCAAGTACGGGACGGTGTCGTCGCACTCCACATCGATCCGGATCTTCTTCTTCTCCGCTTCCGGCACGTAGGTCTCTCGGACCTCGGCGAGCACGGCGCGTGGATCGACTTGCTCGAGCTCCACGCTGAGCTGGCCGCGCTCGAGCTTGTTCAGATCGAGCAAGCTCGAGATCAGGCTCAAGAGCAGCTCGCCCTTGCTTCGGATCGTCTCGACGAAGCTCGACTGTTCTTCGCTCAGATCACCGGCGATGCCCGCTTGCAGCATCTCCGAATAGCCGATGATCGAGGTCAGCGGCGTGCGCAGCTCGTGGCTCACGGTCGCGAGAAAGTTGCTCTTCAAGCGATCGAGCTCTTTGAGCTTGTCGAAGGCATCTTGCAGGCGCGCGTTCTTCTCCGCGAGCTCACGGTAGCTTTCGCGCACCGTCGCCAGGTGCATCGCGCTGGTGAGGTGCGCGCGGTGACCGGAGAACAAGATGAGATCGAGCACGCCGCGCAGGTGAGCCGCGATCCGCTCCGCCGTCTCCTTGCGCACGCGCGGCATGTCGCGCAGCGCCAGGCTTGCGCGTTCTTTCTCGATCTTGGAGTCCACGCGCAGCAGAGATTCCGGCGGCTCTTTGATCTCGGTCGGCAGGAACGGTCCGAGCACGATGCGGCCGAGCTGCCGGTCGTCATACACGATCGGCACCACGTGATAGATCGCGCCGGTGAAGCACGGATGCACGACCGTGCCGGCCTTGGCGTTCGGCACGATCACTTGCACTTGGCCGACGGTCTGAGCGCACGCTACGCGGCCGTCGGGCAAGCTATTTACGTAGCGGCAGATGCTGCGCTCTTCATGCACGTTGGCGAGCAGCGCGCCGCGCGCCGAGAACACACGGATCGATAGACCGAACAGATCGAAGAACGAGCGGCAGACCTCACGGAGCGACTCGCGATCGATGAGATCCTCGAGATTCGCGATCTCTCCGTGGTGCAGGTCTGCGGTGCTCGGATCGTTCATGAGCTCGCCGGCTTGGCAGGAGCACCAAAGCGCGTCCGCAGGTCATTGACGACGTCGCTCGCCTCGAGGCCGAAGCGCTCTTTGAGCGCGTGCTCCTTCTCGAGGTGCGACCAGGTCTCGTTCACCAGCCCGAGGAACGTCTCGAGCACGCCGTTGCCGTGCGTCGCGGTCGCCATGAACGTGGGCTCTTTGCCCAGCGCCGCCATCCGCTTGATGTCTTCTTCGCTGCGGACGTTGGGCAAGTCTCGTTTGTTGTACTGGATGACCAGCGGCATCTTGCCCGGGTCGATGCCGTTCTCCCGCAGGTTGCGCCGCAGGTCTTTGAACGACGCCTGGTTGGCGCGGATCTCTTGGGTCTGCGAGTCCGCGATGAAGGCCACGCCGTCGGCGCCTTGCAGCACGAGCTTGCGGGTCGAGTTGTGGATGACTTGACCGGGAACGGTGAAGAGCTTGATGCGCACGGTCAGACCGGACGCGGTCGAGAAGCTCAGCGGCAGCAGGTCGAAGAAGAGGGTGCGGTCGTCCCGGGTTTCCAGGGTCATCAAGCGACCGCGCCCCTCCGTTAATAGGAGGCGGTGGATCGCCTGCAGGTTGGTCGTTTTCCCGCTCAGGGCTGGACCGTAATAAACGAGCTTTACGGTCAGCTCACGGCTCTGAAAGTCGAGTTGCAAGCGGGTCTCCTAACGGGCCGCAATCACAAAAAAAAAGGATACGGGAGCGCCGAGCGGCGCCGCAATGTGAGCATCCGCGGCGCTGTCCTCACACACCCCATTCTTGCGAGCTGCTCGCCTTAGCTTGGAGCAGGTCGCACCTGCAGGCCGGTTGCATTTGCAATCGCTCGATCGCTGATTTTTTGTCCAGCGATCTGCGTGGGTCTAGAACCGATCCTTCGATCTGGCGCCGATGTGGGCAGCATGTGTGGCGCAATTCCAAACAAAGTCGCGCGGTTGAGCCGATCGGAAAGAAGTTGACACCGTCTTCGCGATCCTCCTAGGGTCGGGATCGCCGTGGCAAGAAGTGGTAACTAGTGCCAGGCGGGCAGGCAGGCGCGGGTGTTTCGCGGACGCTACGAGCACGCCATAGATGGCAAAGGGCGCACGTCGCTCCCATCTCGCTTTCGCGAGGTGCTGGCTGGCCTTGGGGATATGCGCGTCGTGATCACGACCGGCCTCGACCCATGTCTGGTCGCCTACCCGCTCAAGGAGTGGCAGGCCTTCGAGGAGCGACTCGCGAAGCTCCCGCAGTTCGACGCCTCGGTGATGACGCTGCGCCGCATTTACGTGTCCGGCGCGGTCGACGTCGAAATCGACAAGCTGGGGCGTGTGCTGATCCCCCCGACGCTGCGCAAGCACGCGTCGCTTTCGCGCGAGTTGCTCTGGGCCGGCATGGGCAATCACATCGAGCTTTGGGATCGCGAGCGCTTCGAGCACGGCTGCAACCAGGTGTTGCTCGATCCGGAGATGCGCCAAGCCGTGGCGGCGCGCGTCGCGGAGCTGGGCCTATGACCAGCGAGCTCGAGCCCGTCGAGACGGCTGTCGCGCCGCGCGTGCACATCCCGGTGATGTTGCGCGAGGTGCTGGAGGCGCTCGCCCCGCGCTCGGGCGGTGTCTACGCCGATGCGACCGCCGGGGCTGCCGGCCACTCGCGGGCGATCCTCGAGGCCAGCGCGCCCGACGGCCGCCTGATCGCGATCGACCGCGACCCCTATGCGGTGGACCTGGCCAGCGCTGCGCTCGCCTCGTTCGGCGCGCGCGCCGTCGTGGTGCACGGCGACTACGAAGACCTCGGGCCAATCTTGCGCGCCCACGGTGCAGAGCGCGTGGACGGCATCGTCGCCGACCTGGGCGTCAGCTCGCCGCAGCTGGACCGGGCCGAACGCGGCTTTTCGTTCGCTCGCAGCGGCCCGCTCGACATGCGCATGGACACTTCGCAGGGCGAGACCGTGGCCGAGTTGATCGGCCGGCTCGACGAGATGGAGCTGGTCGACATCCTGCGCAAGTACGGCGAAGAACGCCGCGCCCGGCCAGTGGCCCGCGCGATCTTGCGCGCTCGCGACAACAACGAGCTGCACACGACCGAAGACCTGCGCCGGGCGGTGTGGCGTGGCACCGGGCCCAAGCGCTCGCGGATCGATCCGGCGACGCGCTCCTTCCAAGGCCTGCGCATCGCGGTCAATCGCGAGCTCGAGCAGCTCGAGATGTTGCTGCAAGGGCTGCCCGAGCTGCTCGTCGATGGCGGCGTCGCGGCGATCATCTCGTTTCACTCGCTCGAGGATCGCCTGGTGAAGCACGCGTACCGCGGCGACGACCGGCTCGAGCCGCTGACCAAGCGCCCGCTCGAGGCGGGCGAAGAAGAGTGCGACCTCAATCCACGCTCACGCAGCGCGAAGCTGCGCGCCGCACGCCGCGCCCCGCGCGACCCGGAGCGAAGCGACCCTCGTGAAGGGGTGGGCCCCGATGGGCTTCGCCCAGCGGGCGGGGGAACGGCGCACGTTCCCCCGATAAAGCCCGAGGTGATCGCATGAGCGCGCGGATCTTGCTCTTGTGGACCGCGGCCGTGCTGGCCGCAGCACTCGCGTTCATCGTGCACCTCACGTTGCGCTTCGAGACCGTGCGGCTCGGCTACGACGTGAGCGAGGCGCGCGCCGAGCAACGCAAGCTGGTCGAGTCGCGCCGTCTGCTCGCGCTCGAGGCTGCGACGCTGAGTCAGTCGGACCGGATCGAGGCGGTCGCGCGCGGCTCGTTCGACATGGACGTGCCGGCGCCGACTCGAGTGATCTCGATGGGTGGCAAGGCGCGCGTGCTGTCGGGGAGGGCGCGATGAGAAACCTCCCCGAGCGCCGCATCCGCTTCATGAAGATGCGCATCGCAGTGCTGTACGCGTGCGTGCTCTGTGCGGCGGTTACGGTGCTGTACACCGCGCACGGCTTGCAGGTGCGCGACGCGGATCATCTGCGCGAGCTGGCCGAAGACCACTACAACGAAAAGATTAACATCCCGCCCAAGCGCGGCACGATTCGCGACCGCAACGGCTCGGAGCTCGCGGTCACCGTAGACGTCGACAGCTTGTACGCGAATCCGCGCAAGCTGCGCGCGAGCGGCGCGAACGTGGTGCTGATCGCGCAGCAGCTGGCCGGTCTGCTCGGTGTCGACGCGCAGAAGCTCGCCGAGCGCCTCTCGAGCGACCGCTACTTCGTCTGGCTCAAGCGCCGGATCACGCCCAAGGAAGGCCAGGCCGTCGCGGCGCTGCGCATCAAGGGCATCGAGGTGGCCAAGGAGCCGCGCCGCTTCTATCCGGGCCGTGAGCTCGGCGCACACGTGCTCGGCTTCGCCAACGTCGATGGCAAGGGCATCGAGGGCGTCGAGCTGGCGTTGGACGATCGGCTGCGCGGCTCGACACGACCGGTGTCGGCGGTGCGCGATCGCCGCGGCCGCGTGGTGTTTTCGGAGCAACTGCTCGATGACCGTGCCGCCCAAGGCGACGACGTCGTGCTGACCATCGACCGGGCCATCCAGCGCACCGCGGAGCGCGAGCTCGAGCTGGCGGTGCGCACCTTCGAGGCGCGCGGCGGCTCGGTGGTGGTCATGGACCCGACCACCGGCGACGTGCTCGCGATGGCGAACTTCCCGACGTTCAATCCGAACGATCCGGCGAGCGCGGGCCAGAGCAATCACCGCAACCGCGCGGTCACCGATCGCTACGAGCCGGGCTCGACGATCAAGCCGTTCACGGTCGCGGGCGGCTTGGCTGCCGGTACGACGTATCCCGGCCAGCGCATCGCGTGCGAGGACGGCCTCTTGCAGCTCGGCGACGAACGCATTCGCGACACGCACAAGTGGCTCGAGCTGACGCCGGCGCAGATCCTCGGGTACTCGAGCAACATCGGTACGGCGAAGATCGGTCTGGCGATGGGTCGCGAGCGGTTGTATCGCACGCTGCGCGACTTCGGCTTCGGCGCGTCGACCGAGATCGGCTTGCCGGGCGAGACGGCCGGAATCCTGCGCCACTATAAGAAGTGGTACGAGCTCGACGCCGCGACGATCTCGTTCGGTCAAGGCATGAGCTCGACGTCGCTGCAGCTCGCGTCGGCGTTCGGAGCGCTGGCCAATCGCGGCCAGCTGATGCAGCCGCGCATCGTGCGGCGCTTTCAAGGCGCCGACGGCCAGGCGATCGAAGAGCCGGCACCGCGCGTGCGCCGGCAAGTGGTCGCGCCGCGTATCGCGCGGCTGGTCGCCGACATGCTCACGACGGTGACCGGTGACGGTGGCACCGGCGTGGAAGCTGCGATCGATGGTTATCTCGTCGCCGGCAAGACGGGCACTGCGCAGAAGGCCGATCACATCCACGGCGGCTACGCCGAGGGCAAGTGGACGTCGTCGTTCGTCGGCTTCGCGCCGGCCGAGAAGCCGCGCTTGGTCATCAGCGTGATGATCGACGAGCCGCTGATCGCTCACAACGGCGGCATGGTCGCCGGGCCGACGTTCCGGCGCGTGATGGAAGCCTCGTTGCGCCACCTGGGTGTCGTGGCGACCGAAGTCACGGCGCCGGTCGCCCAGAAGCGCAAGCCCGCGCCGACTGTCGACACTGAAGATGCCGATGCCAAGGCGGCCGCAGCGGTTGCCGTTGCCGCCGCGCTGCCCGCGCAGCCGCAGCGTACGCCGACCGATGAAGAGCAGACCGTGCCCGACCTGCGCGGCCAAGGCGCGCGCGGCGCGTTGGTGATGGCGCAGAAGGCAGGCCTGGCCGTGCGCTTGCGCGGCAGCGGTCTCGTGATCACGCAGAGCCCGGAGCCGCTCGCGATCGTGCCGCTGGGCGGCGTGATCGACGTGACGCTCGAGCCGCCGGCTGCGCGGATCAAGGCAGACGACGAGGCCGCGGCTGCAGCGGCGCTCTCCGGTGCGGGCGCGCCGATCGAAACGCCGGAGCTGGTCGTGGCTCGGCAAGCTGGAGGCCACGATGGCTGAGCGCAGCCTCAGCGAGCTGGTACGCGCGGGCTTTGCCGTGCGCGTGATCGGTGATGGCTCGCAGCGCGTGCGCGGCATTCGCCACGACTCGCGTGCGATCGAGCCGGGCGACTTGTTCGTGGCGATCAGCCGCGAGGCGGCCGGCGCAGGGCGCGATGGCGTGGCATTCATCCAGGACGCGATCGCGCGCGGCGCCAGCGCCGTGCTGGCCGACCGCGAGCTTGCGCTCTCGGTGCCGCAGCTCTTTACGAACGACGTGCTGCGCTCGCTGGCTGCGATCGCGCGCGACTTGTACGGCGACCCTACGGCGGCGCTCGGCGTCGTCGGCATCACCGGCACGAACGGCAAGACCACGGTCTCGTACTTGGTCGAGTCGATCGTGCGCGGCGCGGGCAAGCAACCGGCGGTGATCGGTACCGTGAACGTGCGCGGTCCGGGCGGTGAGCGGCCGACGCTGCACACGACGCCGATGGCCGATGATCTGATGCGCCACGCGCGCTGGGCGGTCGACACCGGTGCGAGCCATCTGGTGCTCGAGGTGTCGAGCCATGGCCTGGCGATGCGTCGCACCGACGGCGTGCGCTTCACGGTCGCGGCGTTCACCAACCTCACTCAAGACCACCTCGACTATCACGGTGACCTCGCGAGCTACGGCGCAGCCAAGCGCCGGCTGTTCGTGGACCTCAAGCCCGAGCGCGCAGTCATTAACATCGACGATGGGTTCGGCAAAGAGTTGGCGCGCGCGGCGCGCTGCCCGGTGCTGCGCTGCAGCACGGCGGGCGCCGCCGAGGCCGAGCTGCGCGTGGTCGACCGCGCGTTCGATGCCAACGGTATTCGCGCGCGTGTGGCGACGCCGCAGGGTGAAGTGTTGCTCAAGAGCCCGCTCGTCGGCGATCACAACCTCGACAACCTGCTCGTGGCGCTCGGCGTGGGCTTGCAGCTCTCGCTGCCGATGCCCGCGATCCTGGAGGCGCTTACGAGCGCAGCCGGCGCGCCGGGCCGGCTCGAGCGCGTCAGCGTCCGCGGCGCCGGCAGTGAGCCTTCCGTGTTCGTAGATTATGCGCACACGCCGGATGCGCTCGAGCGCGTGTTGCGCGCGCTAAGGCCGATCACCGCTGGCCGGCTGTGGGCGGTGTTCGGTTGCGGTGGCGACCGCGATCGCGCCAAGCGTCCGTTGATGGGCGGCGCCGCGGGTCAGCTCGCCGACATCGCGATCGCGACCAACGACAATCCGCGCAGCGAGGACCCAGCGCGCATCCTCGAGGACATCGAGCCGGGCCTGATCGCTACGGGCACCGCGCGCCTCGAAGCCGCGCAGCTTGCGGGAGCTAAGCGCGGCTACCTGATGAACGAGGATCGGCGCAGCGCCATCGAGCTCGCCGTGCGGAACGCGGCGCCCTCCGACGTCGTGCTGATCGCCGGCAAGGGCCACGAGAAGTACCAGATCATCGGTACGCGCAAGCTACCGTTCGATGACTGCGACGAAGCGCGCAAGGCGCTCGCTCAGCGCGGGGAGCAGGCCACCTGATGGCGACTCCCATCCCGAAGAATCAGGCACGCTTTACGCTTGCGGAGCTCGCGGACGCGACGGGTTGCCGGATCGCGGGCAGCACCGGTGCGCTCTCGATCACCGGCATCTGTACCGACACGCGCGCGCTAGAGCCGGGCAACCTGTACGTCGCATTGCGCGGTGAGACGCACGACGGCCATCGCTTCGTGGCGCAAGCGTTCGAGCGCGGCGCATCGGCTGCGCTGGTCGCCGCGGACTCCGGCATCATGCGGGAGCGGCCGCTGCTGATCGTCGACGACACGTTGCATGCGCTCGGCGCGATCGCACATGCCCATCGCGTGCGTTGGGGCGGGCGCGTGATCGGGATCACCGGCTCCGCCGGCAAGACCACGACCAAGGAGCTGACGTATGCCGCGCTGGTGGCGTGCGGCGCTCGCGCGCTCCGCACCGACGGCAACCTGAACAACTTGATCGGCGTGCCCATGACGCTGCTGTGTCTCGACGAGCGCGTCGACGTCGCGGTGCTCGAGATGGGCACGAGCGCGCGTGGCGAGATCGCGCGGCTCGCGGAGATCGCCAAGCCGGACGTCGGCGTGGTGACCTCAGTCGCGGCCGCGCACGCCGCCGGCCTCGGCTCGGTCGAGGGTGTCGCGGAAGAGAAAGCAGCGCTGCTGGCGGCGATCGCCGAGGACGGCGTGGTCGTGTCGTTCGCCGACGAGCCCGCGCTCCTCGCGCAGCTGCCGCGCGTGCGGGCCAAGCGGCGCGCGCTGTTTGGTCGCAAAGAGACCGCCGATGTGCGGCTGGTCTCGCACGCGCTCGATGTCAGCGACGGCGCTTTGCGCATGACCTGCGAGCTCGCGATCCGCGGCGTTGGCGTGCAGCGCGCGACGCTGAGCTTGTTCGGCGAAGGCCCAGCGCTCGACGTCGCAGCGGTGATCGCCGTCGTGCTCGCGGAGCGCGGCGCTGCAGCGCTGTCTGCGGCGCTGACGGGGATCGCCAGTGTCGCGCCCGTCGCCGGCCGGCTCGTACCGCTCGAGGGTCCGCACGGCTCGATCGTGATCGACGACACCTACAACGCCAATCCGGCATCGATGGCGGTCTCGATCGCCGCAGCGCGCGAGCTGGCGGCGGCGCGCGGCGGGCGCGCGTTGCTCGTGCTCGGCGACATGCGCGAGCTGGGCACGCTATCGCACGAAGAGCACGCAAGGGTCGGCGGCCTCGCCGTCCAACCGGGTGTCGCGCTGTTCGTAGCGTCTGGGCCCGAGATGGCCGTCGCCGCTGCGGCGGCGCGCGAGCACGCTGCGCGCGCGTCGCTCGCGCTCGACATCGCCCACACCGAAGATCTGCGCTACGCCGCGTCGCTCGTGCTCGAGCGCCTCACGCCGCGCGACGTCGTGCTGGTCAAAGGCTCGCGCGGGATGCGTATGGAGCGCGTGCTCGAGCTGTTGGTCGCTCGTCCTCTCCCGCCGGCGGCGGCAGGAGGCGCGGCGTGATCTACTATTTCCTGTATCCGCTGCACGTGCACGACTCCGTGTCGTTCTTGAACGTGCTGCGCTATGTGCCGTTCCGCGTCATGGCCGCGACCATGACGGCGAT
>Ga0193752_1003012_pt1 | contig 11957 bp, 7 predicted proteins | sample H1c1metaG_FD_144924 | JGI IMG/M metagenome (GOLD analysis project Ga0193752, IMG submission 144924) | Soil microbial communities from a riparian zone of the East river system, Colorado, United States - H1c1 | ecosystem: Environmental > Terrestrial > Soil > Riparian zone | place: USA: East River... | reverse complement strand
GCTGCGGTAGGTCCTGGCCTGGGGCGCTCACCCGCCGCAGCATTTTATCTGCAGTGCGCGCTTGAATCGACGTTGCCGCTGGTGATCGACGCTGATGCACTCAATGCCATCGCTGCGTCCGAAAAATTAAAAAATATTTTAAAACAAATAGTTGCGGATAAAGTGCTGACACCGCATCCCGCCGAAGCCGCGCGCCTGCTGGCGTGCAGTACGCGTGAGATTCAGGCCGATCGCATCGCTGCGGCTACGGCGCTTGTCCATGAATACCAAGCGCATGTCGTGCTCAAAGGTGCGGGCAGCATCTGTGCGTCGCCAGGCCAGCCGTGGCGCATCAATACGTCGGGCAATCCCGGCATGGCGAGCGCGGGCATGGGCGATGTGCTCACCGGTATCATCGCGGCGCTGCTCGCACAAGGCGCAACGCCGCAACGCGCGATGGATACTGCGGTGTGGCTGCACGGCGCGGCGGCCGACGCCTGCGTTGCAAACGGCGCAGGACCCGTGGGATTAACCGCGGGTGACACCATGGATACCGCACGAAAATTATTGAACAGCAGCCTTGTGCGGTAACAAGATGCTTTCACAAACATCCAGCGCTGGCGTGGTAGCGCACGGTTTAAGGTCAACGCCGCTATCCGTTTGTATTTATCGTAACCATCGCTCTTGCTACTCTACACGACAAATATCGTAAGTATTTGATTTTAAACGATTATTTTTTAATCCACCTTCTGCATAGCACGCAGCCCCAGCGTCGCGGACACCATGCCGCTCATCGGTACCACGCAGCAAATGGCTTCCAATACTTGCCGCCGCGTCATCCCGTAATCGTAAGCACAGCGCATGTGTTCTGCCGCAAGATCGACTTCGCCGCGCATACACAGCGCGGCAATCACGATCAGCTCGCGCGGACCGGGGCCGAGTATCGTATCGTTTGTGCCATCGGCGGCGACGCAGTGATCGATAAACGCGACCGCACGGCGCGTGAGTTCCGCGTCAATGGTCGAGGCATACCGCCATTCCTCGGTGTCGGCAAGGCTTTCGTTTGCGACCGTCTTGCGTTGGCGCCCGATCGCCATTTCCGGAAACGGTTTGAGTGTTTTGGGCTCACCGCCGGGTGGCAATTTGCCGAACGGATAATCCGCACTGTTGGCCTGCTCAATCGCCAACGACACGTACGTCAAACTCGCCCAGCCCACCACCGACGCAAACGCCGCAGCGCCCTCGAACAGCGCCTTGTTGGTCAAGCCTTCGCGATACATGCGGCGGATGTGATTCGGCGCATGACGCAGATCCCCCTTCGAACAGAGCGCAGGGATCGCTATCAACTCGCGCATCTGCACCGACAACTGCCCGCTCGCGGCCTGCTGCCCGTGATACTGATGCAGATAACTCACCGTCTGATTGATCAGGTGATAGGTTTTCGGCGATGCATAGACCAGCGTTTTCCACTCCGGAAAAATATCACCGCGCGCCGCCGTGGCGCGCGCCAGTACCGCTTCGGGACTTAAATCGATTTCGGCTTCATTTTCAGTTTGAGACACGCGCGCTCCTCGATACCATTGATGATGCAAAGATTACTGCATTCCGGCGTTTTTGTGAGGGTTGAGCCGGTATAATCCACGCTTTTTTGCCGCCCCCTCCGCCATGTGGTTCAAAAATCTCCTCGTTTATCGTCTCACTCCCGACACTCGCCTCAAGGCAGATGCCGTCGAAGAAAAACTCAAAGAAAACGCGCTGCAGCCATGCGGCAGCTTTGAAATGGAATCGCGCGGTTGGGTCACGCCGCGCAGCGAAGAGCGTTTTTTGCACAGCCTCGAACGGCAATGGCTGATAATGTTCGGCGTCAACCAGAAGCTGCTGCCGGGCTCGGTGATCACCCAGACGGCCAAGGAGCGCGCGGCAAAACTTGCGCAAAAACAGGAACATCCCGTCGGCCGCAAGCAAATGCGCGAAATCCGCGAGCGTGTCATCGAAGAATTGATGCCCAAGGCGCTGAGCCGCCGCCGCACTCTGGCCACATGGATCGATCCGGTGAACGGCTGGCTGGTGGTGGACACCGCCGCCGACAAGAAAGCCGACGAATTATTGGAGTCCTTGATCGGCGCCGATATTGACATCGAAGTCAAACGCCTTGAATGTCAGCAATCCCCTTCGGCGCAGATGACACTCTGGCTGAGCTCGGGCAAGATTCCCGCGCCGTTCACCATCGATCAGGATCTGGAGTTGAAAGCTTCCGGCGAAAGCCGCGCCACTGTGCGCTATGTGAATCATCCGCTGGAAGGCAAGGAAATTCGCGATCACATCGCCGGCGGCAAAACCGCCACGCGCCTCGGCATGACGTGGAAGAACCGCATTTCCTTCGTGCTCACTGATCAACTGCAGATCAAGCGCGTCGCGTTTCTCGACATACTCAAGGGTGAAACCGAGAGTCAAGCCGAAGACGCGGAAGAGCAGTTCGATATCGATTTCGCGTTGATGACAGGCGAACTCTCGGCGATGCTGGCCGACCTTACTAAAGTGCTGGGCGGAGAGAAAAAAAGCAGTTAGCTGCTGTGCCGCTTCTCCTGCCGCCGGCCGTTCCCGGCACCGCGCGCCGCGCTGCGCTGCCCCTGACGCTGTTGTTGCTGCCGTTGTTGCGGCTGTCGCGGTTGACCTTGTTGCCCTTTTTGTGCTTGTCCCCGACGGCGATTATTCTTGTTGCCACGGCTGTGGCCGTTTCCGTTTCCATTGCCGCCGTTGCTGCGATTGCTCCGTAGCTCGCCCATGAAGCCGGCCGACGAGGGAAACATCTGTCCCGCATTGGACATCGGTTGCTGCCCCTCGTCGTCATCAAACACGGATTTCGCCGGCGGTGGTGCGACATTGAAGTTGATCTCATCCTCAGTGTCGAAATTGCGCTGATGCTTGGACGGCGGCATGCGATTACCGATGTTGTCGAGCTCCTCGTCAATGTCGCCGGCGGCGATGCGCGCGCGGGTACCCCGCGCCAGTTTTACCGGCGGAATGCGATTGCCGAAATCGTCGTCGAGCACGATATTGTGTTTGTTGCGATCACGGTTCGAGGTGTCGCGATTGCCGCGGTTGTCGCGGTCTTCGCGTGCCGCTTCGCTGCGGTTATGATTGTTGTTGCGGTTATGGTGAACCTCGCCGCGATGGTGATTCGGCTCACGCGGCTGTGCTGTTTCCGCTCCGGCCACGGTCAGTGGCAACGCCGGATCGCGCGGCGCTCCACGCAATTCACCATTACGCTGTTCGCCATTCTGGCGATTGCGTCCGCGTCCGCGACGCCGGCCGCGGCCCTCACGGCCTTCGCGTGGACCGCCTTCCTGCGGTTGCCGTGCCTGCTGTGGTTGCGGCAACGTTGCCTGTTGTGTTTGCGGCGGCCGGCCGTGCTGCTGTGGCGGCGCCGATCCCGGTTCAAAACCGGGAATCACCGTTTGATCTACCGTGCGGCCCATAAGCTTTTCGATTGCCGCCAGCAGCGGTTGTTCTTCGGGCGACACCAGTGAAATCGCCTCGCCCGAACTGCCGGCGCGACCGGTGCGCCCGATGCGATGCACGTAATCTTCAGCCACATTGGGCAAATCGTAATTCACCACGTGCGGCAATTCTTCGATATCCAGACCACGTGCCGCGAGATCGGTGGCCACCAGCACGCGCACCAGGCCTGCCTTGAAATCCGCCAGCGCCTTGGTGCGTGCGCCCTGACTCTTGTTGCCATGAATCGCCGTGGCCGAGATACCCGAGCGGCCCAGTTGATGCGCCAGCCGGTTCGCGCCGTGCTTGGTGCGCGTAAACACCAGCACCTGTTTCCAGTCACCGCTTTTGACCAGATGCGCGAGCAACGCACGTTTGCGATCCTGGCCGGTGGGATGGACGCGTTGCGCCACGAGTTCAGACTCTGCATTGCGCCGAGCGACTTCCACCATCACCGGGTTGTGCAGCAGGCCATCCGCCAGAGCGCGTATTTCGTCGGAGAACGTTGCGGAAAACAACAGGTTCTGCCGTTGCTGCGGCAGCAGCGCGAGGATGCGTTTCACATCGTGTATAAAACCCATGTCGAGCATGCGATCGGCTTCGTCCAGCACCAGAATTTCCACGTGCGACAAATCGACCGTTTGCTCGTTGGCGTGATCGAGCAATCTGCCGGGTGTAGCCACCAGGATGTCGACGCCCTCTGTCAACGCCTGGATTTGCGGCGCCATGCCGACGCCGCCAAATATGACCGCGGAACGCAGCGGCAGATATTTGCCGTAGGTGCGCACACTTTCTTCAACCTGAGCCGCAAGCTCGCGGGTGGGCGTGACGATTAATGCACGCACATGATGCGCCAAGGTTTCCGGCGGCGTGGTTATCAGGCGCTGCAACAGCGGCAGCGTAAATCCGGCGGTCTTGCCGGTGCCGGTCTGCGCACCTGCCAGTACATCGCGGCCTTCGAGTACAACGGGAATCGCCTGCATCTGCACCGGCGTGGGTTGGGTGTAACCATGATCCGCGGCGGCACGCGTTAAATCGGCGATAAGCCCAAGATCGGCAAACCGGCCAGGTTCGGCAAACATCTGATCCAAAAAAATTTCTCCCTGCGATCAGCCTGCTGCAGCAATAGCCGCAAGAACCGGTTCAAGCCGATACCACTTGGGGTCTAAAGGTTCGGGGATTTGCCGGGAATGGTCTTATAAACGCGCCACCACAGCCACCACGATCAGGACGCAACCGCAAACCGGATGAAGCGGTGCTGATGTCCAAGACTGCATAATACACGACTTGGCGGAATATTAGCTCATGTTGTTAGAAGTAAATCTAGAATATATACATAAGTATTTGTTTTTATTATATTTTTTATAAATAAACGCATGCAAAAAACGGCGGCGTATAAAGCTGCAACCTGAATTTTAGCGCCGTCGTGCGCGCATCACACCCTTCACCTCCCGCACTATCGCCAGTACGCGTTTCAGTTGATCGAGATCGGTAATTTCCAGCGTAAAACGCATGCGCGCGAGCAGGTCGCGGGTGAGCGTACTGGTCGCGATCACATTGGCGCGCTCGCGCGTGAACACTTCACTGATGTCGCGTAACAGGCCAGTGCGATCCAATGCTTCAAACTCAACTTCAACCGGGAAGGTCTCACCGCAGGCCGCGCCCCACTCCGCCGCAACGATGCGTTCGGCATCCAATCGCTTCACATTGACGCAGCTCGCGCGATGCACGGTAACGCCACGCCCGCGGGACACGAAGCCGATGATCGGCTCCGGTGGTACAGGTTTACAGCACTTTGCCGGCACCGTCAGCAGTTTGTCGACGCCAACCACCAGCACGCCGCCGCCGCTGTTGGCGCGCGGCTTACGCGGTGCGGGCATGGTTTCCACAGACGGTTCGGCCGCCGGCGGAGGCCGCAATGCATTCTGCAGCCGCTTCGGTCCGACGTCGCCGCGCGCGATGTCCGCCAGAAAATCATCGAGCTTGGGATAGCCCTCGCCTTCCGCCAGCTTGTCGAGATTGAGCGCCGTGAGACCGTGACGCTGCAACTCCTTTTCCAGCATAGCGCGGCCTTGTGCCACATCGGCGTCGTAATTCAAGCGGTTAAACCACTGCCGTACGCGCGCGCGCGCGCTGTGGCTTCTGATAAATCCCAATTGCGGATTCAGCCAGTCGCGGCTCGGTCCGCCCTGCGTCACCGTGGTCACCTCAACCTGCTGTCCGTTTTGCAGCACGGTGTTCAGCGGCACCATCGCCCCATCGACTTTGGCGCCGCGGCAGCGATGCCCCAATTCGGTGTGCACATGATAAGCAAAATCAATGGGGGTCGCTCCCTTGGGCAGATCAACTACCTTGCCCTGCGGCGTGAACACATAAATCGTGTCGTCAAAAAGGCCTGTGCGAAACTGCTCGGCCAGTTCGCCGACATTGCCGGCGCCCTCGCGCACGTCGTTTTTCCAATCGAGCACCTGCCGCAACCACGCGATTTTTTCGTCGTAGCCTTTACTCTGGCGCCCGCCTTCCTTGTAGCGCCAGTGCGCGGCCACGCCGAGTTCAGAACTCTGGTGCATATCATGTGTGCGAATTTGCACTTCGACCGATTTGCCGTCCGGCCCGATCACCGCCGTGTGCAGCGAGCGATAGTTGTTGGTTTTGGGCTTGGCGATGTAGTCGTCGAATTCCCTGGGTATCGGCGACCACAGGTTATGCACCAGGCCGAGCACCGCGTAGCAATCCTTCAAGTCGTCCACCAGCACACGTACCGCGCGCACGTCGTGCAGCGCTTCGAACGCAGCGCCTTTGCGTTGCATCTTGTTGTAGATGCTGTAGATATGCTTGGGCCGGCCCATGACTTCGCCTTTGATCCCCGCATGCACGAGTTCATCCCTGAGAACGTTCATCACATTCTCGATATAACCCTCGCGACTGATGCGTTTGTCGTCGAGGAGGCGTGCGATTTCCTTGTAAGTGTCCGGCTCAAGAATGTGAAACGCCAAGTCTTCCAGTTCCCATTTCAGTTGCCACACGCCCAGACGGTTCGCCAGCGGCGCGAATATGTCGCGCGTCAACTGCGCGGTTTCGCGGCGCGCAGCAGCATCGCCATGCTTGACCGCGTGACGCAAATCCTGCGTGTGATCGGCGAGCTTGATCAGTACCACGCGCACATCCTGCACTATTGCCAGCAGCATTTTGCGCAACGCTTCGAGCTGCGTGCTCTGCTCTTCCGGCTTGACACTGCCCGCACGCTTGTTGGACAAGGCGCCCATCGCGCTCATGCGCAGCACGCCTTCCGCCAGCCCGGCAATACTTGTGCCGAATTTGTTACGAATAGGGCGAGCGGCATTTGCATCCTGATCAAGCGCGGGCCACAACAACGCCGCAGCTACCGCTTCATGCCCCAGATGCAACGCACCCAACAGCGACACTGTGCCCATGACATGCGGGAGGATTGCTTCTCCGCCGGAGAGCATTTTATCGGCATACAACGGCGTGACAAACTCGACCACCTCCCGCAACGTATTTGCGGCAGCAGCCGACTCGCGCACGGCAATGTCGCTGAGCCATTGCTGTGAATCGCCGCCGTGCTGCGTGATGAGTTTGAGATGCGTTGCTTTTACCATGCCGCTATTGTAGCGTTCAATGCATCACACCGGCACCGCCGTCACATCATAAGTAAACAGCCAATCGTAACGCTGCTTTACGCGCTCCTCCGTCCATTCGTGATCGACGTATTCCTGCGCAGCAACGGGATCGGCGAGCGTGCGGCTCTGAAAACGTTTGCCGTTTTCCGCCGATCCCAGCACCACTTTGTCGGTGCGTGCTTTGCGCGCTTGTTCATAGCGCGCGAGGCCCTGCGCCACATCCGCGCCGGCGGCCGCCAGCGCGCGGCCGATGATGTAACCGTCTTCCAGCGCCATCCCGGCGCCCTGTGCCAGCATCGGCAGCATCGGATGGCAGGCGTCGCCGAGCAGACTCACGCGGCCCACGCTCCAGTTTTTCAACGGCTCACGACCCATCAGCGCCCATTTGTAGGGCATGGCAATGTTGTCGATCATGCTGTGGATATCGGCATGCCAGCCCGCGAACGCGGCATGGCATTCCTGGTGCGTGCCGCTGGCGCTCCACGATTCAACCTGCCAATCGTCACGCTCGATAATGCCGTTGAAATTCATGTATTCGCCGCGATGCACCGGATAGTGCACTACATGCCCGCCGGGACCGACCCAGTTGGTGCCGATCATGCGCCGCATGTGGGCAGGCAGTTTCTCCATCGGAATCACTCCGCGCCACGACAACATGCCGGTGAATGCCGGCTGATCGTGCCCAAACAGCGCCTCACGTATGCGCGAATGCACGCCGTCGGCACCTATCAATGCGTCACCGGTGGCCGACCCACCATTAAAGTGCAGCATGACGCCATGCGCGGATTGCTCAAAACCGTTGCAACTTGCGTTCAGATGTATCGCATCCGGCTTCTCGCGCCGCACGCCGTCGGCCAGCACCGCCAGCAGATCGGGACGATAAGCCAGATAGTACGAAAACCCGTAACGCGCCACCGATTGCGTGCCCAGATCAAACAGCTTCCAGGCCTGTCCGCTGTTCCATAGGCGTATCTCCTTGCCCGCAGCCTCGCACGCGAGCGTATGGAACGCTTCAAGCACGCCCAACTCATGCAGCACGCGTATCCCGTTGGCGCTCAACTGCACGCCTGCGCCGACCTCGCGCAACGCCGGCGCCTGCTCGTACACGTCCACATCGAAACCGCGCTTGAGTAATGCCAACGCGGCGGTTAGTCCGCCGATGCCGCCGCCGGCAATGAGGATGTGAGAACTGCGGGATAGGAATGTCATACAATAATTATACGTGGGGTAAGTGGTAAACATTCAGAAAAAGTACCGCAACTATTTGTTTCTATTAATATTTTATAACTCCTCTGGATCGGGCACAGCATCCCCTGCCATCGCTGTCTGCCAGTAACGCCGATAGGATGCACGATGCGGCATGACCTTGATCGCTTCGCCCACGCCGAAGTGCAAAGTCAACGCGCCATCGCGGTCGGTGCGATACACATGGCTCCCCTGTCGCAGGTAGCGCTCTTCGACATCGACGTGCGGATGCCCAAAGCGATTGCGATAACCCACCGGATAGATCACGATGCGCGGATCGACCGCGCGCACGAATTCCGGTATCGACGAGGTTTTGCTACCGTGATGCGGGGCGATCAGCACCGGCGCGCGCAGAGCGTCGCGTGAGGATGCCAGCAGTTGCTGCTCGGCGCGCATTTCAATGTCCGCCGGAATCAGCACAGCGGCGCCGCGCGTGGCGATGCGCAGCACGCAGCCGCGATTGTTGTCCTTGATTGACGCATCGTCGTAACTGTCGCGTGTGGGATGCAGCATATCGAAACGCACGCCGTCCCATGCCCACGATTGCCCGGCAAAGCATCGCGCGGTTTTTTCCGCTTCAAAGCGCAACGGATCCAGATCAGGTAATGAAGTCAACAACTGCACTACCGGCAGCGCCTGCAGCACGGATGAGGCGCCACCGTAGTGATCGATATCGTCGTGGCTGACGATCAGCGTATCCAGCGCCTTGACGCCAGCCGCGCGCAGATAAGGCACGATCATGCGATTGCCGCTGTCGATTTGCGGGCCGAACGCCGGCCCGGTGTCAAACAGCAACGCGTGATTACGCGTGCGCGCCACCACCGCCAGACCGTGGCCGACGTCGAGCACAGTGAGTTGCATCTCGCCGTCCGCCAATGGCGGGGGCGCGGCAAGAAACAACGGTAGAAACGCCGCCATGCCGCTCCAGCGCAAGGGAAAGCCGCGCGGCAACAATAACATCGCCGCACCCACCAAAGCCAGTGCGACAGTCCAGCCCGGTGGTGCGTGCTGCTGCCACACTGCGGCGGGCAATTGACTCATCCACTCGAGCGCCATGAAACACCACGCCATCAGTAGATGCGCGAGTTGCAGCACCCCATCAACCGGCAGCAGCATGCCGATCAACGTCATCGGCACCACTACCAGACTCACCAATGGAATCGCCAGTGCGTTGGCCACCGGCGATATCACCGACACTTGCTGAAACATCGCCAGCAGCGCCGGCATCAGTGCCACTGTGACGGCCCATTGCACCTGCGCCCACATCATCAGCCAGTGCTGCCCACTGATACGCCCAGCACTCACATACAGAATCACGGTTACCGCGCCGAACGACAACCAGAATCCGGGAGCGAGTACGGCCCACGGATCGATCAGCATTACTACTAGCAGCGCGACGCTCAACACCGCGTATGCGGAGCTTAAACGATTCAGCCACAGCGCCGCCGCCATCACCCCCAGCATGTAAAGCGTGCGTTGCGCCGGCACTTCAAAGCCCGCCAGCAGCGTATAGATCAGCGCCGCCGCCAGCCCTGCCAGCACAGCGGCCTTGCGCGCAGGCAGACAAAGCGTGAGCCGCGCGCTGCGCCGCCACAAACCGTAGGCGAGTGCGAACATGAGTCCCGACACCATGGTGACGTGTAACCCCGAGATTGACATTAAATGATTGACGCCGGTGCGCGTAAACGTTTGCCATTGATCCGGCAGTATGGCGCGTTGATCGCCGATGGCCAGGGCTGCAAGAACACCCGCGTAAGGCTGTTCTGGCAATGCCTGCAGAATGCGTGCCCGGAGTGCCTCGCGCGCGGCTTGCACCCAGTACGCGGGTTTGTGCACCATCGCATCGACGCGCCGGCTGCCGCCTTTCGGGCGCACCGTGCCCGTGGCACGGATGTCACGTTCCAGCAGCCAGGCTTCATAATCAAAACCATGCGGATTGGCGCTGCCGCGCGGACGGCGCAATCGAGCCGTGAGCTGCCAGCGCTCGCCCGCTCTAAGTTCCGGCAGCGAACCGCGCTGGCCGTTTTTGGCAGCGCTGCCCCACCAGGTGAGTGCAATATGCCGGGGCACCACCGCGCCCTGCGTCACCACACGCTCGACATCGAACTCAAAGCGCAAACTGCGTTCATACTGCTGTGGCAAGCTGGCCACGACGCCGACTAGCTGCACGTCGCGGCCTTCCATGTCGGGCGGCAAGGCGTCGTTCATACGCATTTCCGCTCGCGTGGCGGCGTAAAAGAATCCGGCGGTAAAGCAGCATACGGCCATCACGAAAAAAAATAACCGGCGCCGATGGCGAGCCAACCCGGCCAGCAGTACGAGCGGCAGCAGCGCCGCCAATCCTGCGAGCGGTGGCAGCACCGCTTGTTGCTGAAGCAGTGCGATGCCTGCTAAAAAGGGAATGATTAGAAAATGCAATATGGCAATTCGGTAGGAATTCCCGACGACATCAGGCAGCCACGCTCTTCACTTTAGCCCTCTCCCCCGTGATCGGACGAGAAGAATTTATTTACTTGGTGCAACAATAATCTCGCTACAATAAACCACATGTTACGCAAGTATCTGCGGCGCGTGCTGCCCAGCCATCAAACGGTACTCGACAATCGTTACATCGCGCGGTTCGGCTCGCGCCTGCAGCACCACAATCTATGGCATCTGCACCGGCGCTCGGTCTCTGGCGGTGTTGCTGCCGGCATGTTCGCAGGTCTCGTTCCCGGTAGCAATCCGGTGCAATTTACCGCAGGCGCGCTGCTGGCGATTACCTTCAAGGTGAACTTGCCGTTAGCGATGCTGGTCACGTTGTACTCGAACCCGTTCACCATCGTGCCCCTGTACTGGCTCGCGTACAAGTTCGGGCAGTTAGTACTTTTCCAAAGCGATGGCGAAATGCCGCCGTTCGCGCTGGGTCTCGAAGACAAAGGCCTTATGGAGTGGATACCGGCAGCCATTCAATGGCTCGGCAGCGTAGGCAAGCCGCTGGCTATCGGCCTGCCGCTGCTTGCGATATTGCTCGCGTTGGTCGGCTACTTCGTCACCGATTGGGCGTGGCGCCTGGGTGTGATGTGGCAGTGGCGTCAACGAAAACTTGAACGCCGGAAGAAAGCAAACCCTTGAAACCCCGCTACTGGAGCCAAGCCACGCGTGAACTGTCAGCACACGATCCGGTTATGAAAACACTGATTACCAAGCACAAGAGCCTCACCTTGGGCAGTCGTGGCGACGCGTTTCAAACGCTGGCGCGCGCGATCGTCGGCCAGCAAATTTCGGTGAAGGCCGCGCAAAGCGTCTGGAATCGCTTCGTCGCAGCCCACAACACCGTGACGCCTGCGGTGATTGCATCCTCCAATGTTGACAACCTGCGCGGCTGCGGACTTTCCGGTCAAAAATCCAGCTATATTCTTGATCTGGCCACGCGTTTTCACGATGGGCGCCTGCAACCGGCAGGCTGGACAACCATCAGTGACGAAGCCTTGATCGCGGAATTGATTCAGGTCAAGGGCATCGGCCGCTGGACCGCCGAGATGTTCATGATTTTCAATCTCACGCGCCCCGATGTGTTTCCCGTCGCCGATTTGGGTCTGCAAAAAGCCATAA